>Ga0163109_10004413_pt1 | contig 10679 bp, 7 predicted proteins | sample CRUFie1St13metaG_FD_108704 | JGI IMG/M metagenome (GOLD analysis project Ga0163109, IMG submission 108704) | Marine microbial communities from the Costa Rica Dome - CRUD Field 142mm St13 metaG | ecosystem: Environmental > Aquatic > Marine > Oceanic > Photic zone | place: Costa Rica: the Eastern... | reverse complement strand
CGCGCAAAATTGTGTCAAATGCCACGGCCCTGAAAAACAAAAGGGCGAGGTGCGACTCGACAAGCCGGTTGGTGCCTTATTCGCCGACAGGGAGTTACTGGAGATCATTACCACCGTGCTTGAGGCTGGTGAAATGCCGCCGGAGAGTGCGCCTCAGCCCACGGCCACAGCACGGGCCGAAGCCTTGCAAATTGTTCAGGAACAAATCCTCACCCAGCGTCCGGCCAATCCTCTCAAACGACTGACCCGTGCTGAGTACACTAACACGATGCATGATCTCTTCGGCGTGGATTTTGATCTCACCGGTCTATTACCACCCGATCACGTGGAGCACGGATTCGACAAATTTGGTGAGGCTCACCTGATGTCGCCGCACCAAGTCATGGCTTACCTCAAGACCGCACGCTTCATCGCCGAGCGAGTGTTACCAGATGCCAAACCCGAGACGAGGACATGGGAATTCGATGCGCGACATTTTCACGGCAGCAAAAACTTTGCGACTGGCGGCGGCGGAGATTACCGCGATGGGGACGACTATGTGATCACGGGCTTTCGCCCCTACCGTAGTAATCTGCATTTCTCCATTAATCCGGAGAGCCATGATCAGTTTGTGATTCCCGCCTTTGGGGTCTACCGGCTTGAAGTGAAGGCGCATTCTGAAAAATCCAAGGAAGGCGAGGTCATCGGAATCAATCTGGGGGACGGGCGACATCCGACCAACTTTCAGCTGATCCGCCGAATCCCCATACCGCATGGCTCTAAAGGTTTTACGACCGAACTCAGCCTAAAAGCCGGCGATATGTTGGCCTTCACTTTTGACAGTGCCCGGGTGCCGGGTAGAAGTCTCTGAAATAAACCACATAACGGTCCTGCCATGCGGTTCTCCCATATAAAGGTGACCGGTCCAATGACAGAACAGTGGCCGACCGCCGCAATGAAGGTCATCCTTCCTAACCCGAACATGAAGTCGGGCGAGCTGGTTGATCACATTGCATTGTTGCTTACGCAGCGTCCGTTATCTGCGGAGGACCGTTCGGCTTTCGTGAAAATTGCGGAAGAGCAGAATGCCCGTGGGGTATCACCTTCCGCCCGCGCTCGCAGCATGCTGATCGCGCTGCTGACCTCGCCGCACTTTATCTACAAGGCCGAGTCGCCCGAGCTAACCGAGGTGGAACGAGCTCACCGACTTTCGTATTTCCTCTGGAATTCCACCCCGGACACTGCGCTTCTGAACGCGGCCAAATCCGGCGCACTGGGCAAGAATCCATCAGCTCAGGTGGAGCGGATGTTAAAGGACACCAAGGTCGACCGCTTCATCGACGACTTTACCCGTCAGTGGTTACAGCGCGACAAGGTAGATGACTTTGGTCCGGACGTGCGTGTGTACAAAAACGTACGCCGCATGACAGTTGATTCCATGGGTCGCGAAGGCCGTGAGCTCTTTCGTCATCTACTGGAGAAGAACCTGAGCATGGAACATTTTATCGACTCGGATTACGTCATGGCCAATGACCGCCTCGCGCGCTTCTACGGCCTTCCCGCCGTGAAAGGGGATGCCTTTGTGCCGGTCAAACTGCCCAAGGATAGCGAACGCGGTGGGCTCATTGCGCAGGCCGGATTCCTCAAGCTTACTTCCACCGACTTTGCCACTTCTCCCATCCATCGTGGTTCATGGATTTTGAAAAACCTCTACAACGAAAAAATCGAGCCACCCGCTGATATATTGATCAACGAGCCGGACATTCGAGGAACTACCACGATCCGCGAAGCTATTCTCAAACATCAACAACTTGAAAGTTGCTCTCGTTGCCATTCGAAGATCGATCCCTTAGGGTTCGCCCTTGAATACTACGATCCCGTTGGTCGTAAGCGTAACGAATATCGCCATGTAGAAGAAGTCCCGGCCGAACGAGGAGCCACCGTGTTTACCAAGAAAATTAAATTCACAAAGGTCCCGATCGATGCCGCTATGAAACTACCCGATGGCCGCGAGGTGCGTGATCTACCCACGCTCAAGGCGGCTTTAATGGCCGACAAGGAACGCATTTTAAAGGGCATCATCGGCAAACTGATCAGCTACGCCCATGGCCGCGAAGTCACCCGCGCTGACCGCCCGTATGTTGATGCAGTCTTCCAATCGGCGGCCAAACAAAACAATTCGCTCCGTGCTGCCATTCACGCCATCGTGGCGCATCCTGAATTTGGTAGGAAATAAATCACATCCCATATGAAACTGATCCACTGCATTGTTCTTAGCCTGCTTATCGCTGGTGCGCTTGAAGCACAACAGCCCACTGAAAAACAGCTGGCTAACTGGCTGAAACGCTTTCCTGCGGCGGACGCGAACAAGGACGGCAAGTTGAGCCTCGAGGAGGTGCGCGCTTTCCAAAAACAAAGACAGGCGCAACAGCGGCGGCAAGGCGGCGCGCCGCATAATTTTAGAGTCGACCCCGGCTGGGCCAAGGCACCGGCGTTTCCCAAGCATGCGCTGATGTACAAAAGCGCGGCGGAGTTGAAGGAGCTTGCGAGCATTCGCAGTTTTCCCAAGACCAAGGGCGTATTGCGCATCGTGGGCACGGGGCACAGCTTTATGATGCCCGGCTACCGCACTCTTCCGGCCATCTGCAAGGCGGCCGGTTTCGAGCAACCACTGCATCTGCACACCGGTGGCGGCATTACCGGTAGCACGCGTTACAAGTGGGAACAGGAAAACGGCATCTTCCAGTTCGATAAACGTCCACGCCCGGTGCTACTGCCTTCCATCGCCAACGCGAAATGGGAGGCGATGATGTGGGGCCCGTACTTCAACGATCAGCCAGCCTATTACCTGTGCTGGATGGACTTTTGCCTGAAGTACAACCCGGGCATGAAATTTTATTTATCGGATGCCTGGCCGCAGCTTTATCAACTTGGCCCCAATCCCCCCAAGAGCGAGAAGGCGCTCACAGCGCAAGTATGGCAGCGGTTGGGCAAACAAAAAAATGTGCAGTCCAAACAACTGGTTGATTTGCTCAACAAAAAGCATCCCGGCACAGTGTTCATCATGCCGACTTCCGACGCGATGGTGTTGGCGGCTGAACATTATTTGCACGGAAAACTCCCCGGCGTGCAAGGGCTGCACAAATCCGTCGGCGGCAAGGACCGCTCGCTCTGGCGAGATCGTCTTGGCCACCTCGGCCCGGGCTTTGACCGGCTGGAAGGCTACGTCTTTTACGCTATTCTTTATGGCCGCTCACCGGAGTTGATCGAGGGCGACATCGCATTCGGTGGCGATAAGGAATTTCCCAGTCGCGCCCTCGACGGCACCTTTCGCAAAATCGCTTGGCAAGCCGTCATCAATCACCCGCTTTCCGGTGTGAAAGACAAGGACGGTAACGGGGTGGGGGATTGATTCATTAAAACCACGCTGGCAAGCCCATTGCCCTCTCTGGCAACCTCACCGCCAGCACGGCACCCCCTTCGCCAAGGCCGGCGAACCCCTCGCCAGGCACGGTAATGCTAATGTCGGGTTTGGCAATGGCGTTGCCGTTTGCCAAAACCGGTCAAGTCGGAGCTGGAGTGGCAAATGGGCTGGACGGTTGAGGGGGCCGTGAAATGGAACCTCAATTAATTCGGAAGCAAAACCCTAAGATTACCGCCTGAATAAGAGGACAAGGGTCAGGGGCTTGAGCGAGAGGATAATTTCCAATGAGAAAACTCGCCTTTCTCATACGTAAATCGTCCGAATTCCGTCCCATCTTGATTGTACCCAACCATTACGCCACTCCCAGCTTCTATCTTGGTAACGGGACACTTTTTACCATCGGGTTTCCACACAATGGCTCTCTCCATAAGGCCTCCATTGTAATATACTTCATCACGAAGACGCCCATTATCGTACCAGCCTACCCAATGCTCGTGCTGCGATCCCTCCTTGTGATTTCCCGTTCCCTTGATTTGTCCGTTCTCGTACCACTTAGTCCAAAGTCCATGATGCTGGCCGTTCTTGTAATTTGACACCATCTTGTTTTGCCCGCTCTCGTACCAAAAAGCCACAAGTCCGTCGTACTTGCCCTCCTTGTAATTCCTCTCCCACGACTTTTTCCCGTTTTTGAACCACCCACTCGAAAGCCCGTCACTCTTGCCGTTCTTGTAGGTTAGCTCCTTTCTCTTCTGCCCGTTGGCAAAAAAACTAACCGCTATACCAGTAAATGGGGTGTCTTGGTTTGCAATGTATACAAGATGACTCCCTGACTTATTTCGATACTCGATTTTATCTAAACTAACCACTTTTGGTTCTGCACCCAAAAGCGAGAGAGAGAGAATAAAAAGAGAGAGCAGGATTACTTTCATTTTCCCGATCCAAGTTTTTATTTGAGCGAGAGTCAAGGGCATTTGAGTCATGAGAAATAGCTGCGGGTTTAGTTATCTGCGCAAAATTCCCTGAGATCTCTTCGGTTTTCGCGACCGAGTTTTTCCTGCCGCTGGATTTTCACTCTAGGCCGGCACCGAATGGATACTCAAGGACGACCAATGCCTCATCAAACTCACGCTTAAAGGATTGATCGGCCCCATTACCGTCAAGGGCGTCAAATACCCCGGTCAAGTGCCGATGACGCCGTTTGAGCATTCACTAAAAGATGACGAAATCGCCGCCGTCCTTACCTTCGCTCGCAATAGTTTTGGCAACAAATCCTCTCCGATCGCTGCAGAGCAAGTGGCTAAAGTCCGCGCCCTCGTGAAGGATAAAAGAGAACTCTACACCGTAGAGGACCTACTGAAAGAACATCCTTTGGGCAAATGAGCCGCCTACTGCTGCTTCAGATCTGCTAGGTAGATTGCGGTAATCGTTTTGCCGTTCGCATCTTTCTCATGGCTGGAATACCATGAGACAAGGCCCGTTCCATCATCGAGCTCTACGAAGCCGGGGTAGGAGGTGTCACCTCCGCTGGGCAGGTCGGCAAATTTCGTAAGCTCTTCGTTTTGCAGCCAGTAGAGAACAGTACGCGTGCCGTTCGGGGTAAAGCGGCGGCCGCCTACAACGTAGTTTTCTTTCCAGCGGGTAAGTAACGGGCCACCGATATATTCGGTTAACGTTTTTCGTTTCATAATTTGATAAGGTGAGTTTGCTTGCGCCAGTAACGCAGGCTCGCGGCCTTGCGAGCGGCTGATTGCCAGTAGTTCACCGTTTTGACGAAAGAGGAACGCTGTTTCATTACCTTTTGTGGTCTGAAAAAGAGAGCGGTACCGCCAGTTGATGCCGTCATCGCTTTCCAGCATGGCGCTTTCCATAATTGGCGTGGCTTTGGCACCCGATTCTTTCTCGGAGTAACCGCGTTTACGGCGGGCGCAAAGGTACGCTTTGTCATTGTGGGTGGCGGCCCGCCAGATGTAATGGCCGTAGGTGCCCTCTAATTGAAAGGGTTTTGACCAGTTCTTACCATCTGCTGTTTTCACACCGTAGCCGAGGTGTTTATTGATGTCGTATTGATTGCGAGGCAGTTCACCTTCGCCAGAAAACCAAGTGCCGGTGTAAACGAAAAGTTGTCCTTTGAAGGCCAGAAAATGTGGGTCACGTGTGTCCCTGAGGGGCACGGAAAACTCGTGGACTTTCCGCCAAGTTCGGGCGTCGCCGCTATTCAATATGATGATCCGTGAGGAGGGGAATACCATATGGCCATCTGGGCATGATCGAAACGTCAGCCAAATTTTCCCTTTCCAGCTAATAAGATCTGTAAAGGCATTGTGTTCTCCGTTGTGAAATGCCCGCCTAATATTCTCTACTTTAACTTTTGGGAGAGGTGTATCCGCGGCACTCACGCTCATCATTTGTATCAAATAAAAAAGGAGAAGAGATCGTGTAAACATGCCTACCTACATAGTCAACGGACCGCCTGTGGTCGAGCCATGAATGGGTGTGTTTCTAATCATTTTGGTGGTTTATGATCGAATTGAATCTAGTCCAACGCATTGACTTCTCAGTGTGCGGCGCATAAGGCGTATCGCGAAAGCGGCGGCCGTTTTGAAGCGCCTGTCTCGGCGATTTTGAGTAGAGATTTTTTTTCATATCGCTCCCTGAAACTAACCGCGGCGGGGGACAATAAAAGAGACGTTATTATTGAATAATTGAGCCCACCAACCTAGTCTTAGGCACTAAGAATGAGAATGCTCACCGAGCTGCTGGCCGAACCCTGATTCATCATGATCCGCATCACCTCCAACGATTCAGTTCACAACTGCGAAGGCACCAGTCGGCGTGAATTTTTGCGCGTGGGTGCGCTAGGCTTGGGCGGGTTGACGTTGCCACAGTTGCTGGCCACCCGCGCAATGGCGGGCGAGGGCGATAACATTCTCACCGGCAAAAGCGTGGTGATGCTGAACCTGCAGGGCGGCCCAACGCATATCGAGACCTTTGACCCGAAGATGTCCGCGCCGAACGAGTATCGGGCGATGTTCGGTGAAACCAAGACGAGCCTGCCGGGTGTGACCTTTGGCAGTCATTTTCCGATGCTCGGCAAGTTGGCACACAAGATGGCCGTGGTGCGCAGCTTCGCCCACGGCAACGGCAGCCATGCCAGCGCCGCGGCGCTCGTGGCGGCCGGCGGCAATCCCACCAAGGCATGCATGGGTAGCTTGTTCGCGCGCGTGGCGGGGTTGAACAACGGTGAGACCGGCTTACCGAATAACACCCTCGTGGTGCCGGCGGCGATGGGTGAGCGTTACAAAGAATTAAGTGCCGTACCGAGCCGCATTACCGGCATTGGCGATCTGCCACAGGCATACGCGGCGTTTGACCCGAGCAAGGGTAGCGACATTCTCAATGATATGAAGCTGAACCTGCCCAGCGGCCGATTCGAGGATCGGCGTGGCTTGCTCAATCAGCTTGATGAGCTGAAACGCTTCGCCGACAAGGGCGGTGTGGAGAGCGCCAGCGAGTTTGAACAGCAGGCGTTCGACGTTATCCTCGGCGGCGTGTCGAAGGTATTTGATCTTTCCGATGAAGACCCGCGTTGGGTTGAGCGTTACGATACCGGTCACATCAAGATTCCCAAAGGTTTACCAAAGAAGAAAAAGAACGGCCAGGCCATCCCCGGTTTTTCGCCCGAGGCATTGGGCCAGCAGATGATGATGGCCCGTCGTCTGTGCGAATCCGGCTGCGGCTTTGTCACCGTCACCAACACCGGTTGGGACATGCACGGCAACGCTTTTGGCGTGGATGACGGCATGCCTATTCTCGGCCCGGCAGTGGACAAGGCGGTAAGCGCGTTTATTGAGGACTGCGAACACCGCGGGCTCAGCGAAAAGATATTACTCGTGATCACCGGCGAATTCGGCCGTACTCCGCGCATCAACAATCGGGGCGGTCGCGATCACTGGGGCCGCCTGTGCACGCTCGCCTTTGCCGGCGGCGGCCTGAACATGGGCCAAGTGATTGGCCAGAGCGACAAGACTGCCAGCGCGCCCGCTGCGGATCTGGTGACCAACAACATGCTGCTCGGCACGGTGATGCACACGCTCTTCGACATCCCGAATCTCCGCCTGCGCAACAACCTTCCCGCCGAGGTCCAGCGCGTCATCACCAACGCTCAGCCCATCAAGCAGCTGGTTTAGACGGGCGCTTGCCGACCGGTGTCAGCTCCTGATAATTGCTCCGTACTGTTGCGTTGCTTGAGCCTTCTGACTTTTGCCGTTGCATCTTTTGCGGCGCCTCCGTCCGCCACAGTCATTGGGCCGGTGAAGTGGGGCAGTGACTGGCGTTTTCGCCGGATGGCAATAGGGTTGGGATGGATTGATGAATATCGGCTGGTGATTTTTGATTGTTGAAGTGTAAATGGTGGGCCTTGACTGCCTTGGATGTTAGCCGAACACTGTGGCCGTTCATGAATAGGCTTTTTCTTTGGATCGCGATGTGCGCGCTGTGGTCAACGGCGCAGGGTCAGGGAACGAAAGCGGATTACGAGCGGGCCTACGCGCTGCGCGGGCAGATCAGCGGGAAGGTGTTCAAGGAGCGGATTTCGCCGCAGTGGCTGGGAGGACCGCATTTCTGGTACCAGAACCGGTTGCGCGATGGCCGCGAATGGGTGTTGGTGGATGGTGTGGCCGGTAAGCGTCAGGCGTTTTCAGACAAGGCGAAATTTGAAAAGGCGCGGGACGCGTTGGCGGCCAAAGTGGACCTGCCGCCAAAACCGGAGAAGCCCCCACGAAAGGATCACTGGAAATCTCCCGACGGCAAATGGCGCGCGTTTCTGCGTGATCATAATTTGTGGATCCGAACGACGGAAGGGGAAGAGGAGATTCAGCTCTCACGCGATGGCAAGGAGCAGGACCGTTATGAGGGTTACCTGCGCTGGTCGCCGGACTCGCGCTACATTGGCATCGTGCGCCGCAAGCGGGTGGATGAGCGGCGCGTGCAATACGTGGAATCGTCGCCTTCCAAGCAATTGCAGCCGAAGAGCTTCACACGCGTGTACGCCAAGCCGGGAGACAAAATTCCTACGCACACGGTCCACGTGTTTGAAGCGGTAAAGGATGGCAAGCATTTCACGGTGGATCCGGCGTTGGTGAAGGATCCATTTGAAACGCGCGAACTGAAGTGGCGGCCGGATTCAAGCGGGTTGCTGTTTGAGCATATCGAGCGCGGTTTTGGCGCGCATCGGGTGATTGAGATTCCCGTGGCTGACGGCAAGGCGCGCACGTTGATTGATGAAACGGCCGAGACCTTTGTGTTCGTGTTCGGTAACAGCTTTCGCCGAGACGTCAATGACCTGAAGGAAATCATCTGGCGGTCCGAGCGCGATGGCTGGAATCATCTTTACCTTTACGACGGCGTAACCGGCAAAGTGAAAAACCAAATCACCAAGGGGCAATGGGTGGTGCGCGAGGTGGTGGAGGTGGATGAGGACAAGCGGCAGATTACCTTCCGAGCCGCCGGCCGCGAGCCGGGTCAGAATCCGTATTACCTGCACACCTACCGCGTGAACTTCGATGGCACCGGGCTGTTTCGCCTGACTGAAGGTGACGGCACGCATAGCACGCAGGTGTCGCCGGACAAGACAGTTTTCATCGATACCTGGAGCCGCGTAGATCTGCCGCCACGTCATGCCTTACGACGCGTGAGCGATGCCAAACTGCTTTGCGAATTGGAGACCGCAGATGCCAAGGATCTCTACGCCACCGGCTGGCGGCATGCCGAACGGTTTGTGGCCAAGGATCGCGACGGCAAGTTTGACATCCACGGCATCATTTGCCGACCGAGCAATTTTGATCCGAAGAAAAAATATCCCGTTGTGGAGGTCATTTACGCTGGGCCGCACGGTTCGTTTGTGCCGAAAGGCTGGCGCAGCCGGTACGGCCACTGGCGTGATGAGTTGATGGAGCTGGGCTTCATCACCGTGCAGATAGACGGCAAGGGAACGAACCATCGCGGGCGCGAGTTCCAACATTTTGCCTACAAGAACATCAATGACGCCGGCTTTCCAGACCGCATTAAGTGGATGCAGGCAGCGGCGAAAAAGTATCCGTACATGGATCTCAGCCGCGTGGGTATTTACGGCGGCTCCGCCGGCGGCCAAAATGCGATAGCGGCCATGCTTTGGCACGGTGAGTTTTACAAGGCCGCAGCGGCAGATTGCGGTTGTCATGATAATCGAATGGATAAAGTTTGGTGGAACGAGCAGTGGATGGACTATCCGGTTGGCCCTCATTATGCCGAGCAGTCCAACACCGTGAACGCGCACCGCCTGCAGGGGGCATTGCTGCTGACCGTGGGTGAGCTGGACACCAACGTCGATCCGGCCTCCACCTATCAGGTCGTCAACGCGCTGATTAAGGCCGACAAGGATTTTGAGTTTCTCATGTTCCCCGGCGGTGGTCACGGCGTTGGTGAAAGCCGCTACGCGGCACGTAAGCGGATGGATTTTTTCGTACGCCACCTGTACGGTGTGGAACCACGCACGAAGTAAGGATTTGACCTTCCCATGCTACAGTTTTCCGCATAATCCTGGAATATTCGTTTCCCTTACGGTTCAACAAAAATATGGCAATCCGAGTTGGTGGCTCTACACTAGGCTGCATGGAGCGCGTTTGGTTTTTGGTCGCGGCCGTGGCTTGTTTAATGCAGGCGGAGGCGGTGGATTTTTCGCGGGAAATTCTGCCCATCCTTTCCAATAAATGCTTCGTTTGCCACGGGCCGGATACCAGGAAAAAGGACCTCGTGCGGCTCGATTCGTTTGCCGGCGCCACGCGTGATCTGGGTGGTTACTCAGCCATTAATCCGAAGCAACCCGGCGAGAGCGAAATTCTCGCGCGGGTGCATGACACCGAGGATCCTATGCCGCCGAAGGATGCCGAAAAGCAGCTTACTGCCGCTGAGATTGAGCTATTGACGCAATGGCTCAAGGAAGGCGGAAAATACGCCAAGCACTGGGCTTTTGTGTCGCCGAAAAAAATACAGCCCATTTGGAAGGTAAACGCCATCGACGGCCTAGTGGAGCGTCAATTGAAAGCCAAGGGCATCAACTTCGCTCCAGAAGCGGACAAGGCCACGCTGGCACGCCGGGCGGCCCTGGTGCTGACCGGCCTGCCGCCGGAGTCAGCGTTATTGAAACAGTTTTTGGCCGATAAAAAGCAGGGCGCCTATGAGCGGTTGGTGGATGCACTCTTGGCCAGCTCTCAATATGGCGAACATCAGGCGCGCTACT
>Ga0163109_10004412_pt1 | contig 10680 bp, 5 predicted proteins | sample CRUFie1St13metaG_FD_108704 | JGI IMG/M metagenome (GOLD analysis project Ga0163109, IMG submission 108704) | Marine microbial communities from the Costa Rica Dome - CRUD Field 142mm St13 metaG | ecosystem: Environmental > Aquatic > Marine > Oceanic > Photic zone | place: Costa Rica: the Eastern... | reverse complement strand
GGGTATGCGGGGCATACTTGGGTAACTTACCCACATGTGGAAAATCCTGCCAGTTTAGATATGGATCCGCACGGCCGAATTTTTGTTTCAGAAGCCAATCGTTTTTGGTTTGGTGTTCCTGACCTTCGTAGAGCCAGGGAAATGATCCGTGGTGATTTTCGTTCCCGAACCACGGCGGACCGCCTTGCTCTTTATGATGCTCATTCCGATAAACGTGATAGGGCTTGGTATGAGCAAACACCCGACCGTTTAATCCGACTTGAAGATTCGGATGGAAACTTCGTTGCCGATAAGCGAACTCTTTTTTCAGACGCATTTGATAAACCACTGGATGGGATTGGGTTTTCTGTTTTGGCAGAGCGAAACGCCACCTATTTCACCTGTATCCCAGCCTTGCGAAGATTAACTGATGCAGACGACGACGGGATTGCTGACACCCTGGACAATATTGTGGAAGGATTTGGGGTTCGCGTTTCTTTTATCGGTCATGATTTACACGGAATTATCCGGGGGCCTGACGGGAGACTTTATTTTTCGATTGGAGATCGTGGTTTTTATGTCGAACGGGAAGATGGTGAAATTTTCGAAGCTTCTGGTAGAGGTGCCGTTTTTCGTTGTGATTCGGATGGGTCCAATTTTGAAGTCTATGCCCATGGTCTGAGGAACCCTCAGGAACTAGCATTTGATGACCAGGGCAATCTTTTTACTTTTGATAATACAGGCGACATAGGAGACAAAGCCCGGGTGGTTTATGTATTGGATAATACAGATTCTGGGTGGGATATGGCCCATCAATCACCTCATCATTATGCCAATGCCCTGGATTGGGGTAATTTTAAGCTGAGTAAGTCCGTGTGGGTGGGTGAGAAAATGTTTGAGGAATATACTCCTGATCAACCACAATGGGTTTATCCACCAATTGGTCATTTGGGGAATGGTCCCTCGGGAGTTGCCTGGCTTTCAGGTCAAACTGTACCCAAGGATTTACGGGATGGCTTTTTGGTTACTAACTATCGCGGTGCCCCCAAGAATTCGAACATCATTCATGTCTCTGTTAAACCTAAAGATGCAAGTTTCCAGCTTGGTGGAAATTCGATTTTCGTTGAAGGTGTCGCCGTTTGTGATGTTGAGCATGGATACGATGGAAACATTTACTTGGCAGATTATGGAGGTGGTTGGTCGGTCAATAAAAATGGTACCATACAAATCCTTCGTCCGACTGATTCAAAAAGTCAGGCAATTGGAAAAGAAACTGCCCTTACCTTTAAGAAGGGTTTCAATCAAAGATCGCTTCCAGAACTGGAATTGCTTTTAGCACATGATGATCAAAGGGTGAGGCAGGCTGCCCAATTTGCCATGGTGGCAAAAGGTGCTGACGCGATTGACAGTATGGCTGGGATTTTGAAAGCGGATGCCGATAGACATGCCCCTCTTCATGCTTTGTGGGGTCTAGGGCAACTCTACCGCAATGGTTGTAAGGACACGGTTTCTTATATTCTTGAGAGCCTAACCGCAGAAAATGCGGAAATTCGAGCAAATGCGGCTCGTATGTGCGGTGATATTTCTTTGGTCTCGGCCAAAGACTCTTTATTATCATTACTCCAGGACAAATCGCCGAGGGTTGTTTCGTTGGCCACGATTGCTCTTGGTCGGGTCGCCCCCAAAGGTGATCAGGAGGTAGTCGATGCTCTTTTTGATGTAGCGGCTGAAAATCAAGGTAATTCATTTGATGTGACGATCAGACATTCTCTACTCTCAGCTCTTTCCCGCCTGGCAATGCCTCATCAGACCCTCGCCCGAATAAAAGCTGATTCTTCGGAGCAGAGGATGCTTTCTTTGCTGGTTTGTCGTAGAAAGGATCATCCTCATCTTGCCATGTTCCTGGACGACCAGAATGAGGCAATCAGGAATGAGGCTGTATCTGCTATTTACGATACTGGTGCATTAGACGGTCCCGCTGGAAAAAAGCTCCTTTCGTTAGCTTTGGAGGATTTTCCTTTTCATCAACAAGCGAGGTTAGTTGCCGCCTATTTTAGAATTGGGACAGCAAAAGCTGCAGAGTCATTGCTTGAGACCTGTGCAAATACCAAATTAAAAGAGGAATTGAGGGTTTTCGCAATGGAAGCACTTTTACGATGGTCCATTCCCTTGGATACAGATCCAGTTCTGGGTCATTACCGGCCCACTTTAAGAACTGCTTTTTCACGGTCTGATCTGGTTTCATCTTTAGGTGAAAATATTCGTCAACTTGTAGAAAAAGAGAAATCCCCGAAGCTTGCTTCCCTTTTGGGTAAATTTGTAATGGAAGCCGGAATTTCAATGGATCCTGTTGTGCTACGTAAACAAGTGATTGATTCAAATCTCAACCCAGAAGTGAGATCTTCCAATCTTCGGTCGTTGCTCAGTCTGAACGATCTTGCTGACAATTCATTAATTGAAAAATTGATTGGGGATTCAAGTGAGTCGGTTAGATCGGTGAGTTATGCAGCATTGGTAGAAAGGGGACTGGATAAGTATGAGGAAAGAGTCTCCCTGGCGGTAAAGGAAGATGAATCTGTGGTTGCCCGTGCGATCTTTAAAGCGTTGTCCGTTAAGAATTCACAAGTTCTCATTGATATGTGGAAGGTGAGGGAGTTGAATTTAAGAAATGAACTTTGGCTTGATCTTTACCAAGCTCTTACCGAGAGTCCCGATGAAGAAGCAAGAAAGGTAGCCGCCACTTATGCTGCCGGGGATCCTGGCCGAATTCACGCATTGAGCCTTCATGGAGGCAATCCCGGTTCCGGCGAATTGGTTTTTCGAAACCAGGGAGCCTGCCTTCAGTGTCATCAAGTTGATGGAGAGGGAGGAGAGCAGGGGCCTGAGTTGAGCTTGGTGGGGGACCGTCTGCAACCATCCAAACTTCTTGAGTCTCTGGTTAATCCCAATGCGGAAATTTCTCCGGGATATGGACTATCCACGGTAATGTTAAAGAATGGCGATGCCCAAGTGGGTAGAATTTTAGAGGATGAAGATGACTCCTTAGTCATTCTGTCGCCAGATGGAAAAAAACAGGAACTCAAAAAAGTCGATTTGGCTTCCATTTCACCACCTGTTTCGGCCATGCCCCCCTTGGGAATGACATTGAACCCAAATGATTTACGCGATTTGATTGCGTACTTGGGCGCAAGAAATAAGGATACTATCTCCCGCCTCAAGCGCGAAACGGAACACGGCGAGAAGTAGCTATATCTTTTGCTTTTAAAGAAAAGGGTCTACGCGTAGCACTTTCGTTTCCTTACGATTCTTTTGGGGACGGGCATTAGCCAATAATTGATTCTTAGGGAAATCTTTACCCACACGCACACTGTGCGGATCCATCGAATAAACTTTCGGCTGGAAAGTTTTACCCTGTATCCGGACTGTATAAAGGATGTCCTTGGTTTTATCGTTTATTACCTGCACCACCGGGTTTGGTTTAGAAAAGGATAATTTGGGCAACCATCCCATTACATTTCGGCCGTCGTTTTGAGTCATTTTTACGGTCACGGGCCAACCGGGAAATTGAGCTTTGTCCCCGTCCGAGACCTTGGCAAATCTCGGCCAACACTCAAAGGTAATGGTTCGGTTCTTCTTATCGAATCTGGCAACACCAAATCCATCAGCTCTTTTTAATTCGTTGTTGCGGTCCTCCGGGTTGGCATAGGCATGCATGGTGATCAGGTTACCCAGACCATCCTCAAAATCTCCGGTCCAGGGAAGCGGGGAGTTCGGGATCGGGCGGGGGCCGGGCTTCTCATCTTCTGGTTTCCACCAGCGGCCGTAGATTGTGTTTACGATTGCTGGGCTGGTAAAGCCGAAGGGACCATCCCGGTGACTGTCTACTCCGTGTTGAACCACTACGGCGAGATGCTGGTCGCCGCATAAATGAGGTGCCCAGGCTTTTCGTAATTCGTGGAGAGCCTTATTGCGCCCAGTCTGAGGCCATGCGTTGCTGTCAAGATCAGCCAGCAGTCGATTGGTCGGACCACCATGAATATGGACTGCCCCACAAAATGCGGTCGCGGACAGGGCGGCTTTCATTTGAGCTCCTTTCCAGTCCTGACTCCATTCTGAGATAAATTTTAATTGTCTGTCGCCAAGAAGAACCAACCCGTCCAAATCCACTGCTTTCCGATCGTATGAAGGATCGTTAATATGATCAGGACGGGGACCCATTTTGGGAATCTTTCCCGCAGGACCAGTTTTAAATTTACGATCTTCTAAAATAGCAAAGTCTATTCCTCCCACCCTGAGCCGGGTAAAATATACTTCAAGACCGCGTTTGATTTTCTTTGGGTCGACTGGATCTGGCAGATGCCAAGTCTGTTGGCGTTGGACCATATTTACATAGGGAATGGGGTAGAAGTATCCGCCACTATTTCCCGCAGGCGAAGTCGCCACAATTCCACTTTCGCCCCATAGATTTGCCTGGCCCACATCATGGTCGTCAGGAATAGTCACCGTTGGACGATCTTTCATTAAATCTCTGAACTGCAGACCAAATTCGATCCATCCTGCGGTGTGCTGCGTATGATGGTAGGTTTGATCACCAGCAAAGAAAAGCATATCAGGGTCGATCGCCTTGAGATTTTCAATAATCATTGGTCGCGGCCCTTTGGTCCGGCTTGAATTGCAGGACAGATTTCCGACCACAATCGTTTCCTGATTAATGGGATCTTTCCGGATTAATCCCTCAAAGAAGGCTTTTTTACCATGTCTCACGCGATAAGGAATGTCCTTGGTCGAGTCCCAGTTTTTTACTCTGAAATGAGCGGTCCAGCCTGGATAAGTAATTTTGACTTTAGCGATTTCTTTCCATTCGTTTCCCTGTTTTGTCTCAAGTCGTACTTCTCTGGATTCTTTCGGCATGAGGGGATACAACTGGCCGGTGAGTTTCAGTGTCCCCGCATCCACGGTGTATAGGGCAAAGGCAACAACCTGATCCCTTGGGACATTCATTTCAATGATTTGCTTGGGTGCTTTGCCCTTCTTCTTGGCAGCTGTGTCTACAGGTTTAGTCCGTGTCCACCATTCGCCCGTGGACATGTGATCGAGGCTGGGGAATTTATCTCCAAATATTTCTTTGGAATCTGGCTCAGCATCGGTAAAGCCTGGCATAAGTAAAAGGAAGCTTAACGAGGTAAGGAAGAATTTCATTGGGCTACTTGAAGATCAAGAGGACACCTTTTCAAGATAAAAAAAGAAATTAAGCTATAATTTCACAATGTCCCCAGGTCGTAAGGCAAAATCCATGAAAAGACATCTTTTGAGTGATTCATCTTAAGTATTAGACCATCGAACCGACTCGCCATTGACGTGGAGATTGACCGACTTTTTTACGAAACCATCGAGCAAAATAATTAGGATCAGAAAACCCACAAATCCATGCAATTTGAGAAATACGGTGTGTGGGGTCTTTTAACTGTTCAAATGCTCGGCTTTGTCTGGCTTCATCAAGCAAGGTTCCCAAATTAAGAGTCGATTCTCTTCGGATTTTTCGGTTCAGGGAACTAAGGTCTTCACCAAGCAGGTTAGACAATTCTCCTGCTGACTTCGGGATAATCTGTAAGTTCTGCAGAAGACTTCTGATTTTTTGAGTAACCGGAAAAACTTTTCTCTCCTCTTTGTTATTCCATTCATGAAAGAGAATTGAAAAGATTTTAAGAATCTCTACCGAGAGTTGGATATTTTGGACGGGGTTAAGATCCACCGATCTGATCATTTGATTCAGGGTCTTTTCTACTTCTGAAAGTCTCTCGGGGTTTATCACCCTTTGCTCAATCGGGTTACTCAGCACTTTCTTCTCCCTGAAATTAATCACTAATGAGATGGGTGGACTTTTCATGGATTTTACAAAGCCATGACTGCTTCCCGGCGGGAAGTATAGGAGTGAACCACGTCTGACCTGAACGGGATGTTGGTCTACTGTTTGAATACCTTGTCCCCTGAGATAGAGAAGAAACTGTGAATGTGTATGGGAATGTTCTTCGACTAGGTCGCTTCTTTTTGTATGCCGATGGTTGGCAAATCGTAGTATCGAATATCCGGGAATAGAAATTCGTAAGTTTTCCAAAAATATTGGCTGAAATTTATCCATTAAATAAAGACAAAAGAAATGTCTTAAAAATGCTAGTTTTGCAAGTTCCGTGCTAACAGTTCATCGAAATACCTGCTATACTAAATTCATGATCAGGAATGCCTCAGACTTAACACCCGAAACCAAATGGGATGAAACCATATGGTCATGTGCACGGGAAGAAAAGCTTGCCGACCCATTATCCAAGCCCCGTCTTTGCGTTGCAGCCTTACTACCATTCCATGACAGAAAGCCCGATTGGCAAAGCTTTGAAAGGATGCTGATCTGGATGAGTGACTGTGCCCAACACTTTGGTATTGATATCACTTTTGTTCTCAATGCTGACACCGGCTATGTATTTAATCTATCCGATTCAATGTATGAGGAGGTAATTATCCGCTTTCGTGCTTTGTACCCAAGGGCGTCATTTATAAGCGGAATCACTGCGGTGGGTACCGATACGGAAAATTTTCAAGCATCCAGTTATCATAGTCATCTCGACATTGCTCAGCAGCACGAGCCTTGCGAAGTCATGATTATGACCTCGCAGGCCCTGAATTCTTTAGATCCGGAAAAGAGAAGGGATGCCTATTTTGAAATAGCTGAACGGATCAAGGTTCCAGCTCTCGTGCATGCCCTGGAACCCGCTTTTGTTCCTTGGGCAACTCCTTTTGACCCCTGGTTGCTTCACCAACTGGCAGGGCATGAGAAATTCGTGGGTGGCAAAATTTCCACCTTGGACGAACCTCATTTTCTCTATTGGGCAGCGATGTGCCGGGATCTTGGATTGAACTTTGTTCCCCATAGTGGTGATGATTTTGGAATCTCTTCTGCAATAAAAATGGGACTGCCACTCTTGATTGGAGCAGGAGTATCTGCCTGCCCACTGATCTGTGCCGCTTTAAAATACTGGAGGGAAGAAAACTTTGATTCCCGGGTCTACAAATTATTCGAAGCCTTTCAATCTTTGGAGGACTCCGTCTTCCGGCTCAATGGAAAGGGTAGTGCGTCTGGATATAAGCACAGCACTGCCGAGATATTAAAGTTACTCGGAATTATAGAATCAGCAGAGATTCATCCGGACTGTCCAGATACTCGAGAAGGGGATGAAACTGAAAAGATGCGGGAAGCACTTATCAGACCGATGCGAATGGCGGAAAGAATGCAGATCCCCTTTTATTCTTTTCCTTCATGAAAGCAGCTCCACTCAAGGATTTTTCCCGATTGTGCGTACACACAATTACCACAAAAGGGTGGGGATTGGAAGAGGCTGTCGATCAATATGCCGAGGCAGGCGTATCAGGAATCACCGTTTGGAGACAGTGGCTGGAAGGTCGTGATCCAGTCGTATCTGGTGAGCGAATTCGTTCCGCAGGTTTGGAAGTAGTTTCGTTATGTCGGGGGGGATTTTATCCCGCTATCGAGGAGAAATCGCGGGGAGAGGCAATAGAGGATAATAAGCGGGCGATTCAAGATGCGGCAGCCTTGGGTGCTCCCCTTGTTGTTTTGGTCTGTGGGGCAGTTCCCGGGCAATCTCTTGTTGAATCAAGGAAACAGATTGCCGATGGGATTGCAGCTACACTTCCATTGGCGGAATCTCTTGGAATAAAACTGGCGATCGAACCCCTTCACCCGATGTATGCCGATGACCGGTCGGCGATCAATACATTAGCCTCGGCCAATGATGTATGTGATGAATTGAATCATCCCTTAGTGGGAATAGCCTTTGATGTGTATCACCTTTGGTGGGATCCCGATCTGGAGGAACAAACCAAACGCATGGCCCAAGCCGATCGTTTGTTAGCCTATCATGTTTGCGACTGGATGACCCCAACCACTGATTTACTCAATGATCGTGGACTAATGGGGGAGGGGTGCATCGACTTGCGGGCAATTCGAGGAATGGTGGAGGGGGCCGGTTTTGATGGCATGATCGAAGTCGAGGTTTTCTCCAACCGGTGGTGGGAAAAACCAACTGAGGAATTTTTACAAGCAATCAAACAATCCTATTTGAACCACACTTAATCTACTATGAAAGAACATAAACTTGGCATTATCATGAATGGCGTCACCGGACGCATGGGAACGAATCAGCATCTTATCCGTTCAATCTGTGCGATCCGGGATCAGGGAGGAATTCAGGTTTCTCCTGATGAGGTGATTACGGTTGATCCAATTCTGACTGGTCGAAATGAGAATAAGCTTCAAGCACTCGCCGAAAGAACGGGAGTCAAACGCTCTACCACCAACTTGGACGAGGCACTAGCAGATTCCGAGAATCAAATCTTTTTTGATGCCAGTTCCACCCTGCACCGTTCGCGTTTTGTGGAAATGGCGGCCAAGGCCGGGAAGGCCATCTATTGTGAGAAGCCGACTGCGGTAACGACGGAAGAAGCACTCCGTCTTGCCCAACTTTGTGAGGACGCTGGAGTCAAGAACGGAGCCGTGCAAGATAAGTTATGGTTGCCCGGGATTCGCAAGCTCAAGACTTTGATCAATCAGGGATTTTTTGGAGAGATTCTATCCGTCCGGGGAGAATTCGGTTATTGGGTATTTACCGGTCATGATGAGGATCAGCCTGCCCAGCGTCCCAGTTGGAACTATCGAAAGGAAGATGGTGGAGGCATTATGATCGATATGCTCTGCCACTGGCGCTACCTGGTGGACAATGTATTTGGTCCGATCAAAAGCATTTCCTGCCGTGGAGCGACTCATGTAAGCGAGAGAGTGGATGAGCAGGGGAATAAATATCCATGCACGGCGGATGATTCCTGTTATGCAACGATGGAACTGGAGAACGGAATTATATGCCAATTTAATAGTTCATGGACGGTACGGGTGCGCCGGGATGATCTCTTTGTGATGCAGGTGGATGGAAGTAAAGGCTCGGCGGTAGTCAATCTTCGCGGTTGCCAGATCCAGGGTCTGGGTGTGACTCCCAAGCCCGTATGGAATCCGGATATTGAACAACCAATCAATTTTTATGAGGGTTGGTCTGAAGTGCCAGACGCTACCACCTATGACAATGCCTTTAAAATCCAATGGGAACTTTTTCTACGCCATGTGGCTTTGGATGAACCTTTTCCATACAATTTGAGATCAGGTGCAAAAGGAGTTGAGCTTGCCGAACTTGGATTACAATCATGGGCTGAGCGTAAATGGATTGATCTGTAATTTTTTCAGCTCTCTGTTCTAGGGTTGGCATTTGCTTGTACAGTCGTAAATTATTTTAGCATGAATTATTTAGGGTTTATCACTTTCTTAAGCTACTTGTTTGTAGGCTCGCTTGGCATTGCCCAACAAGGAGACAAGGCGAATGAGAAAGACATCATATCCTCTCTTAATTGGAAAAAATGGTCTCCTGATGTGGTGCCCGTATTCACTGCGGAGGAATCCCTTGCCCAATTTAAAGTGGCTCCGGGTTTCAAAGTTGAACTGGTCGCAGCAGAACCCATGGTCAAGGATCCTGTTTTCGTCGACTGGGATGACGAGGGTAGGATGTGGGTTGGAGAATTAAGAACCTACATGCGCGATCTGGATGGAACCGGAGAAAACGAGCGTATGAGCCGGGTGATGGTTCTGGAAGATACGGACAAGGACGGGGTTATGGACAAGGCGACTCCCTTTGTTGATGATATGGTTAATGTTCGATGTATTGCTTTCGTTGAAGGTGGAGTACTTGTGGTCGAGTCCGGAGCCTTATGGTTGTGTAAGGACAAGGATGGAGACCTTCGATGTGATGAGCGGGAAAAGCTCATCGATTTTGCCACCGCTGCCCACAGCAATATTGAGCATGCAGAAAACGCCCTTCATTATGCCCTCGATAACTGGATGTATAATTCCAAATCATCCCGCAAACTTGCTTGGCGGAAAGGAAAGCTTATTGAGATGCCTGCAAAGCCAAGAGGACAGTGGGGCATGGGAAGTGATGCCTACGGCCGACTATACTTCAATGCCAACAGCAATTGGTTCGAAGTCGACTGGGCGACTTACGACCACCAATGGCCGAGTAAAGGCTCCAGTGTTAAACCTCCAACCAATCGGGTATTTGGAATTCGTCCAAACACTGCTCTTAACCGTAATTACCGGCCCGGGCGAATTTTAGAGGACGGTCGGGTGGCGAGCGTTACCACGATCAGCGGTTTGGCTGTTCATAGCCATGGTGCCTATGGTAAGGATTTGGAAGGAGCTATCTTTTCGATGTCTCCGGGTACCAACACCGTGGGAGCTTTTGTTCCGGAAAAACCATTTCCTACATCCGATAAATATGTTCATCTACTCTATGCCGATGCGATTTGGAAAGAGCGGGAATTCCTTGCCAGTACTGATGAAAGATTCCGTCCTGTCAATGCAGCGATGGGACCCGATGGTTGTCTCTATGTGGTCGATTTTTACCGTGGAGTGATTCAGCACAAACGATTCCTCACTTCCTATCTCCGTCGTCAGTCCGCAGAACGTCAGTTGGACAAACCGATTGGTCTGGGACGAATCTACAGGATCGTTCCTGAAAAGCATCAGAAAGTAAAAGCACCTGATGGATTGGTTGCTGGTCTTTCGCATCCTCACCTTTGGTGGCGTCTGCG
>Ga0163109_10004409_pt1 | contig 10685 bp, 8 predicted proteins | sample CRUFie1St13metaG_FD_108704 | JGI IMG/M metagenome (GOLD analysis project Ga0163109, IMG submission 108704) | Marine microbial communities from the Costa Rica Dome - CRUD Field 142mm St13 metaG | ecosystem: Environmental > Aquatic > Marine > Oceanic > Photic zone | place: Costa Rica: the Eastern... | reverse complement strand
GTGGCGTGTTCTTCAAAAGTAAAAAAACGGGATATCATAACGCGGCCATACTACCTATTAGTTTAATTTTCAATGGTGGCGTGAGGTTAACTTAGCACACTCATTTACACAGTGTAGTAATTAATTCAAAATTATCGTGTAAATCAAGGAACGCTATTATGTTTTGCCGTATAAAAAGAAAAAACCCAGCAAAAGCTGGGTTTTAAATGTGGTTGCGGGAGCAGGATTTGAACCTACGACCTTCGGGTTATGAGCCCGACGAGCTACCAGACTGCTCCATCCCGCGACTGTACGGTAAAGCTTGCGATTGCAATGCTTTGTAATTCTGGTTTTAAATTGGTTGCGGGAGCAGGATTTGAACCTACGACCTTCGGGTTATGAGCCCGACGAGCTACCAGACTGCTCCATCCCGCGCTTGTACGGTAAAGCTTGCCTTTGCAATGCTTTTAAATTCTGGTTATTTTCTGTGGTTGCGGGAGCAGGATTTGAACCTACGACCTTCGGGTTATGAGCCCGACGAGCTACCAGACTGCTCCATCCCGCGCCAGAAAATTATTGTTGTGAGCGCTTCATTTAATGCCTCGCTTCAACGTGGTGCGTATTATACATAGGGACTTTCGCAACACAAGTACCAGCATGCGAAATATTTCATTTTTCTGACTGTTAGCGGTTTAATTGACCAACATGAACAAAGTTAATACGAATTAACCGATTTTTAGCTCCTATTTACACACGTTGATTCAAGCTATTTAAATTTTTCCATTTTTTCAGCCAACGAAAAATCTAATTCTGTTAGCCCACCTGCGTCGTGCGTAGTCAATGTTACCTCTACTTTATTATAAACATTGAACCACTCCGGATGATGTTTTAGCTTTTCCGCCCAAATCGCAATTTGAGACATCCACCCAAAAGCTCGGATAAAGCTCTTAAACATAAACGTCTTTTTGATAGTGTCTCCACTTTGCTCCCATGGTGTGTCATCGGAAACCAGTTCATTGAGCGCTTTCAATTTTTCGTTAATTTCATTATCAGACAGCTTCGTCGCCATTCTTATCTCCTTCAATCACTGATGATTACGTAAAAGTCTTACCTACTACGAGATACTTTAATCGATTGGTTTAACATTAGAAGAGACTGGAGACAAAATCACAAAGAGGAGTGGAGGCTAAGGTTTACAAAAAAGCCACCCTTCAACTTTTATAGTCAAAGGATGGCTATACTTCTACCTTATTAACAGATTAGAACTCGATAGCTAAGCGCGCATAGATTTGACGACCTCGTGGATCGTGAACCTTAGAGTCAAACCCGCTGTTAGTGAATAGCTGTGGAGGCTCTTCATCGAACATGTTAATTGCGCCTAACGTTAACACATAACTTTGTTCTGTATCATATAAGCCGCCTAAGTCGATGTTGTATTGAGCATCTACCGTCAAGTGACTATCCACTTCGTAAAAGGCACCTGAACAACCACCCACGTTTGCAGTACCGTCCGCGCAATTTTGATCATCATCATATGATGAGATGTAGCGAAGGAAGATATTGGCCGCATGGATGTCGTTTTGCCAAGCCAGCCCCAAGTTCGCGCGCAATTCAGGAGAAGACACACCAATGTTATTGAAGTTACGGCGTCCTGCACCATCAATGTTCCCTGCCTGTGGGTCCATCAAGTCATACTTAGTGATGTAGGTCGCATTCAACGTAGGTGTAAAGTTACCGAAGTCTGTCTCTATTTTATAACTGGTTACAAAATCAAGACCCGATGTTTCCAAAGAACTCGCGTTAACATACGTGTTATTTACTTGAAGAACAGGCCCAGTCAGCGGGTCTCCAGCACGGATGACGCGGTCTGGGTTAGTCGGATCATCATTTAGTACCGCCTGCGCGTTCTCTTGAATGATCAAGTCCTCAAACTCGAAATTCCAATAATCAACTTCAACAGAGAAGTCTCTGAACGGCTCGTATGAGAAGCCAATATTATAGGCTGTCGATTCTTCAGGTTTTAGCTCTTCATTACCCGATGTTCTAACAGCCACAAATGCCGTAGCGCCTTGAACGGGGTCAATAAGCTGTTGCAACGACGTCGCGCCACCTTGTGCTAAGAACACTGTTGGCGCTCTAAACGACGTAGATATCGAGCCGCGAAGTGAAAACTCATCAGTCGCACGCCACGAAATCGCTAACTTTGGATCCACCGTACTTCCAATGGTACCGCCGTAATCTTCATAACGAACCGCTAGCTGAACATCTAATTCGTCATTTATTGGTAATGCAAGTTCACCGAACGCTGCCCATACATCCTGGCTACCATCAATATCAGGGTTACCGATAACGAATGTGAAACTGTCTTGGTTAGCAAGGTCATCGTAATCTTGGCTAAGCTGGTTTTCACGATATTGAACACCCAATGCTAACGCCGCAAAGCCACCGCCCATTTCGAACACATCAAACGATGTAAACGCTTCGAAAACTTCGAGATCCGCTTTAGAGTCAATCACTTCGGTTCCCGTAAAGGAGCTGACCACGTAATCAGAGTTAGGTGCCGTTGTGTAAGACGTTGCAAATGGATTGAAGAATTCGCAGTCCCCTACCCCTGGCGTTCCTGCGATAGGATCACAATTAGAGCCACCTAGACCGTATAGCGCAAGCTGGAACTCGGTATTTAGTACATCAGGAACCCTAAATACAAAATCGTTAACCGCACGTGTATAGCTTACTTCCCAGAACCCAGTGTCTGTCACACCTTGTAAACTGGTGCTAAAGCGAAAGGTATCTGATTCGGTATTAGCTGGGTCACCAGGGAAGCCGTTACCTTCAGCGCGGCCGAAGAAAGCGACAGGCTGACCAAATGGATTCTGCGGATGATAATCAGGAACAACTGGAGAGGTTAAAATTGGGAAGCTAGGTGCTCCACCACGTTCTGCACGGTTTCTTGCTAAACTGAATTCAGCCGACCATGTAATATCGTTATCGAACTCGTAATCAGCACGTACATAAGCATTTGTTCGGCTCTCATCGGCAACATATGAATAAAATTTACCGAAATCAAAACCACAAAAACCAATTTCTAAACCTGGCACTGTACCACTTGGCGCAAGTAAATTGGGTGCACCACCAAACTCCTCACATCCGTACGGGTCGATAATGGGCAGTGCCCCTGCACCTGGAATATTTAAGAAGAAAGAGCCTGGGTTACCCAGAGCACTTGTATCGTCTTGGGGACGACTAAGTCGTCTATCGCTGAGGAAAAGCGGCGATCGGTTGGTATAGCTTATCGCCGCTAGTACGCTTCCGTTATCTCCGGTTGCGCCCCATAAACCTTGTAAAATGTATTCTTTGTTGTCTCCATGCGCACCATCTTGATAGTCAAGGCTTACCATTGCTCCATCATAATTGCGTTTGGTGATAAAGTTAACGACACCTGCAACGGCATCAGAACCATACAGAGCCGACGCACCATCTTTAACCACTTCCATACGATCAATGGCAATCATCGGTACAAGCGAACTGGTATCGACGAAGTTCAGGCCTTCGTTCGTTGGTTGCGCTGTAACGACCTGCCGCTTGTTGTTAAGTAAAACCAGAGTAGACGCTACGCCTAAACCACGAAGGTTAATATTCGACGTACCCGCTGTTGCGTTTTGCGTAAAAGCATCTGGGTTGTTTTCAGCACCCGTGTTAATAGTGAGTGTTTGTGTAATATCCGCAATATTCTTTGCGCCAATCGCGTCGATAGCCACGCTATCTACCACGGCTAGTGGAGAAGGAGATTCGAAGTTTTCGCTACGGCGAACAAAACTACCGGTAACCAAAATGAGTTCTACGTCTTTCTTAGCTTCTTGCTCACTTTCAACGTCTGCTTCTTGGGCTGATGCGATATAAGGAGAGCAAAATAAAGCAGTACCGACCATTGCCGCCACTGCTGTCTTACGCGTTTTAAATTTCATAGTGTGATTCCAAATCTGGGCTTATCACTACCGGCATTACTACCCACACTTTCCGCTAGCAACAGGCTGTTCGATTTCGTGTTGTTATTGTCTGAGGCCATGAACAAATATTGACCTACGCAATTGATACTATGCTTGAATTTCACCTTTGTAAATTTATTGTGAATAATATGTTTACATTAATTTTACACATGGTCTGACCAGATATCCTTTAGGATAAATTGGAAGCTCTCCAACGAATTTAGCAACATCCCAATTGAGAATATGTTTCCCAACATGGGAAATTTATTCATTACGCTTGATTGATCGCGCACCTCAAAAATCAGTCATACCCTATAATTTTCAATACGTTACAAGATTATTTTGAAAGGAATGATTCTTGAAACATCAGGAACACTTTATATGAAGGTGCACGAGGTCTATGGAGTTTCCAAAAATAGATGAGGTTTATAAATTACTCAGCGAAAAGCTAGAGTCCTGGGTAGAAGGCGGCATTACGCTTCTTCCTAACATTGTTGTCGCATTTTTTATTGCAATAGCCTTTGGCATTATCGCCAAAGTGATCGGCAACGTCGCTGGCAAGATTATGCGCAGAACGTTTGAGTCTCGACAAATTGCAAGCCTCCTCACCTCCATAATCAAATCTGTCGTTTTAATAGCGGGAATTTTCATTGCGCTAGACTTTGTTGGCCTCAAAGGTACTGTTACCTCTTTACTCGCAGGCGCAGGTATCGTCGGGTTGGCCATTGGTTTTGCGTTTCAGGACATGACGGAAAACTTCATTGCCGGTGTGGCCATGGGAATTCGAAAACCCTTTGAAATTGGCGACGTCATTGAGGCTGAAGGTGTATTTGGTAACGTAAAGGAAATAAACCTTAGAAACACCTTAGTTGAAACCTTTTATGGTCAACTTGAAGTTATACCCAACAAGATTCTTTTCCGAAATATATTGACCAATTATTCATATCTTGGTTATCGAAGAATAGAGGTCCCAGTAGGCATTTCTTATGCTGATGATATAGAAGAAGCCGCTAAAGTTATTACGGATGCTATGAATGAAAAAGATTATGTCATCAAAAAAGAAGAGACCGCGGTATACGCAGAGTCTTTTGGCGATTCAAGTATCAACCTATTACTGTGGTTTTGGATTCGGTATCCAGGAGAGCCAGGATTTATGGTCGTACGCCACGACGCGATCAGTACAGTAAAAACGGTATTAGAAGAAAACGATATTCTTATTCCTTTCCCTATCAGAACACTGGATTTCAATGCTAAAGGGGGAGATAAGCTTAATAGCATGCTTAAAAAGCAGGATGAGAGAAGTTCAAGTAAAGGTAATACAAATTCATCAACTGAGCAGTCTGATGTGAAAGCGGGTGATAACCCTGAGCAACCCGCAGAAGAATGAAACTAACGGAGATGCAAATGGAAATGTTAAATTCAAAAACACTTAAACACGCTTTTTTAGTACTTATACTCGCAGTAAGTTTTGGGAGTTTAGGCGGTTGTGCAACGGTTGAAGGGGCTGGTAAAGATATTCAAAGTGCTGGAGAAGCCATTGAAGAAGGTGCCGAGGAAGCGTCTAACTAACTCGTTTCTGTCAACATAGGCCTTACCGATAAAGTTTGACTGTGTAGGTAAAAGCCTGACGATTGCTAAACTAGGTCCTGTTGATCTTTGCTATATATCAAAGGTCAACAAACGCCAGCATCTCAGGCTTTTTTATTTTGTGGCACCATGTTTCTGCAATACAGGGGGCGACGTATCAACTAAACAACGACGTAGTACACGCATCGTAATACGCATTCGGCAATATGCCGTACTAGTCTGTACAGCCACTTTTACTGCGTACAACAACAATCTATCAAGGCTTAAGCACCGCGAGCATGAGAAAGCCACCTACTAGCGCAGGGTTACCATTCGATTTAAGTAGGCAACTTGCTTCTACTTTATAAAGCTTCCCTTGTGCCTTTTCAGTGATTTCGACAAGTTTGAAGTGATATTTAACGGCATCATTACTTTTTACTGGTTCAAGAAAACGTAACTTATCAATGCCATAATTAATCATAGACGCGATACGTTCGCTTGGCGCGATCACTTCGGCGAATGCTTTAGGCATTAAACTGGCAGTCAAGAAGCCGTGAGCAATTGTTGTTTTAAAGGGACTTTCTTTTTCACAGCGCGCAGCATCTAAATGTATCCACTGGTGATCGCCGGTGGCGTCTGCAAACTGATTGATCATGTCCTGCGTAACCGTCAGCCATTCAGGTTGTTCAAGTGTATCTCCTACTGCTAAGTCTAAAAGTGTCTTCATTTTTCAGTCCAATCTCCATTTATTGACGATAAAACTACTATTATTACCTTGAATGTTTCAATTAACTTTTAATAATAGGTATTTATAAATATTCTTGTTACACTAACGTAAATTATTCGTAGATGCTATGTAGCATTGGATCACAGTCTTCTATTAAACGCACCGTGATACAAACTAGCGCCTCTTCATCTATTGGCTTTTTTCAGGGCACTCGCTCTTAAAGGATTAGTTATGAATCTCAATAGAATCGATTTGAACCTTTTTGCAGTATTCGACGCCATTTACACGGCAGGAAGCTTAACCAAGGCAGCAGATGTCTTATGCATTACTCAACCAGCGGTAAGTAACTCTTTAGCGAGGCTAAGGGAAATGCTCAACGACCCGCTGTTCGTTCGTACTGGCCACAGTATGACGCCTACCCCCGTTGCGCAAAATATTATTGTTCCAGCTCGACAAGCCTTAGCCTTACTACGTAGAAGTGTACAAGAAAGTCATACATTCGACCCTCTCACAGCCGAGAAATCCTTTAATTTTGCCAGTCGTGATTTGCTTGAAGTAAGCATTATGCCTCGACTCATTTCACGTTTGCAGAATTTGGCTCCAAATATCGGGTTAACCAACTACGAGATTCCTAGAAGCCAAGTTGTTTCGGCGATGGCATCGGGCACGTTGGATTTTTACTCAGATGCATCGACATTTACAGACCCTCATTTGTGTAAAGAAAAAATCGCCCAAGACAGACTTGTTGTGTTAGCGCGTAAAAATCACCCCGCGCTCAAAAACGGGCTTAACTTAGATACCTTTCTACGATTAGGCCATATTAATGTGTCACAGCGTAAATCTGGTGTGGGCCCAATAGATATTGCGTTAGATAAAATGGGCAAAAGACGCAAGGAAGTTATGCGAGGTCAGCATTTTTTAACCGTACCAAGTACGATAGTGAAGACAGACCTAATCGCGTGCCTGCCGTTTCACCTTGCTAAACATTACGATCTTGCGTTGTACGAGGTTCCTTTTGATTTACCGCCTGTAGAGTATTTCCTTTATTGGCATGTAAGCGCAGACCATGATCACGCTCATATGTGGATGCGTGAACAAATAATGGAAGTAGCGAGCAACTATAAACCTCACTAACGCCACTTCTCCAAACAGCGCTCGTTATGGGCGCTTTTTTGTCTCCACATACTTATAAAACCACATACCTAAGTATCGCTTAGAACGTTTTCAAGATTTCATTTTTGTCGTTTAATCCTCCCGAACAAACAAACAATCTTCTATAGAAGTACTTGAGGAATTAACCATGTTGAAAATTGTTAAAACTTCTCTTGTTATCGCAGCGACATTAGGTGTGTCGGGCGTAGCACAGGCTGATGTTAACGAAGCACTAGCGAATATTTGCACTATCGTTGAAGCGGACGATAAAGGCGAACTACGTAAGAAAATGCGTTCAGTCGAATCAGACTACCGCATGAAACTTAAAGACTACTACTCAGCAATCAGCTGTGGCGGAAACAGCCTAATTCGTACAGCACTGCTGAACAATGCTTTAGAAGCTGGCGAGTTACTTGTTAAGAAAATGCCAAAAAGTGATTTAGAAGCACCTGAAGCTGACGGAAAAACACTTCAAGCTTGGGTTGCGGAAAACGGTCTGCAAGACAACCCAATTGCTGCGGTTATCAACGACCGCCTATAAAACAGTTTCACACCATGTGAACCAGTTCAACATGGTTGCAGAGAAATCTGCACTTTAGAAAGCGACCCTCGGGTCGCTTTTTTCTTTTGTATCAGTCGATAAAATTCAATGCATAAACAAGGAGAGTATCCCCTACTCCCCTTCGTACTAATGCAGATTACCAATACAATCTAACAAGCTCTGGCAAGCTCGAGTTTATTGTTTACTACCTTTTCGCTAATCAGCAACACCGGCTCTTGTTGATACAAGCGCTCTACAAAGTCCTGGAAACTAGCGGTAAAACGCGCTTCACCAACCAGCTTGCCAAATACTTCTTCTAGCATTAAAAAACTAAGGCTGTCTATTTGGTTATTACTAGCCGCGTTGTGTAACTTATCAGCTAACACATCGTTGATTTCGAGTGACTTACCGTCTTGAGAGGCATGCCTGTCTGAATAGAAGGCCCAGCAAGCAATAACTAAAGCACTTATATCGGTGTCTCTGTTGGCCGCCAAATTATCTCGCACGGTGGGCAATAAAAACACCGGAAGCTTAGCCGAACTTTCAAGGCAAATTCGCGCTAGCGTATCTTTAATGAAAGGATTGGAGAAACGAGATAGCAGCGTATCTCTGTATTCATACACGTCAATCCCCTCTACTGGGTCGAGTGTTGGCATAACCTCTTGTTCCATAAAGATTGATAGAAGACGCTTTAACTGTTTCGCTTCAACGCTTTCATGGATAGTTTCAAGCCCTGCTACAGAACCAACTAACCCAAGTACTGAATGGCCCGCATTAAGCATACGAAGCTTAAGCTTTTCGTACGGTGCCACATCGCTTACAAACTGCGCGCCCACTAAATCTAAACACGGCTTGGTATTGCAAAAGTCATCTTCAATAACCCACTGGTCAAAAGGCTCACACACTACAGGCCAAGCATCTTCTACGCCCTGAGCCCTTAACGTTGCGATATCTTCACTTGTGGTTGCAGGCGTTATTCTGTCTACCATTGAATTAGGGAAACTCACGTTTTCGTCAACCCAAGTAGCGAACGCTTGGTCAAACAGTTCAATATACGTAAGCAGCATTTTCTTTAACACATGGCCATTGTGCTGAATATTGTCACATGACATAACGGTAAAAGGCCTAACGTTGTTTTCTTTGCGTTTTTTAAGCGCTGCAACTAAATAGCCGAAAACCAGTTTAGGCGTTTTGGGGTTTTCGATATCGTGAATGACATCAGGGTTAGTGGTAATAAATTCCCCTGAGGAAGCATCAAAATTATAGCCACCTTCGGTAATGGTTAACGATACGATGCGTACTTGGGGCTCAGCCATTTTATCAATGACTGCTTGAGGATCGTCCGGCGCCATCAAAAACCCCGTCATTGCACCGATAACTGATGCACTGCGAGAACCGTCATTGTGCTTTTCAACCAAGGTATATAAGTTATCTTGTTCGTCGAACACTTTTTTCATTGCACGGTCGTTCTCGCGAAGACCCACACCACAAATGCCCCACGATAGATCGCCGGTTTTTGCCATTAATCTGTCTACATACATGGCTTCATGTGCCCGATGAAAACCACCTACACCAATGTGAACAATACCCGTTTGAACGTTCTCCACATCATAAGCTGGACGCCTTATGTCATTTGGCAACGACGATAAGTTCGCTCTGTTCAATAAAATAGACGTTTGAGATTGCATAAGAACCTTATTAGCTTTGTAACGCTTTGTGGCGACGCATCGCCCAATACGCAGTAACGAAATAGATAACGGTGCACGCGAACCCAACATTAAAGAATAGGTCTCGGTTCAATTCATAAGCGGCAACCGTGTCACTAAGAGAAAAAGTTTTGATTGCCAATGCTATGGACACCAACAAACTCGCTAGCGAAGTAAGACGCAGTAATTTAGATACGGCAGTAACGTCTTCAACGTGTTCGTTTTCTAACGCCGCTTCTTGCTGCTGATGAGCTTCAACACGTGCATTGAAAGCATCTACTTGTGCTTCTTGCTCAGGATAAGCTTGTTTCGCGCCATACTTGGCGGCCAGTGCTGTATAGACAGCTATAGTGAAGAACCACGTGGGTATGAATAGATAGTAAAAAGACATGACGTCTAATACATTTAAACCAAAGCCAAACACAAGCCCCAAACCCCAACTCGCTACCGCTGGTGTGCTGTGAGTAAGGCTTTGATAATGTGCCCAATAACGTGTGAATCCAATACGCGGAAAAATCATGTGCTCTGCGAACACAATTGCTCCCACAGGAACAACAAGTAATCCAGCATACGTTAACAGTGGCAGTAATTTAGTAAACACGAACGGAAAACACGCAATTGCAACGGTGACCATACCGACGACCGCGGTCGTTGTAGTACGTGATTTATCTTTAAAAATAGCTTGCGCGGCAAGTCCAGCGCGATAGAGATTCGCGTTTGCTGTAGTCCAGCCTGCAACGATAACAATAACGAGTCCAGAAAGACCTAATGCATGGAAAGCCACATCGCCCGGGTCTAATTCACCAATGGACTTTTGAACAATAACCGCTGTTCCTGCGCCCATAATACCGGCTGAAATCCATGCTATATAATGACCAAATAACATACCCGCCGACGTACATAAACCGTAACGTTTACGCTTGGCAAAACGCAGTAACGCCATATCAATAAGGCCGAAATGCGTTATCGTGTTCGCTGCCCACGAAAAGCCAATCACTTCTAATAAACCAATACCAGGCTCACCACTT
>Ga0163109_10004408_pt1 | contig 10688 bp, 9 predicted proteins | sample CRUFie1St13metaG_FD_108704 | JGI IMG/M metagenome (GOLD analysis project Ga0163109, IMG submission 108704) | Marine microbial communities from the Costa Rica Dome - CRUD Field 142mm St13 metaG | ecosystem: Environmental > Aquatic > Marine > Oceanic > Photic zone | place: Costa Rica: the Eastern... | reverse complement strand
TATTGGAAAACATAGAAAAAGTCATGGTTATATTGCTGAGCCGAAATGGTCAGCTCCTGGTCAAGAGCATTTAGTTTTTGATACTGATATAGGGAAAATTGGAATTTTAATATGTATGGATATACATTTTATTGAAACTGCAAGATTAGTTGCTCTGCAAGATGCTGATATAATTATCCATATAAGTAATTGGCTATCAGAAAGAACACCTGCTCCATACTGGATAAGCAGAGCATTTGAAAACAGTTGTTATCTAATAGAGTCTAATAGGTGGGGCTTAGAAAGGACAGTGCAATTCAGTGGCGGAAGTTGTATCATTAATCCCGATGGATCTATTGCATCAGTAATTGATAAGGGAGATGGAATAGCATATGCAAAAATAGATCTTTCTTGGCCAAGAAAAAGAGAGGTTTTAGATGAAAAAACTTTTAATGATAGAAGGCCAGAAATGTATTTAAACTTGCCAACAGATCCCTATCTTTGGAACCCTTTAGATTTTTTTGGTTTATATGGTTTAGATCCTCTTCCAAGAGGTAAAGAGTCTTTAGTTTCTGTAGTCCAGATGAATTCTTCTAATGAAGTAAAGAAAAATTTGAAATCAATATTTAATCATTTAGAAAATGCAAAAAATAAATTATGTGAATTAGTCGTTTTCCCTGAGCTTTCATTAACAGGACATTTAAACAAGAATAAATCTGCTTTAAGTAGTGATTGTAAGGAGATTATGGAACTTGCAGATTATTCAAACAAAAATGATATTTATATTTGTTGTGGATTTGCTGAAAAAAATAAAAAAGAATTCTATAATTCCTCAGTTTTAATTGGGCCAGAAGGTATATTAGGAGTCTATAGAAAAGTTCATCTTAACACATCAGATAAGTCATGGGCTACCGAAGGCAATGAATGGAAGTACTTTGATACGAAAATTGGAAGAGTAGGTTTAATGATAGGGTACGATGCAATTTTTCCTGAGTCTGCAAGATGTTTAGGATTATATGGTTGTGACATAGTATTGTGTCCATCTGCTCAAAAAGGTGTTTTTACGCATGGTCACAAAGGCACAGCTGTAAGACAAAATTATCCTATACCAACAGGTGCTGACCCAAATCACTGGAATCATTTTAGGATTAGAGGGGGAGAGAATAATTTATATTTTGTTTATTCAAACATTTCTGATCAAAAAAATAATTATTTAGGAAAAAGTGGAATTTTTGGACCAGATCCTTTTAAATTTCCAAGAGAGGAAAGTTTGATACATAAAGAGGAAGATTTAGCATTATTAAAAATCAATACATCTAATTTAGATACTAACTATCCAACTAATGTAGTAAGAGATAAGTTTATGATGTCTATGAGACATCCTCATCACTATACTCCCCTGATAAAACACAGACAAAAAAAACCCTAATGAATTTTAAATTAATTAACTTTATTTTTACAATTGCCGGTATTAAAAAATTCATCGATATTATCAATTGCTAAATTAGCCATCGCAATTCTGGTATCTTTAGTAGCGCTCCCTAGATGAGGTAAAATAAAAGCAGATTTAATTTTTAGGTATCCTGGGTTTAAATTTGGTTCATTTTTATAAACATCCAAACCAACTGCATAAATTTTTCTTCTATTTAAAGCATCTATAAGAGCTTCGTCATCAACTATATCACCTCTAGCAACGTTAGTAATTACTGCACCTTTTGGGAAGTATTCAACAGTTTCTTTATTGATCATGTTCTCTGTCTCTTTTGTAGCCGGACAACAGATGGATAATACATCAGATACAGCAAAAAGACTTTTTATATTGTCGTGATAAATTGCACCATTTTCTTTATCATTTTTTAATTTTGATCGATTGTGATAATGGATTATCATTCCTAATGATTTTGCAATCGTAGCAATTTTCTGTCCTATTCTTCCCATTCCTAAAATACCTAATCTTGTTCCAGTCAATTGTTTGCCAATTAAATAGTCTGCTGACCATTTCCAGCCACCTTCTCTTGCAGACTCTATGCCCTCTGCAGCTCTTCTACATGCTCCTAAAATCAATAAAATTCCAATCTCCGCGGTTGCATCAGATAATACTTCAGGCGTGTTTGTAACTGCTATTCCCCTTTTTTTTGCAGCTTCTAAGTCTATATTTCCAAAACCTACGGCAAAATTAGAAATAATCTTAACAGTGTCTGGCAATTTATTAATAGTTTCCTCATCCATTTTGTCTGTAAGTGAAGTTAATATTCCATCACATCCTTTGCTCATTTCTATAACTTTTGACTGGGAATAAAGTTCGTCATTTGTATTAAATGTTGGTTTGAAAGTTTTTGAAGCTTTATCCTCACTTTCTTTGATTAATTTTCTAGTTATCAAAATTTTTTTCATGAATTTCTATTTTTAATTCAAATCAAATATCTTACCTGGATTCATTATATTATTTTTATCAATACTCCTTTTTATTGACTTCATTAATGGAATATTATCACCATGCTCTTTTAATAAATAAGCTTTCTTGTGCAAGCCAATTCCATGTTCACCAGTTACTGTACCATTTAATTCAAGAGTTTTTTTAATTAAAAGGTCACTAAAATCTCGTATCATTTTATACGTTTCTTTTTTAGCAGGATCATAAGGCAAGAGTACATGGAAATTACCATCTCCTAAGTGACCTACCATTGGAGCTCTAAGTCCAAATTTTTTTGTCTGCTCTTCTGCAAAATTAACACATTCTGTAATTTTAGAAATTGGAAGACATACATCTGTAGAGTAAACTCTCCCATTGTTTATCAATGCTTTAACAGAATAATAAACATCCCATCTAGCTTTCCAGAGTTTATTTCGTTCCTCTAAGTCTTTGGCCCATTTAAATGAGCTTCCATTATTATCTTTTGAAATTTCCTCTACAACTTTTATATTTTCTTTATTAGTTAACTCAGAACCGTGAAATTCAAAAAATAATGTAGGCACCGGTTCAACGTCTTTTAGTTTCGAATAATTAATACTTATTTCCATTTGGTCTTTATTTAACATTTCTATTCTTGCTATAGGAACACCATATTGAATTACTTGCTGAGCAGTTTGTACTGCCATCTCTAAAGATGGAAAATGACATACTGCACTCATAATACTCTCTGGAATTGGAGATAATCTTAATTGAACTTCAGTTATTATGCCTAGTGTCCCCTCTGAGCCAATAAAAAGATTAGTCAAATTATAACCTGCCGAAGTTTTTTTCGTTCTGCTGCCAGTCTTAATTATATCGCCATTTGGCAGCACTACAGTAAGACCGGTTATCACTGTTTTCATCGTGCCATATTTAACTGCCATAGTGCCTGAAGCTGAAGTAGATGCCATTCCACCTATTGCTGCATTAGCACCAGGATCGATTGGGAAAAAAACACCATCTTCTCTAAGATAATCATTCAATTGTTCTTTAGTAACACAAGCTTGTACTCTGCAATCAAAATCCTCAACATTTATGTCTAAGATCTTATTCATTTTTTCCAAACAAATAGTGATACCTTTATCATTGCCCACTACATTTCCCTCTAAAGATGTGCCAGTTCCAAATGGAACTACGGGGATTTTGTGGTCATTACATAACTTTAAAATCTTTGAAACTTCCTCATTAGTTTCAGGAAAAACTACTGCTTTGGGTAGGACAGGGTCGTAAGTATCTTCACCTCTTGCATAATTTGCTCGAGTGGATTCAGAAGTAGAAAATCTTCCATTGAAGATTTTTTTTAATTCTGCTTGAACCTGATCATTCATTCTTTAAATATTAATAAAAATTCAAACAAAAATACAGCTTATTTAGTAAGCATTTTCTTTACGTTTTCCAAAGCCTGGGAAATATTATCTCTTGATGCTGCAAAACTAAATCTTACGTAATCATTACAAGTTTTTCCAAAAGCAGTACCAGGAACAATAGCTACTCCTGCTTCGTGCATTGCTTTTTTACAAAATTCAGAACCATTCATTCCTGTACCTATTACTTTAGGAAACGCATAGAAAGCTCCTCCAGGTAAACTGCACTCAACACCAGGTAAACTATTTAATCCCTCATGAATTAATTTTCTTCTGGCTTCAAATTTTTCCATCATTTCATTTATTGAGTCATCAGGTCCATCTAGAGCAGCTATACCTGCAAATTGAGCTGCTGCATTAACACAAGACACGCTATTTATTAAAAGTTTATTTACATGTTCAACTAAATGTTCTGGCCAAAAACTCCAACCTAACCTCCAGCCTGTCATTGAGTATGCTTTACTCCAACCCTCTAACACAATTAATCTCTCTCTTAAATCTGGATAATTAAAAAATGATGGCATTTCTTTTCCATCAAATATTTGTCGACTATAAATTTCATCACTCAAAATAGTTACGTGAGGATGTTTTTTTAAACCCTCTGCTAACTTATCTATTTCATTTTTCTCAACAAAACTACCAGTTGGATTGTTTGGATTGATTAAAATCAACAACCTTGTTTTATCAGTGATCAAAGAAAGAATTTTATCTGCACTAAATTTTAAATCCTTATCCTCAGTAAGATCATACTGAACAGAGGTTGATCCTGTATAGTTAATCATAGACTCATAAATTGGAAATGCTGGAGTTGGGTGAATGATTTCAGCACCAGGTTCACCAAAACATTGGATTGCATAAGTCATCGTTGGCTTTCCCCCAGGCATAATTAGAATTCTCTCAGGACTTACATCTGTGTTGTAACGTTTTTTGATCCATCTTGTAACAGCTTGTCTACATTCAAGTATACCATTTGACATTACATAGCCATGATGACCATCATCTAGAGCTTTTTTTGCAGCATCAACAACATGTTTTGGGGTTTTAAAATCTGGTTGACCTAATCCAAGATGTATCATTGGTTTTCCTTGAGCTTCTAATTTTTTTGCCTCAGCTAAAACTGAAAATGCTGTTTCTGTACCTAACCTGTTTAAACTCTCTGCTAATTTCATTTTGTATCCTTTTTTTAAAATCTACTTCTATAAATTAATTTTGAACTATTCAACTGTTTTAAATTTTTACAGCCCATAAGTACCATATTTCTAGAAATCTCATCGTGCATGTTTTGTAATAAATGTTCCACACCTTTTTGACCACCTGCGGCTAAAGAGAACAAAAACATTTTACCAAAACTACAGGCTTTTGCACCTGCAGAAATAGCTTTTAACACATGAGTACCTCTTCTCACCCCTCCATCTAAAATAATTTCCAATTTATCACCTACAGCATCAGATATTGCTTTTAATTGGTCAAAAGGTGATCTTGAACCGTCTAGTTGTCGTCCTCCATGATTAGAAATCATAATAGCTGTACATCCAATATCAATTGCTTTTTTTGCATCCTCAACTGACATCACCCCTTTTAGTGCAAATGGGCCATTCCATTTTTTTGCACAATACTCTGCATCTTTCCAATTCATCATTGGATCATATTGCTCATTAATATACTCAATAACAGACTTTGCAATATTTGTGCCTTTATCTGTCTTTCCTTTTACATTCGAAAGCTCAAATTTTTTTCCAACAAGATAATTTAATACCCATTTCGGTTTCATTGCAAAACTCATCAGACTTTTGAGCGTAAGTTTTGGAGGTGTGGTAAATCCTGTTCGATGATCTTTTTCTCTATTACCAGCAACTAAAGTATCTACAGTTAAACACATTGCATCAAAACCAGACCTTCTAGATCTTTCGATTAAATCATCAGTTATTGATTTATCCTTATGCACATAAAGTTGAAACAGTTTGGGTCCTCCAGAAATATTTGATATCTCCTCAATTGAATTATTACTCATGGATGACATGCTATAAAAAGTACCATATTTTTCTGCAGCTCTTGCCGAAGCCTTATCACCTTCTGGATGATAAAGTCTCTGCATTGCTGCTGGAGACAAGAAAATCGGCATTTCTATTTTTCGCCCAAATAAAGTTGTTGATAGATCTGGTTTTCCAACACTTGCAAGAATGTCAGGGACTAAGTCACAGTCATTAAATGACTCGGTATTTCTTCTTAAAGTTGTTTCATCATCTGCTCCTCCATCGATGTAATGAAATATAGGTGAAGGTAATTTTTTTTTAGCTAATTTTCTAAAATCTTTAAAATTATAGCAATTTTTTAAATTCATTATTTTCTAAATCTGAGATTTTCTCGATTTAGATCGCTAATTTTAGTGCAGCCCATTAATTTCATATCTCTAATTAGTTCGGCTTTATATTTTTCTATCGCTCTCTCTACACCTGCTTGGCCTCCTGCTGCCAAAGCATAAAGATATAATCTTCCACCAGAGCAAGCTTTAGCTCCTAATGATAATGCTTTAAGCATATGTGTGCCTCTATGAATTCCACCTTCACATATCACATCTAATTTATCACCAACTGCATCAACAATTTCTGCTAATTGATCAAAAGGTGCTCTCGAACCATCTAGCTGTCTTCCACCATGATTTGAAACCATTATACCTGTACATCCAATATCTACTGCTCTCTTTGCATCTTCTACACTCATAATTCCTTTGAGTGCGAAATGACCTCCCCATTTAGAACAAAGATTTTCAGCATCTTTCCAATTCATAGATTGATCCAACATAGTTGAAAAATAATTTCCAATTGATGAATTAACATCAGTACCTTCTTTCACAAAATCTTGTAAATGAGGTAATTCAAATTTACCTTTTGTTAAATAATTAATTCCCCACATCGGTTTAGTAGCAAAACTAAATAAACTTGCTAAAGTTAACTTTGGCGGAGAGGTAAATCCTGTTCTTAGGTCTCTCTCTCTATTTCCACCAGTAATAGTATCAACTGTTAAAGCCATTACATCAAAATTTGCAGCTTTAGCCCTTTCTAAACAAGAATCATTTAAACCTCTATCTTTATGAAAATAAAATTGAAACATTTTTGGGGTATCTACCAAAGATGAAATTTCCTCTACACTTACAGTTGCTAGAGCTGAAACACCAAACATGGTATTAAATTTTTTTGCAGCTTTTCCAACTGCTCTCTCACCATCATAATGAAAAAGTCTTTGAAGTGCTGTTGGAGAAAGGTAAAATGGTAAATCTAATTTCTTACCAAATATAGTTGTTGATAAATCGACATTCTCAACTCCCCTCAAAACATTAGGAACTAAATCAACTTCATCAAAAGCACTTGTATTTCTAGCATAAGTAATTTCATCATCAGCAGCACCATCAATATAATGAAAGATAGGAGATGGTAATTTTTTTTTTGCTAACTTTCTAAAATCACTAAAATTGTGACAATTATTTAAATTCATCCTAGATTATTAAAATTTTTTGAGAAAATTAAACATATAACTATTTGCCCCAGGATTTTTACTTCCTAAACTTGCGTTAGACAAATGATTATAGGAAAAACCAAGCTGACTATCTTTGGGTAATTCTATTGATAATTGAACTTCGCTTTTAAATTCTAATGCATGTCCTAAATCCTTGCCATCTCCTTTATTATAATAACCAGGAGTAAAACTTGGTGTAAAATTCATTGCTCCAAGTTTATAATTAGCTTGGATCCCTGTATAAAAATAAGTTGCATTATCTGCTGTTATCAATGCACCAGTGATAGGCGATAAATTTCCTAAAAAAGTATCTTTATTTAAATTTTCATTTTGATGTTGTAAACCAATTAGTGTTGATCTTTTTCCATCGTCACTAAAATCAAACATTCCAGTAAAGACATTAAATTCAGTGTTATTCTGTAATTTAACCTCTTCAGCCACTGCGATAAAGCTAAATAAAAAAAAGACCGGCGTTAAGATAAATTTTTTCAATTTCATCAATGCAATATACTTAATTTTTTCTTATAATAAATAATTTAAATATTATTGCACCACCAACTATAAACATCAAGATAGGTAATAACCAAAGAAAATAGGTGTTTTTATTAAATTCTGGTTCATAAAGAATCCATTCACCATATTTTATTTTTAAAAAACTATATATTTGTTCCTCACTCATGCCCTGTTGGATTTTATTCTTAATCACTAGTTTAAGACTTATTGCAAATTCAGAGTCTGAGTCATAAACAGATTGACCCTGACAGATCAAACATCTCAAATTTTTTGCTATTTCATTTTCAGTTTTTACATCATCAGCCTTTAGAGAATTTAAACTAAATAAGATACTTGTAATTATAAATATATGAACAAATTTCATTTAATTATTTTCTGAATTCCTAATAAATCATCATTATTAATTGGTCCAATAAATCTTTTAATAATATTATTTTGATATATTAAAAAGCTTTCTGGCACACCATAGGCACCCCAATCAATTGAAGATGTACCATCCTCATCTATAACAATTATATCATAGGGATTTCCTAAATCTTTTAAAAAACTTTTAGCATTTTTGAAGTTATCTTTATAATTAAATCCAATTAATTTTATTTTTTGATTTTTTTTTAATTCCATTAAAAATTCATGTTCTTCTCTACAGGGGATGCACCATGATGCCCAGATATTCATTAAATAATATTCATCATCTTTAAAAATTGTTTCTGAAATAATATTATTATTCTCAAAAGATTTTAACTCAAATGATGGAACTTTTATTTCTAGATTAGTTTTCGGAGTATAAATATTTGAATTCTTTAAACCTTTGAAAAAAATCACGAAGATAATAAAAAAAAATAAAATTAAAACTAATGGAAAGACTTTAGATTTCATATTTTTTTTTGAAAAAACTTAAAAAACCACCAAAACTTATTAATATCACTGAAATCCATATCCAAATCATAAAAGGCTTAACTTGATATCTAACATTAAAGTATTCCTGGTTCTGAATATAATTCATAGTTATAAATTTATCTGTAAATAAGTTAGTTTTAATGTCAGCCTCACTTGTGATTATATTTGGCTGATTGTATATTCTTAACTCAGGATTAAGGATATCTGATGAGCCATCCAAGTATTTTACATTAAATTTTCCAGTAATTGCCTTGAAATTTTTTTCATCCGCTTGCTCAATATTTTCAAAATTTATTGTAAATTTTTCAGACTTAAATGTTTCACCAATTTTTAAATTAGTAATTACTTCATTAGAAAAAATATTATTAAATAAAATACTTAAAATTAACAAACTGAATCCAAAATGAGCAATATTTTGGGATAAATTTTTAAATCTTTTGATAAAAAATTCTCTCAAAGTACAAAAAAATAAAAAAAAAGCAGAAGTAACCAAAATTGTGTTTATTAAGAAACTTATATTAAATTCTTTAATAATGAGTGCTGATAACAAAAATGATATTATTAGGAATATGATCATATAAAACTTATCTTTAAAATCCGATTTAACCCAATTTAATTGGGGTCCAATTGCCATCACAAATAAAAATGGAATTAAAAAAGGTAATATGAGTTTATTATAAAAAGGTGGTCCAACAGATATCTTATTTGCAGTTATAACTTCCAAGAATATTGGATAAATTGTTCCTATTAAAACTACTGATAAAAAATACATCATAAACCAATTATTAACTAAAATTGATGTTTCTTTACTTAACCAAAAAAAACTATTCTCTATTTTATCTTTCTCTGAATAAAAAAAGATGAAAATAAAAATTGATAAAAAAATAAGTGTAAAAAGAAAAATTAAAATAAATAAACCTCTCTCTGGATCATTGGCAAATGTGTGAACTGAATTTAAAATTCCAGACCTTACTAAAAAAGTACCACTCATACTCAAAGCAAAAGTTGCAATTGAAAGTATCATGGCCCACGATCTTAATATTTTTTTCTTCTCCAAAACTAATATACAATGAAGTAGGGTTGTTAATGCGAACCATGGCATTAAAGATACATTTTCAACTGGATCCCAAAACCAAAAACCACCCCAACCTAGTTCGTAGTATGCCCAAATTGATCCAAGCATAATTCCCAGTGTCAGAAAAAACCAAGATGCTAAAACCCATCTTTTAATATGTTTTGCCCATTCCTTTGTCACATAAGATGTGACCATCGCAGCAAGAGCGGATGAAAATATTATAGAAGAGCCTACATAACCTAAATATAAAATAGGTGGATGTATTGCCAAAGCAGGATCTTGCAAAATTGGGTTTAAACCTAAACCCTCACTTGGTGTTGGAAAAATATAATTGAAAGGACTGGAGGTTTTGATCAAAAAAATAAAAAAACCTACGATTATTATTTGTTGAAATAATAAAGTAAAAATTCTGTATTTTTTTGGTTGTTGATTAGATTTAACTAAAAAAATTGAGATAAACAGAGTTAATACTAACAACCATAACAATAAACTCCCCTCATGATTGCCCCAAGTTCCTGAGATTTTATAAAATAATGGTTTAGTTGTGTGTGAATGATTAAAAACAGTTTCATTACTGAAATCAGAGTTAATAAAAGATAAAATTAATCCAAGAAAACTTATGATAACAAAAAAAAATTGAATTATCGTAAAAGATACTATTTTTTTATCTAAAACTTCAGAATTTCTTAAATTTCTAATTGAAAAAAAAATAATAAAAACTGAAAAAAAAAGTCCAAAACCTAATGAATAAGAACCTATTAAACTTGCCAAATTTATTTCTCCTCTAGTGCAGCCTTAACTTCTGGTGGCATATAATTTTCGTCATGTTTAGCTAAAATTTTTGTAGCTAAAAAAAAATTTTTATCTTTTAAATATCCCTCAGCAACAACTCCTT
>Ga0163109_10004407_pt1 | contig 10689 bp, 8 predicted proteins | sample CRUFie1St13metaG_FD_108704 | JGI IMG/M metagenome (GOLD analysis project Ga0163109, IMG submission 108704) | Marine microbial communities from the Costa Rica Dome - CRUD Field 142mm St13 metaG | ecosystem: Environmental > Aquatic > Marine > Oceanic > Photic zone | place: Costa Rica: the Eastern... | reverse complement strand
TCGTGATTGACGTAGAGAGCCGCCGCTTGATGCCCGTTTTCACCGTATCGGAGCGTGTTCATCTGATGGCTTGCAGCGAGCATGCTTGAAGGGAAGCGATTGCGTTGCTCTTCCATGGTGGCTCCCTTTGCAGGGTCGCCGACAGTGCGTCGATGCAGTTCCTGTGCAATGGCCACATCGTAGGAAGCCGTATGTTCGAACGCCTCGAGCGCCAACGAGCGTCGAAGTTCCATGGGCACGTTCGAGACCTCGTCAGCGTCCTTGATGGCCTGGAGCACCCTGTCGTAGGTCGAAGGATTCGTAGCGATCAACACATGCTGATGGTTCTTGGCGGAGGCCCGAACCATGGTAGGGCCGCCTATGTCGATCATCTCGAGCAGGGCTTCGTTCGACAGCGGTGGCTCCTGAGCCGCAGCGTCGCCGAAGGGATACAGGTTGCAAGCCACCACCCGTATGGGAGCGTAGCCGAGACGGTCCAATTCAACCGCATCCGGCTCTTGATGGAGGCGAGCAAGGAGGGGCCCGTGAACAGCGGGATGAAGGGATTTGACACGGCCGTCAAAAATCTCGGGGTGTTGGGTAAGTTCAGAAACAAGGAGAACCTCAAGGCCCGCTTCCTTCAATTTGCGTGCGGTTCCTCCGGTAGAAACAAGTTCGAAACCGAGGGAAGTAAGGCCTTTGGCAAAGTCGACAATTCCGGTTTTGTCCCACACGCTGAGGAGGGCACGAGGCGGCGAGGTAACGGCATTCATGAGAAGAACCCGTTATCGCAGTTGCCCCGTCGGATGCACTTGAACATAGCGACCGAGCGCCTTCGCGGTAGGTTCAGTCCCCACGAGCGGAAATCACTTGGTCAACCCGCAGCAGGCCGCAAGCCGTTTCAGTCGCTGATTCCAAGGCATGATGCAGCGTTGGCGAAGGAAGCCATGTTTCGGTGATTTCAGCTACCTTTCCGTTTGCATCGATCCCCGCATGTTCGGTCCCATGGCGGTGTGCCGCTCGCAGCGCAAGCAAGGTGTCCAAGCGGTCAACACCGGCGTTCTGCGCCAGTGTGGAAGGGATGTTTTCGAGGGCTCTCGCAAAGGCTTCCATGGCCAATCGTTCTCGCCCGGATTGTCGTTCAGCAGCTTCTTTTACGATCAGAGATGCGCCCATGTGAAAAGAACCGCCTCCCCGAACGATGGTTTTGGATTTCATGGCCAGGGACGTGGACCGAAGAGCATCGTAAAGCCCCCGTATGGTTTCTTCGACAGCGGCACCGTCACCGCCACCGACGTCGATGGTTACCAGCCCAGCCTCCTCACCGAAGCGCAGGCAAAGACGCTCTCGTCGACCGTCCAATCCCTCGCCTGTTTCGATCTCAAGCGAAAGGAAGGCCCCCAACACAGCAGCATCGGCATCGTCCAAATGATCGCACATGGTGGCTCCTGAGGCTTGAGCGATGTCCTCAACGCCCGCCCGGTCAAGCCCTCCGAGAACAAAACAACCCGCATCCGTAAGCGCATGAACAATGCTGGGTTCAATCGCTTCGGCACTGAAAATGGCTTTCGCACCCGTTGAGAGGACAGCCTCAACTTTGCGCTTGAGGAGCGCATCTCGGGCCTCAACAAACGCCATCCACTGGTCAGCATCCTGAACCTCAATCTCTGTTTCGCGTACGGTTTCCTCTTGGTCGAGCGGACACGTCAACACCAACACCGTTCCGTTCTCAAGTCGGCGAGGAAGACGGTCAAGGGTGAGGGCCGTATCAAGTACAAGGCCGTCAACCAAGCGCGTATCGAAGAGGTTACCTTGGGTTCGTTTGGCCATGCGGACGTCTTCGAAATCCACCTCTGTTTCCGAACCGACGGTGCGGAGGGCTTTCACAAGCAAGGAAGCGAGCGTGTCATCCCCTGTGTCGGCTGATGTTCCCGTCATGGCTGTTCGAGCGATGGCACCGAGGCGGTCGTCCTTTTCGAGCAGCGGTTCCGAGACGTTGTCGAGATGGTTGAGCGCGACGTCCAACGCCGCTTGAAACCCTTGGATGCAGACCAAGGGGTGCAGGCCGCGTTCCAAGAGGCGCTCTGCTTCTCGCATCAATTCGCTTGCGAAAAGAAGGCATCCCGTAACCCCGTCGCCGCAGGCTTGTTCCTGTGCATCGGCCAGCGCGACGAAGGCTTTCGCTGCGGGGTGTTTGACAAGCAATTCAGCGACGATTTTTGCGCCATCGTTGGTGACGGCGGTTTCGCCGTTGGTTTTGTAGAGCATTTTGTCGAGGCCTTTCGGTCCAAAGGTGCCCTGCATCAGATCCCCAAAAGCCACGGCAGCCGTCACGAGTTTCTGCGTCACGCCCACCCCGCTCGTCACGGTGGTGGTCGGTCGAACGATGGCAACGGGGGCACGCCCACTGCCGTCGTTACCGTTCGCCATGGTACGAGAGGCGGGGCCTCTTGTTCTTCAATCCTTATTCAGGAAGCACTCACTTCTTCTTGGCCGTGGACTTCTTGGCCGCAGGCTTCTTGGCGTGCTTTCCGAGCTTGTGCTCTTTTTGCGCTTCGTTGTTGGACCAGTGATAGGCCAACTTGAGCAAGTTGAGGTAGTGTTCGTTGCCGTCCTTCTTCATCTTGTCGTGAAGCACTTCGTTGGTCATGAACACGTCGCCCCAAAGTTGGGCGGCAGTACCCTTGTCGCCCTTTGGCATGTCAAAGACTTCCTTCGTGGTTGGCTCGAGGTAGGAGCGCCAGACGCGACCGGGGTTCACGGCCATGGTCACTTCGACCACGATCTCGTTTTCGTTGATGCCTGTGCCGGTTTGCCAGGTGTCCTCACCAAGGTCGGCCAGGAACGGCAGACAGAGGTCTTGGATGGAGAGGCTGGTCATGGGGTCAGCGGCGGTGAGAGAAGCATAGGCTTCTCGCATGCGGCCGCGGTCTGCACCGCGGGCAGCGGTTTGGAAGCGCAGCTTGTCGATCGAAGTTGGAACCAAGAAGCGAACGTCGGTGTAGTAAACCAACGGCTGGTCGTCAGGCGAGTTGAAGATGTGCTCAAACGGAGCAGGTCCTGCAGACTCACCGAGGATGTCAACGGGGTAGACCGTCTTCAAGGCGTTCGTGGCCACGGTCTGGATGATGCGTCGCATCAATCGCTCAGGAGCAGCGGAAACGTCGTTGAAGGTGTTGAGGTATTCTTGCATGTTCAGGATGTCGTAGCCTCGAACGGAAAGAATGGAATGGACGTTGGGCCCAAGCATTTTCTCGCCGTCGACTTCAGCCTGGCTGATCCAGCGTGCACCGCGCGCAACATCAGAAGCTGCAACCAAATCGGCGTAAGCCTTGAATCGGCGGGTAACTCGGTTCATGAAGTCAGCCTGGTCGAGCTTGGTGAACACCGTTGAGTCGTAGTTGGACTTGAGGGCGTGATCGGCCACTTGACTGGCGTTGGCACAGGTCAGCAGGTTGCCTTGGTCAGCGGGGTACATGATGAGTCGACGACGCTTTGCCGCACCGCCGAGCGTGCCGATTTGAGGGTCGGTCAACACGTAGCCGAGGGTGGCACAGACTTCGAAGAGACGACTGTACTTGTCCTCGTCGCTGGAGTTGCCGATCCACTCGTCAAGTCCGGGCTCAATGCAGTGGAATTCCAACGGGACCATTTCGGACCCTGCGCCAAAGGCTTGACGAACGGTGGACGATTGCATCATGCCCATCATGGTGTAGAGCGAGGTCTTTCCTGTGGTCATGAAGACATCGGAAATACCCTCTTCACCGAACGATGAACTGCGGTCGGGGAGGTTCACGAGGAGGTTGAAGGCCGTAGCCGTCTCCCGGTTACCGTTCACAGCAGGCCAAATCCACGTGTTTGGTCGGGTCATCAAGTAGCCGGAGGCGTCCTTGCCGAAACCTGCTGGCGAGTAGCGGGTCCAACCCAATCGGTTGTTGAACGACACGTTTCGATGCATCAACGAAGGGTAGTACACTCGGTCAAGCGGGTCGGAGTCGGGGACAACACCGCGATGGCCCAAGCCCCAAAGGATGACTTCCCACTCGGGGAATTCTTTGCCCTCGGTTCCGAGGAAAAGGTGGTCGTCGTTTCGGGTGTCACCCTCAAGGATGGCTCCGCCCATGCGCTCTTCGTCGCCGGTTGAGCAGAAGAAGAACGTCTGCGTGGTGAACAACTGCTTGGGCGTCCACATGTTGGCGTTGATGATGGTCTTCTGCTTGAGATAGTCCGAGAGGTTGGTGATGCGTCGCTCGAACTTGAACCGGTCGGAATCGATCCACGACGAGCCCAGTACCAAGTTGGTGTTGAGCAATTTCGCAGTGGCCGGCCCGATGTATCGAGTACGTGCGTCAGCACGAGAGTGGTCCGACGCTGGGATTTCTTCCCACGGTCCCCGACGAGGGATGTAGGTCATGAAAGTCTCAGCATCGAACTTGTCGTCCTGTGCCCGGGTGACCACGGCCTCAACTTCATCCATCAGCTTGACGTATGTCTCGCTGGGTAGAATTCGGCCTGTCTCTTGGAATGATTTGTCTGATACGCTACGATGTTCCCACATTTTTCTTCACCTCAAAATTTCTTCATGTCTTCTGGAGGGGTGTCCTCCTCTTCTTCCTCGGGTTCAGCCTCTTCGGCTGCTTCCTCGGTGGAACTGTCTTCGGCTGCTTCTTCAACCTCTGCTTCGGCTTCTTCCTCAGGTGCTTCCTCGGCTTCACCCTCGTCGCCTTCTTCAGCTTCTTCAGCTTCCTCGGCGGCATCGTCTTCATCGACGCTCGCATCCGGGTCAAGCATTTCGATAACCGTGTCTTCTGCGGTTTCTTTCGCCACTTCTGCAGCGGCAGCGGTTGCGGCGTCCTCGGCCTTGGCGATGATGTCGCCTTCGCTCACGCGGTCTGCGGCGGCTTGGTCAAGGATCATGGCTGCGGCAGCGGCCATGGAAGAATCGACCATGGGGGCGCCTCGGTAAACGTACTGAGCAAACAGTCCAAAGAGGCCCAAAACGGCACCGGAGGCGATGATCATGCCGCTGTTGTTGCGCTGAAGGTCATCTGGATTGATGTTGGTTTCCGTTCCGGTTTCAAAAATAGTGAGCGGTTGAAGACCGTGGAACCACGTGTTCGAGAGAACCTCGATAACGGCCCAAACGGCGTACAGAATCATCAAGAGGGAAGCCCCTTGCATCCAAGATCGGTTTTCAAGCACGAAGCCTGCGAGGCCAGTTGCCGGGGTCGCCGGGGTGGTTTCTTCATCGGACATAGTGATACCTCACTGGTCCGACCTTCGGGGGTCCACATTTAAAGGATGTCCCAATAAACCGCCTCAAACAGAACGTCTCTATCGCGATGCTGGTCATTTCTTTCGCTGCTTTCTTCGCTGGGATTTTCCTTTTCGCCGCTGATTTTCCCATCCATTTCCGCTCGACCGGTCGTCGCGCCAAAATCGATTGGGTTGTTCCATCCCTTCGGGCATGTCATCAAACGATTCGATGGAAAGGCGAAGCCCACCAAGTTCGTTTTGCAACTGCTTGACGTTTTCACCCCCGCGGCCGACGAGGGTTGAGATCATGTTTGAGGGAGCGTATATCACGGCAGAAGTGTCGCTGGAAAACCGAACTTGGCATTCAACGCCGACCCACTGGCGTACCGTTTCGACGATGCGTGCTTTCGCCATGGCTTTCACGGGAGAGAGGTCGGAAGGTGTGCGCCCGTCAAGCGGCACAACGGCAATCTCGGAGCCGAAGGCAAACATCTCGTGCGTGAGTTTTCCGCTCGGAAATTCAACAACCTCAATCACCGGCCGGGCGAGTTCTTCCTGCATTCCAGTAGGGGGCTTCACCGTCATTCGCAGTTCGAGAACTTGCTGGATTTTCCCCGATTCAACGTGAAGAATGGTGTCAAGAACCTGGCTGACCAAACCCAATTCCACTTTCCCGATCAAACGCTGGATGGCTTCCAAGGCTGAATTCGCGTGGGTGACGCCGAGAAGCCCCACGCCAGCAAGACGAACATCAGCGAAGATTTCGAAATCTCTCGCACGTCGGACCTCATCAAAGATAACGAAATCAGGACGCACAAGAAAGATGATTTCGGCCGTCTTTTCCAAATCGCCCTCAAGCGGCGCATACTGAGTGATTCGGTCGGCGAGCTGCAAGTCCCGGGGCGCTTCCATTGTTTTCACCAACGCACCCACATCCGTGTCGAGGTACTCAGCGATGGCTTGCGCCAAGGTGGTTTTGCCGGATCCCGGGCGACCGCAGATGAACACACCGCGATGGTGGTTGCGGAGGCGTTCAACCAGCCGCTCATCCAAGTCATAATCGCCGAGGCTTAATTTGGCAACCGGACGAACCACCGTGATTTCCCTGGCATCGGAAAAAGGTGGCCAGGCGGACGTGATGCGAAGATCGCCCAACTGGATGACTCGGCAGCCTTTACGGTCAATTTCCAAGAAACAATCGCTGCGGTGGCGGTGTTCCTCAACCAGACCAACCAGGTCTTCCTCGAGTTGCTCCAACTGCAACGTGTCCCAAACGGTGGACGATTCAACTTCCACGAGGGCAAGCGAACCTATGGCCCCGCGTTTGACCCGCGGTGGACAATCGGCTTTCAGAAAGACGGTGTGAACGTCTTCCATCAACAACGACTCCAGGTGGTCGGGCAGAGCAGGGTGGTCACCGTGGGTCGCCATTGCGTCACGGGTCGCTGCCGCAGGCCCTTGACCCTTCGCCCGTCAAGCAAGCCGCTCGGTGGGTTCAAGCAGCGCTTGGCTGCATCATGTAGCCCGTCAGCCAGAACGAACCGATGAACGACAGGGACAAGAGGTAGGCTCCCACGGTGGGGAAAGCCCATATGGAGATGGAAACCTGGGCAAAGACCACGATGCTAAGGACCACGGCAAGCATGTTCCACGGTCCGCTGCCCGAGAGGTTAAGGGAATCGAAGGTTGATTCTCGCTCGGAGAGGCCCCAAATCAATCCCGTCAAACTGCACAGGACGATGAGGGTGAGAACGCCGTCCATCACCTTGCCTTGAAGGAACCAAACGCCCAAACTGGCGACAAGACTCGCTCCAAGCATGCGCTGAACGGTGGTCATGGAAAGGCCCATGCGCTCAGCGAAGCGAAGGGCGTTCTTCAAATCTCGCAAAGAAGTCTTTCTGTCAAACAGAATCCGGGCCACCGTAGGTGTGAATCCACTCGCTTTGGTCGAGAAGTCGCTCAACCGAAGGAAGGGCGTGTTGGCCTTCCACATCAAGGTGGTCCAAGAAGTGAGTCCACTCCTCGAGGAGGGCGTCGTTCCCCGTTGAATGGACGGTCGCCGCAGTGCCGGTTTTGCTCGTGAGCTCGATGGTCCCGGTTCCAAAATCAAGGGAGGCGCAGCCCAAATCCCCCTCTACGTGGAGAAGACGGCGCTCTTCCGGTGCGGACCAAGCCACCTCAAACGCGCCCCGTTGGCCGGTTGGGAAGACCATTTCCAACGAGGCAGTATCGGCAGAAACGGTCTTGCTCACGGTTTTCCCGAACATCAACGGCTGGTTCAACAGCCACGCGATGAGGTCGAGACCGTGAACACCAAGCGTGGAGATCGGTTCCGCATCGTGGGGCCGGTCCCGAACGGTTTGTCGTTGGTAATGGACCGACACAAGTTCGCCCACAGCCTCCTGAACCGGCGAGGAGAAAAGCCGGTTTACGCCGTGATGATGACGAAGAATGTAGCCGACGATGAGGACGTTGTTTTGTGGTAGCGAGGTGAGGAAGTCCACCGCATCGTCATGATGCAGCGCCAGTGGTTTTTCCACGAACAGTGGAAGGCCGTGTTGAAGGCCTTCACGGGCCAAGGCAAGGTGCGTATCCGGTGGCGTAACGATGGCGAGGGCGTCGATGTTTTCCATCTCAAGCATGCGGCTGAGGGAAGCATAGGTTGCGTCGGCATCGACGGCGGATAAGGTCTCGGGATCGATATCGCATACGACCACTCGGGTGATTCGTCCCGAGGATTTGAGCGCCTTGAGGGTGCGTAAATGGTTGCTGCCCCATCGGCCGCAGCCTACCAAACCGACCGTGATGCGCATGATGGTTCCTCAGCGGTAAATGGATTTCAGCCACTGCCCATTTGAGTTTTTGTAGCGAACCTCAAACCGCTCGGGCGCCGCCTTCCAACGCCACCAACCCTGATCGTTGAACCCCATCTGTTCGTAGACTTCAGGTGTGCAGTGGACGCCTGTTTCTCCAAAATAGTAAGCATGGGAAACTCGGGTGGTGAGGCGATGGAGCCCTTGCTGGTACATGGCCAACGAAGTGATGGCGTCCTGACTCGTCGGCGCCGTGCGCCAGGGGACGCTCGGAAAGGGGTTGTGTGTTGCTTGAGAAGGAGGGTCCAATCGAACACCTACCGGTGTCTTTCGAGCCTGTTTGAGTTGTTGCCGCATGAACCTTCGAATCCGGTAGTGCGGGCGTTTGGCGTAGGGCCGCTTCAGCAGGAAGTTTTGCTCGTAAGCGTACAGTGTGGGTTTGATGATGTCCCAAACCCGCTTGGTGAGGCAGTAGGTCACGAAGTGGCGATTGGTCAGCTCAACCTCGTGCAGATGCGGGCGCAGTTCCTCTTCGGTTCCCGCCTCGACGTTCCATACCTGAACGGTTCCCACATCAGCGTAGGCTTCAGCCCAGTCGGAAAGGTTGAGCAGCGAAGTCAGGTAGGTGGCGTTGAGTTCGATGTCGTCCTCAACCAACACCATGCGGTCGTACCCTTGTTCGTCGAGCAATTCCCTTCGCGCCCCGATGAGTTGGCGACCGACGCCGAGGTTCTCTTCCCGGGCCACCACCCTCGTGTAAGGCACGCCGCTTGTCTCGATGACCGTGCGAAGAGCTGTTTGTTCAGAACCCGGCCCGCCATCAAGATAGTGAAACACGTCAACGCTTCCGTCGCTGACTTCCGGGCATGAACCCAACGAGCGAAGCATGCGAGCGAAATGATCTGGGCGTCCAAACCCAAACGTCGCCACGGCTGTCCGCATGGTGGCCCTCACACTGGCCCCCCTCATGAGTGTGGTGATGAAAGCCGGAGCTCAGACGTTTCTTCCTTCTGGTCCAGAACCGTCCGATGAGGATTCGTCGTCCCTGTCTTCCTCGGAACGTTCCTCCTCAGAGCGTTCTTCCTCAGACCGTTCTCGCTCGGCACGGTCCTCTTCCGAGTCCCCGTCGTCCGTTCTTTCTCCGTCGGCTGCATCCCTCGACGGTTCATCGGACGGTTCAGCATCGACCCGGTCGTCGCCACGATAGCCTTCTTCAGCGAAATGCCGAGGGATGAAAAGACGGTCGGATTCTTCCAACGTCGTCAAATTGGTCACCGTGATGCCTCCAGCGGAAAGCGCATACACGAAGTCACCCATGAAGATGGAGCGCCGAATGTTCTGTTCACCGCTGCCCCAAGAAACACGCTCGCCTTCGCCGTCGTAGAGCGATGATTGATTGATCTCGCCATAAAGTGAAAGACGTCCGTCGGTTTCGTTAACGTTCACCAGCATCAATTTTGAGATGTATTCGAAGGCGTGATAGTACTCACCGCCTTCGTTGAAGCTGCCGTATCGGTACGTCGAAAGTGGAACCGCCAGCATGGACTTTGGGGCCCAATACTGGAAGGCTTTGGACTCGTACGTGGCTTCCGAAGTAGACCATGACCACCGATGAGATTGCTCACGGTCGACCGGTGAAAGCCGGAGCGTTGCCGCCTGTTGCGGGTCGCTCGGGTCAGCGATGTCAAAGAGTGAAATCTGCGTTCCCGACCAGTCCAGCCCCGTGCCGTCTTCGTTGGCAGGAGCCAGGCCGATGGTCAACAGATGATCTCGAGAAAGCGGATGAATGTAGGTGGATACGCCGGGCACCTTGAGTTCGCCCAGAATGGTGGGGTTCGTTTCGTCGGAAACATCGATCACCCACAGAGGGTCAATTTCCTCGAACGTGACGAGGTACGCTCGGTCGGCGTCGAAACGTGCGCTCCAAATCCGCTCCCCTGGCGCAATGCCTTCGACACGACCGGCCTCAACGAGGATTTGTTTTTCCGTTTCGACGTCCATTGAACGCACGAGAGTGACGAGTTGAGAAGACATGGGCTCCGGGTTATTCATCCACCACCGCGCCCACTGTCCGACGGTTGTCGCCACACGAAGGACGCCTTCGTGTTCAGAGAGTGAAAATTGATTGAGAACGGTCCCCTCGATGCGCCCTGAACCGGTGTAGAGCGTGGCGTCTGGCGCACTGATGTCAAAGGTGTGGAGGTTGGTCATCTCGTCCATCTCGTCGTTCCCCCAAAACCACCACCCCGAAAACGCCGATTCAGCCAGCACCAGCACGTCGCTGGAGGCGTAGACCATTGGATGGGTGCCCACCACATGGTCAACCTCGTAATCAAAGTCCGAGGAGGTTAAATCCAGCGAGAAAATACTCGAAATACCACGGTTCATGCCGTCCTCAGGCGCCACAAAATCCCGGCAGGCGTTATCGCTCATGGTGTGCACATCGACCACTCCATCACTGTACTCGTAGACTTGAGGAATCAAATCAGAAAGCGAGAGGCGATCGAGCACTTCACGATTGTCCAGCATGGTTTGGTAAGCAACCTTCTCCCTGATTTCAAGACGAAGGGGGTCGTCGTAATCCAGGTTCCAATACCCCGTGGGGAGGTCCAGCCACGACCGTACGCCGGGCACGTCCATC
>Ga0163109_10004405_pt1 | contig 10690 bp, 10 predicted proteins | sample CRUFie1St13metaG_FD_108704 | JGI IMG/M metagenome (GOLD analysis project Ga0163109, IMG submission 108704) | Marine microbial communities from the Costa Rica Dome - CRUD Field 142mm St13 metaG | ecosystem: Environmental > Aquatic > Marine > Oceanic > Photic zone | place: Costa Rica: the Eastern... | reverse complement strand
GTTTTGTTTGGTCTAGCTGGGTTAAAACAAGAGGACCACTGGCTAAGCCCTTCGTCGATATATACTTTTATGGACCTAAAATCGTCGGTCCAATCCTTATGGGTTTCACTAGGGCTTGATCATATAATTAAAGAAAAGATAGATGTATACAACAGTCTACATTATTATATAGGCGAGCAATACATAGGTAAACTTTCCCAAGTAAATAAATCTCTTCAAACAATTTATGAATTAGACGAGGCCGTTTATTTTGCAGAATTCAACGTTCAATTGATTCATGAGGCTCGGCGGGAAGTAAGAGTACCTACATTCTCAAAAATTCCAAAGTTTCCTGGTATCGAATACGATATCGCATTGGTTATGGACAAGGAAATCGCTGCCGGTACAATTGAGGCTGAAATTAGTCATATGGGGACGAAGCTACTCCAAAAGATCCGTATTTTTGATGTGTATGAAGGTAAAAATATACCCAAAAACAAAAAGAGTATTGCATACCGACTGTACTTCTTAGACCCAAATAAGACATTGAATATCAGCGATATAGAGCCTATAATTGATAAGGTTGTAAGATCATTAAATAAGAAGTATACTATAGAATTAAGATCATAATTCTATGAACGCAACATCCGAACATACTGAACGCTTTAAAGAACTATTAGAAGAAATATATACCGAGGTAAACCTGCTCAAAAAACAACTCAAAGAATCTAAAAGAGAACAGTTAAATCTCATTAAGAAAATAGAAGAAGAGCGTGGAAAACAAACGGATATTTTCTCAGCAATCAGTGAATCTGAACGCTTAGCAATGCGACAGCAAATTAATTCTATGATACATAAAATTGACCGTCACTTAGAAGGCAACTAACTTGTTGAATGGACTATTGTGAAATCACTTAAAGTATCAATATTAGGAAAACAGTACCCGCTTATGATTGAAGATCATGAAGAGGAAAATATGCTTAATATTTGTAGTTATGTCGATGAAAAATTACAAGAATATCGGCACCAATTAATCAAACAACCCGAATCAACGGTAATGGTACTAGCTGCCTTAAGTATTACAGAAGAATTATTTGAACTAAGACAACAACTCTCTGAATTAGAGAAGAATGATACTGTAATGATGAAACGCATGAATTCAAAAATTGAGCGACTTCTCGAAGACATTAGAGGATAATTCGTGCCTAAACATGTGACAATCTTATTTATTGGAGACATTGTTGGAGAAGAAGGTTTGGGAGTAGTGCGTAGCTTTTTGCCCTCACTAATTCAAAAACACAAAGCTGACTTTGTTATAGCAAACGGCGAAAATACTCATGAAGGACATGGTATAAATGACGCTATTATAAAAGAATTACTCAGCTTAGGCATTCACGTGATTACAGGTGGAGACCACTCCTTTGATAAATGGAAAGTGTTTCCATATATGAGAAGCAACAACCATATATTACGACCCCTTAACTATCCTACTGGTAATGCTGGTTTTGGCTATGGTATATATTCTATTCCCTCAATGAATGTTTCCATTGGAGTTATAAATATCCAAGGTAGAACCTTTATGAAAGCCATTGATGACCCATTTAGGTCGGTTGATTGGGCCATTGATCAAATTCAAAAAGAAACCTCACTTATTTTTATCGATTTTCATGCCGAAGCAACTGCTGAAAAAGTCTCCATGGGCTGGCATGTAGATGGACGAGCTTCTGTATTGATTGGAACCCACACTCACATCCCAACTAATGATGCCCGTATTCTTCCCAAAGGTTTGGGCTATTTAACCGACGCTGGGATGACTGGCTCCTACGCTGGATCATTGGGAATGGATGTGAAAGTAGCAATAAAACGATTCACAACAGGAGTTCATCAAAAATATAAAGCAGCTACTGGAGATACTCATATAAGTGCTGTCTTAGCAAAAATTTATATTGAAAGTGGAAAATGCATGGAAATACGCCCATTGATTTTCCCAGAATTTCATAAAGTGTCCGAAAAACCCAACAGATTTTGAATTCACTACTTCGTATTACTAATATCAAAAAAAATTTTAAAGCCCCAGAAAATGGAGTAGTCAATGTGCTTAATGGAGTTAACCTAGAGATTAAACCGGAAACGATTACCTCTATCATCGGTTCGTCAGGAAGTGGGAAAAGCACTCTATTACACATAATCGCCGGTTTAGATAAAATAGATTCAGGCTTAATAGAATGGCAAGGAGATGATATAACCCAATGGGATGATAAGAAGATAGCCATTTTCAGAAATACTGAAATAGGCTTTATATTCCAATTCCATCACTTGTTACCAGAATTCAGTGCAATAGAAAATGTTATGATTCCAGCCATTATTCACGGCAAATCAGAAAGAGAAAGTAATCGTTTGGCTAAAGAATTATTAGATGAATTTGGGTTAAGCCACAGAATCGAACACCGTCCCAACCAACTTTCTGGCGGTGAACAACAAAGAGTCGCTATGGCTAGGGCGCTTATTAATACCCCTGCCCTCATTTTAGCAGATGAACCAACGGGTAATCTAGATGAAAAAAATTCGTCCACAGTACTTAAATATTTACTTACTCTAAGAGATCGATTTAAAGTGTCGATACTTATGGTAACCCATGATAAAAGCATTACCGAAGATGGTGATTTTATATTTGAAATGAACGATGGTAAGTTATTACCCCTATAATTAACCTTAAATTACTAGAATGGATATTTTTAACATTTTATTAGTATTTAAAAAAAGAGAAATATGTTAAAATCAATTCAACCTGGACAATTTAGGTTTTGCTTAATTCACAAAGCACCGTATTTTTTGCTACTAAAAATTTAACATTATATGTATTATGGCAGATTCTAAAAAAGACGATTTAACTAAAGACCCTCTTATTCAATGGTTTGAAAAAACCAGTGAATACATACAATCCAATAAAAATATTATTATTGGAATTTCAATAGTTATAGTGGTAATTACTGGATCAATAATTGGGTATTCGTTTTATTCTGATTCGCAAGAAGAACAAGCACAACAGCTATTATCAATTGCTGAAGGATACTATGCCGAAGGTGATTACCAAAAAGCCCTAGATGGGGATAGCTTTGAATTAACCTATGGTTTCCGTGCAATTGCAGACGACTTTGCCGGAACCTATGCAGGTAACTTAGCAACCTATTATTCTGCCATTTCAGCCTATCAGTTAGAAAATATTGACGAAGCGCTAATCTATATCCAAGAATTTGAGGTTCCAAAAGGAATTTTAGGCGTCGGGGCAAAAAATCTGCATGCTAAACTCTACTTAGCTAACGGTAGTTTGGAGTCAGCTGCTATATCATTTGAGGCTGCTGCGCGTTGGAACAAAAATGAAGCAACCACTCCAGATAATTTATTAAGCGCAGCGGAGATCTACTCTGAATTAGGGAATACAACCAAAGCAGCCGATTTAGTTGCGGAGATTCTAACTCAGTTTCCTAATAGCAGTCAACAGGCACGCGCTGAATTTCTCAAAGGTAACTTGGCGATTCAATAAATACTCAACCTTCGTTTTTGAGCTGTATGTATTTCGATAAGTAACGATGTGCTAACTGCGAATTTTGTTCTAGCATAACTTTTATTGGATTCATTATACTATTCTTCCGTTGCAGCATTTTCTTGACACGATCGACACATCTAATCCCATACTCTATATCTAAACGTTCATTTAGTTCGCTTTTTTGGGTAGGAAATTCCCATCTATTTAATGCAGAATCACTGAGGCATTGCACAGCTGAGTGCTTAAATTCTTCTACCGTTTTGGCTACATAACCAGGAAAATCTACTCCATCTAAATGCACACTAAGCCCTTCACTACCTATAGGAGTAGTTACGATAGGTAATTCCATTGAGATAGCATCCAATATTTTTCCCTTTACTCCTGCACCAAAGCGTAAAGGAGCTAACAAAACTCCATATGCTGCCATAGTAGAGAAAACATCATCCACCCTACCCTTCATATGAAAACCTATAGATGGATTGTTTAGGCGCTCCATTTTGGCATCCATATACGCTCCATAAATATGACACTCAATATCTTTATTCCCTTGACCACACAACGCTTCATTAATATGTGGCCATAATTGATACCGTAAAAAGTGTACGGCATCTCTGTTGGGTGCATGCTTAAAGTTGCCAATGAAGCATGCATGAGTGCGTGTATCATTATTTAATGGACTAAATTGCCCAACCAATCTACTAGAAATTATAGGCAGATACAGTAGTTGATTAGGCGGTATGCCATAATACTTCTGTGCATAAGAAAATTCAACATCAGATACCACAAGACTCAGATCTGACCGGTGCATACTTACCATCTCTCGAAGCGCAATAGTGTTGTAAACAGATTTAGGTTTTACTTCATGTTCAGCCACATATAAATGAGTCGGATACCCCCTATTTTCAAGTTCTTCAAGGGTCAATTGCCTGGCACGACGTAAACCGTGTAAGTCTTCAGTATCTAATATTCTAATTGCTTTAGGGCAAGCTTCCATTACATGCCACGAAAATTGCTCTTCGGTAGGATATCGATCAAAAACAACTACATCCGGATTTATTTGGGCTAATTTAGCGCTAGTTTCACTACAGTTAGGATCTATGGAGTGCCTATAAACTCCTTCTAGGTCTTTATACAAAGCCGAATAGGATCCCTGTTCTGCTGTAGAACTAAGGTGGAGTTCAAAGCCTTCTCTAATAAACAACCTTATTAGATAATCCAACCTAACACCAGCAGCAGATGAGGATGGTTCTGGCCATACCAAACAAAAAAACAAAACTTTCATTAGTTAAAATTAAACCGAATGGTTGAGCTAAATCCTGGCTGAATAATAATCGACCTACGAATAATTAGGCTCTCAGGCTTATTGTATGGCACCCAACTGCCTTCATCCCATCTTTGGTTAGCGTTCGTGTCCAAATATAGCAGGAGATTATAGGTAGATGCGATCAAGGAGTCTATTTGGATACGTTCTACGAACTGGCCTTGTTTGAGTAGTCGACCTTCCTGAGTGCGTAGTTCGTAGGTAACAGTTTCTGTGGAAAGAGAATCATTAGGGCCAATCATTTTAACTAGCTCTATTGCTCCCCAATTGCTAGGACCAGAAACTGAAAATGGTACTAATACCCTACGTTGCGTCCTCGGGTTCCAAGCCAGAAATTGATAATCTACTCCATCCGACCACTCCAAATCAGGATACAAAACTACGCGATTCGATTTAACTATACTTTTAGACCAACTTTCGCGTTCAACCACACCTTCTACTATTCGCAGTGAATCGATAATGGCAGCATTACGAATAGGTGCAGCATACTGCAACTCCACCGAATCCCTCATACCTAATAAACCTTCAGGGCGCACCCCGATAAATCGTTGAATCGTTGTGTCTGTCGCTCCAGAACCAATGAGTTCTTGAGTAAAGGGTTCCATAGCATTACCAAAAAAATCCTCAAAACCCCTTACCCTTAATTCATATGTACTATCCTGCACGAGCGGCCTACTAGATTGAGCTAAAACAATGCTAGGATCCGCTGGCGCTATATACAAGGGTATAGCTGAAAACTCAGTTTCAGAAAAGCCTGCTTCTAGAGTAATCTGGCCAGTAAATTCATTAACAAGTGCCTCGGAAAAACGAATTCGAAGTCGACTGCTCGAAAGTAAACCTACCCCTAAAACTTCTGGGCGCATGGTGTCTGCCTCCATTATGTAAATGGAAGCTAAGGTGTCAATGACCCCATTTTGCACATTAACTGAACGCGTATTAAAAGCATGAGCAGATTCCAATGATGAGTCCCAGATTTTATTTCTGTTACGATCTTCAAAATGAACAATACTGTACTCTGTTTCACGTACATAGTTAAATCGAAACGTGCCTCCAGTGTCTGTTTCTGTTCGATAAAGTGCTTTTTTCTGTACATCATACGTATTGGGAAATAAAAAGACTTCCTTTCCTTCAAGGCCTTTACCCGTTTCTGCATTCAATACTTTGCCTATCAAGCCACCTTTATCTATTTGATCACCTGTTGAAAAGGCAATAACCTCAGAGGCACCCATGGCATTATTTCGGGTATCAGAGACTTTATTGCCCAAGGTAATTAAAAGCGTGGTTGAATCAGGTAGGGGTGATTCAAAATCGATGAATAACGTCTTTTTTTTCCAAGACAATTCATAATCGATACCAATATCAGGCTCGATTTGTAAATTAGACGATAAAGAATTTCGATTCACATATTCTGAAAACTCAATTTCTACGCGTTGCGAGTTAACACCCGTTCTTAGATTTTGCGGTACAGTCCGAATTATACTAGGACCTTCTTTGTCCATTGGCCCACCCGTAGGAGCAATAGGAGTTGCACAGGATAGCAAAGAAAACAGTAACAAAACCAGACAAATCTTCGTTAAACTGGATAAATAGTTCATGGTAATTTTTTCATGTTTCACACTACAATATAAAAGGTTGCATTGAAAGTTTTGTATACTTCCACCGATGAATAATACCACAATTATCAACTTCATCCCTAGTTTAAATGCCTTATGAATCCTTCCTAAAACGAAGAATGACTTCAGTTTTATGGTTACTGTATTTAGTTTTATTTCAGATTTCCTGTGCTTCCTACCTTTTAGATCAAACACAAGAGGGGATTAAAGACGCAGTGTATGATAAGCGCTATAGTGAGGCTATTGTTAGTTTAAAAGAGTCAAAAGAAAAAGAGATCTATAAAGAAAAAGATTCTATCCTCTGGAATCTAGAAATGGGCATGCTAAAACATTACAATGGTGCCTATGAGGAGAGTAACATGTATTTTTCAGATGCTGAAATTGCCATTGAACAGGCCTTCACTAAAAGTGTTAGTCGGGGTATTTATGCCTTCTTAGGAAATGATAATCAACTCAAATATGATGGAGAGCCATATGAAGAATTCTATCTTCATACCTTCAAGGCCTTAAACTATATTCATCTAAACAAAATAGATGCTAGTCTTATCGAAATTCGAAAAATGGTCTATAAAATCGACCAACTCAATATTCAACTACGAGGACTTGCCGACACTTATGCCAGTAATGACACACTTACCAGTTCAATCGACTGGAATACTAAAGATATTAACGTCCAAAACTCACCTTTTGCTCGGTACCTAGCCGCTAATTTATTTACGGCCCTAGGTAATGTAGATGCCGCTCGGATAGAGCGCGAGCAATTCAATAGAGCCATATCTGAACACTACCACTTGATTAATTTTTCATCAGAATCGGATATCAGCCTCATACAATCAAATAGAAATGTAATACCAGAATGGAGTCTCAGCAAGAATAACAACGTACTTCTGCTGAGTTTCACAGGTATGGCACCTGAAAAAATACAACAAGACCTGCGAGTCTATAATGAGTATTGGGAGACTGAGTTAAAGGTCTCCCTACCCATTCTTAATCCTTATCGGTCGGAGATAATGGAGATTCAAATTTGGGTTGGAGACTCACTAATCGGACTCAGTAAACTGCTTGAGTCCATGCATGAAGTAGCACAAGAAGTCTACACTTCAAAAATGCCCATTATATATGGGCGAGCAGTACTACGAGCTATATCAAAATATACTGGTACGCGATGGGTTGAAAATATACCGGAAGAGGAAGATTCGTTTTTTGCCCATTTTTTAGAATTTACAGGAGACCTTTACAAAGAAGGTTCTGAAAAAGCAGACCTACGTTCCTGGACTAGCCTTCCTGGAAATGTTTTTGCCCATGCCTTCCAATTAGATCCAGGCTCATATGAAATGGAGTTTCGGTATATAAACAAACAAGGGCTACCCATATATTCAGAATTTAGAGACGTTCAAATCAAGCAGGGGCATTTGATACACCTGCTTGAAACGCATCTAGCATTTTAATGCAATAGCTACTAAGCTCATGAACCCGTATTATCATAATTAGATTACTAACTTAAAATAATCCCAATATGAAAACAACCATTAGCCTTAGCCTTTTAGTTCTTCTGGTCATAAGCATTCAATGTAAACCAGTAAACACTATCAGCCGAATATCCCCAGATAGCACAACCGAATTATCTGGTAAATGGAATGATACAGACGCTCGATTGGTATCCGAGGAAATGATTGGTGATGCCCTAAGTAATCGATGGTTAAGCAACTACACAGAATCCGCAGAAAAACCACCCGTGGTCATCGTTGGAACCGTCCGAAACGAAAGTATGGAACACATAGATACCGAAGTAATTACTAAAGAAATGGAACGGGCATTTGTCAATTCCGGATCAGTAACCTTAGTTGCTAACGCAACGGAACGTATGGAAATTAGAGATGAGCGGCTAGACCAGCAGAGCTACTCCTCCCTTGAGAGTATGAGTGCTATGGCAAGAGAGCTAGGTGCAGATTATATGCTCATTGGAAATATCAGTTCAATCATGGATGATGCACCTGATGGTCGAACCACAGCAATATTCTATACCGTGAATTTAGAACTCATCGATATTGAAACGAATGTTAAAGTTTGGATTGGAAACAAAAAAATTAAAAAACTAATCGAACGTAGGAAATATCGTGGGTAGCTAAACTACTTCACTTAAATCCAATAACATCTGCACAACTTGAAACTAATGTTTGTGGTAAATTCATGCTTCAGCATAGATGTTTAAGTTTCCATTCTAAAAATAAAAGATTCATCTTATGCGTTTTGACTATGGTCTTATAGGTGGAGGGGTATCAGGTTGTTTGCTTGCTTATTATTTAGTTCAGAATGGTAAAAAAGTTTTTTTAGTTGAGCGCAATTTAATTGGATCTGGGGCTTCAGGTACTCCCCTGGCAATGATAAATCCTGCAACAGGTAGGTTTGCTAAAAAAGGGTTTAAAAGTTTAGAGTCAATTGCTCAAATTGACGCCTTACAGCAGATAATTCCGTTCTCCAGCGCACACGATTTTATTCAAAAAAGAGGTATAATCCGACCTTGCTTTGACGCAGAAATAGCGCGAAAAACCCACCAAAATTATCTTGTGGATCAATGGGAAAAAGAAGTTGCAGAATGGATGACTCCGGAAGAATTAGCCGAACGATTTCCTATTATTAACCCTAACTTTGGGGGCTTGATTGTACACAACGGGTATGTAGTTAATCCTAAAATGTACCTTCAAAATCTGATAAATTGGCTTAAGGAGCATCCTAACTTTTCATTACTGGAAAAGTATGAGGGTTTTAACTCTCAATCACATAAACCAGATAATACAAAACAACTCATAGACCCCAATTACTGGGTATTTAGAGGTGATGATATTGAGATGCAAGCCAATAATCTTATCCACTGTACCGGTGCAGAGGAAATCATTAATGCAATGATACCTGGAGTCATAGTTAAGGGACAAACCATGCAATTTCGGTTAGCAGATTCAGCTTATGATGAAACACCCATACAGGCAGTTAATGATCAAATTAAACAAACAAATAACTGGAGTTCGTTTTTGAGAGAATACGCCATTAGTGCACAGGGGTACTTATGTTCTTTGGATGGTCGTAATTTGATTGTGGGAAGTACCTATGAACATCGATTTTCTAGCTCAAAACCGGATCTTAAAGGTGCCCAATATCTAAAAAACAAATTAGATCGAATACACGAGAGTTTTTCTAGCAAGATTGTTCAGAAATCTATGTGGGCAGGGTTCCGATTTTCTACCCCAGATAGGATACCTATTATAGATGAAATACCTACTTACCGAGGACATTATGTGTTTAGAGGCTTAGGCTCAAAAGGACTTTTACATAGTCATTACTATTCAAAGATATTCTCAAATTATTTATGTGGAAAAGGCTTTCTTCCAAAAGAAGTAAGATTAAGTAGATTCAGGTAATAGATATTTTGGGTTATACTTCGTCATTAATTGAAACTAAAAACTAAATTTGGCTATAATCTAGTTTGGTTGTGATAATAAATCTCTATAATTCCTAAATATTTATTAGTTATTTAAAATCGAAGTATTAGCCCGCTTAATACACCAGTTAAACTAGCTCCACCAATACTAGAGTCTGTAACTATAAGTCCCCCTACAGAAAATTCAAGATTTTTTAAATCAATCCCAAAACCAGTGGAAAAGGCAGTAGATGTTCCGCCACCAATTCGAGTACCAAATCTTATAGGGATGAAATCGAAAAATCTATATTGCGTTCCAAAGGTAAATATTGGTTCGGTTATATTATTACTGATATCATTAAATCCACTTGAGATATCCCCTGAAACAAGTAATTTACCTACTATTAAAGCTGCTCCTAAATTTAAAGTGGCTGGTAAATCATAAGATCTTTCAACGGAATTCTCTGAAGTAAAGTTGCCATAAATATCATTTTGTAGACTATCAGCTAAATCATTAAAAAAATCAGCTGGATCTTCATCTCCTATGTCGGGGTCAAATTCAAAGGTACCTTTTCCATTGAATACCATAGGATTATTGTTGTATGATATTGTTCCTTGATCAGTTAATGATAGAGAAACTCTTAATTGCTGATTTTTGTCTAATACATTCAAAATAGGTAGTGAAACATCCATGGCAAGCGTTACACCTAAATCTAGACCAAAGCCTGACCCAAGAGTTCCTATATCAGAACCACTATAACCAGTATAGTCAGCAAGCAAAGGCTCTTTACCATCTGATTTTTTTTCTGAATATT
>Ga0163109_10004404_pt1 | contig 10691 bp, 8 predicted proteins | sample CRUFie1St13metaG_FD_108704 | JGI IMG/M metagenome (GOLD analysis project Ga0163109, IMG submission 108704) | Marine microbial communities from the Costa Rica Dome - CRUD Field 142mm St13 metaG | ecosystem: Environmental > Aquatic > Marine > Oceanic > Photic zone | place: Costa Rica: the Eastern... | reverse complement strand
TTTTGCCGGGCTTTCTGGCTATCGCCTTTCTGATCGGTGGGGGTCTGGTCAGGGTGATCGGTAGCGTCCTCTAAAGCGTCCGGCTACAGCGCCTTCTCAGTCTAGTTGGGGGTCGCTGTTGCAGCGGCCTCTGACGCAGACGGGGGTGCTTGTGAGCATCAGGCTGCTGGGGTATTCTCGGACGCGGAGGTAGCGCATGTCAGAGTCCAGTCTCAATTCTGTGCCCGAGGATGATGGCGTCATGCGTTCAGCGGGTGGACAACTTGCCAAATTAGCCGTTTTCGCCATGGCCGGTTTGGCCCTGCTGATCTTCCTGTTGTTTGTTCTGGCCGGCGAGGCCGGCAGCACGACCTCTGGCAACGCCATCGATTTCGAGAACAATGCAATCACCATCGCGCTCAGTGAGGAGCCACCGCAGCTGGATGCCAATCGGGCCACTGACGCGTCCAGCAATGTGGTTCTGGCCCATGTCATGGAAGGGTTGCTGGGGTATGACATGGACGCTCAGTTGGTGCCGGGGGTCGCTGAGCGCTATGAGATTCGTGAAGACGGCGCCACGTTCTGGTTACGCGAAGACGCACTCTGGAGTGACGGTGCACCGGTAACAGCCTGGGACTTTGTCTTTTCCTGGAGGCGTGTTCTGGATCCGGAAACCGCTTCACAATATGCGTTCATTCTTTACCCTATTAAGAACGCTGAGGCGATAAACCGCGGGGAAATGCCGGTTGCCACGCTGGGTGTCCGCGCGGTCAGTGACTGGATACTGGAGGTAGATTTCGAGCGCCCCACCCCTTACTTCGACAAGCTGGTGGCCTATCTCACTTATTTCCCGGTGCGTGAAGATTTCTATAAAAGCACCGATGGTCGTTACGGGGCCGATGCAGATATGTTGTTGTATAACGGCGCCTACGTCCTGACCGATTGGGTGCACGGTTCAACCATGCGCTGGGTAAAAAACGACAAATACTGGAATCGTGAAAACAAAGGTTTTCTCGATGAAATTCGCATCGCTTATATCACTCAGGACATCAATGCGAAGTTGAATCTGTTCAAGGATGGGCAGATCGTCGATACGCATCTGTTGTCGCCGATGCTGCCAACTGCTATGGAACAGCGCTGGCAGATTGACCGTTCCATGGATGGCTCTGTGTTTTACTTGGAATTTAATCATCGCGATGATCGCATCACCCGGAATAAAAACTTTCGCCGGGCTCTGCAGCTGGCGCAAGATCCTAATGAGCTGGTTTACAAGGTCCTGAAAGAGCCAAGCTATCTGCCTGGGGTCAGCTTGTTTCCGGCTTGGCTGTCAGGTGTTTCCGAGTCATTCCAAAAAGAATATCCACCGGTACAGCATCAGATGAGTGTCGAAAAGGCGCGCGAACATCTGGAGTTGGCGCGGCGGGAACTAGGCATTGAGGAATTTCCGCCGCTGATGATGCTGGCCGGCGACAGCCCGATCGGGCTGCTTTCTGCCGAGTATTATCAACAGCTGTTCCGCAAGCACCTAGGCATGGAATTTCGGATTGACGCGCAGATCTTTAAGCAAAGGCTGGAGAAGATGAGACAAGGAGACTTTGATGTCGTGCTGTCGGGTTGGGGCCCCGATTACAACGACGTCTTGACCTATGGAGACCTGTTTTCCTCATGGAATTTGCAGAATCGCGGACGATACAGCAGCCAGGAAATGGATGCTCTGATCCGCATTGCCCAGTCAGAGCTCGAACCTCAAAAACGTATGGATGCGTTTGGAGAAATCCAACGTCTGCTCTATGAAGATGTGGTGATCCTTCCTATGTATGAACGGGGTTTTTCTTTTGTGGTTGATCCCCGCCTGAAAGATTTCAGGCGGCGCTCGGTGGGTCCGGAGGTTGATTATAACTATGCGTATATCGACCAAAGTTCTGAATAGGCCTTTCAATTCGGACAGCCGGTCTCGCTGAAATATGTGGCTTTATATTCTGAAACGCGTCCTCCAGGGACTCCTCACAGTTTGGTTTATTGCAACGGCAACATTTTTTGCGATGCATAACGTGCCAGGTGACCCGCTCACGAATGATCGGGCGATGACAGAAACCACCCGCGCCAACCTTGAAGCGAAGTACGGACTCGATCAGCCGATAACGATTCAATACCTGATTTTTCTGCGAAATCTTGCCCGTGGAGATTTCGGCATATCCTTCGTGCAGGAGAATCGGGAGGTCAACGACATTATCCGTGAACACTTTCCGGTTTCAGCAATTCTGGGCGTTCTCGCCGTGGTATTTGCCGCCACTGGTGGGGTTCTGTTTGGCGCGCTCACGGCTCTGTATCGAAATCGGCTGCCAGACTACCTCATCATGTTTCTGGTAATACTCGGAATCTCTGTGCCGAGTTTTGTTGTCGCTGCCCTGAGTCAGCTAAGCCTGGTCAGCTTAAACTCCCTGGTGGGGTTTACTGTCCTGCCGGTTGCAGGGTGGGGCACGGTTATGCACATGCTGGTGCCCGCGCTGGTCCTGGGTCTGAGCACTATGGCCTATCTCACCCGGCTGATGCGCTCTTCTATGCTGGAGGTGACCAGCTCGGATTATGTTCGCACCGCGAAATCTAAGGGCGTTCCCCCGACCAGAATTTTCACCCGGCATCAACTGCGCAATGCCATTTTGCCGGTTGTGACGGTTCTGGGGCCAGCCATTGCTGCAATCACCACCGGGGGGTTTGTGGTTGAGCTGGTATTTGCCATTCCCGGCCTCGGCCGTTACTTCGTTGAAGCCGTTCAGCAACTGGATTACACCGTGATTATGGGAACGACGGTATTTTATGGCGCCTTCCTGGTATTCATGGTGATCCTGGTCGACGTGGTTTATGGCTTTATCGACCCTAGAGTGAGGCTGGATTCATGAGCGATCTTACCGCCGCCAGTTTTGCTCCTCTTTCAGATCAACAGCTGAGCCAGAGCATCGCCCGACCTTCACTGTCTTACTGGCAGGATGCCTGGAGCCGCTTGCGGGCCAACAAAAGGGCGCTGGTGTCACTCTATATTGTTATTGTACTCCTGTTGTTTACGGTGTTCGGTCCGGTGGTCTGGCCGGTTGATCCGGCAATGCAGGACATTGATCAAATCAGTCAACCTCCGGGGACAGACCGGACGGCTACTCTTGTCGCAGAGTATGAACCCTGGTTTGGCACGTCCGGCCTTCCCGGGGCAGGTTTGCGTTTGGCCGAAAAAGCCACTAGCCAGGCAGTGCGTCTGCAATGGGATGCGCTTGACGACGCCAGCGGTCACCGTGTGTATCGCAATCTGTTTCCGGTCGGGCCCGAGCTGTCCTATGGCATTCCGATGGCCGAGTTTCTGAACAATGACACGCTGTATTTTGAAGATCGTCTGGATCTTCAGCCCGGCCGTTTTTACTACGTTGTTGTGGCTTTGGATGAGCGGGGTTTGATTACGGATCGGTATCAGTCCATTTCGGTGGACGTTGAACGTGTCACTACTCTTGCCGAAGCGCTGGAGCGCGGGTTGATCACTGAGTCCGAAGCTGTTCAGATTGGAGATAAGATTGCTTTGGCCTGGCATCCGTTTGGCACGGACTACCTTGGCAGGGATTTACTGGCGCGCTTGATGGCCGGTGCCCGGGTATCCCTATTCATCGGAATTGGTGCGCCTTTTCTTTTCGTACTGTTTGGTGTGGTCTACGGATCTGCCGCAGGGTTTATGGGTGGACGCGTAGATCAGTTGATGATGCGATTTGCGGACTTTGTCGTGGCGCTGCCTTTTTTACTGTTCATGATTTTGTTCAAAATTGCTTTCGGAATAGGTCCAGGTGAAAGTGGCGTCTTTCCCATGCTGGTTGCGCTGGTTGTCCTGCTGTGGCCGGCAACCGCCCGGTTGGTACGAGGGCAGATCCTGCAAATCAGGGAGCAGGGGTACATCAGTGCCTCTCAGCTTCTCGGAGCCAGCACGCCTTATTTGATCATGCGTCACATGATTCCGAATACCCTTGGTGTGGTGCTGGTCACGGTAACCTTTGCCATTCCCAGCGCTATTTTCACGGAAGCATTCCTTTCCTTCATTGGTATGGGTGTAGCGCCACCGACGCCTTCCTGGGGTTCCATGTCCAATGAAGGCATCAAGACCATGCTGACGACGCCGCATGAGCTGTTCTTTCCTGCACTGTTTATTAGCTTTACGGTGCTTGCTTTCAACCTTCTGGGTGACGGTTTGCGTGATGCGCTTGACGCGCGCATGAGGAATGTTGAGTGACGGCGGCCAGAGAAGAACTCGAGTGTGCAACTCCTTTGTTAACGGTAGAGGATCTGCAGGTTGAATTTGATACCTTTGGAGGGACTGTGCAGGCAGTCCGTGGAGTGAGCTTTTCAGTTGATCAAGGGCGAACGCTGGCTATCGTTGGCGAGTCGGGCTGCGGCAAATCTGTCACGGTGCAAAGCATCATGGGTCTTATTCCGACGCCACCGGGCCGGATTACGGCTGGTTCAGCACGGTTGCGAGGTCATGAAATTCTGGGTCGAAGCACGGTACGGGGTAAAGAGATTAGGGGCGCAGAGATCGGTATGATTTTTCAGGATCCGATGACGTCATTGAACCCAACCATGACAATCGGTGATCAGATCGCGGAACCTCTACAGGTTCATCGCGGCTATTCTGCCCGAGACGGATTCACTGAAGCCATCCGCTTACTCGAACTGAGTAAGATTCCTGAAGCCGCAAAACGCGCGCGGCAATATCCTTTTGAATTTTCTGGTGGCATGTTGCAACGCGCCATGATTGCCATGGCGCTGAGCTGCAAGCCTTCGATTCTGATTGCCGATGAACCAACGACTGCTCTGGATGTGACGATACAGGCGCAAATCCTCGACTTGATGCACGAACTGCAAAAAGAAACTGGCATGGCAATAATTCTGATTACTCATGATTTGGGCGTGGTGGCCCGAATGGCGGATGAGGTGGCGGTCATGTACGCCGGCAAAGTCGTGGAATACGGCAGCGCAGATGACGTGTTTTATCGTTCAGCCCATCCCTACACCGTGGGTTTGAAAGAGGCTATGCCAACAAACGATCCGGCCAGGCAGCACGAGTTGAAGCCCATTGACGGCAGCCCGCCAGACCTTTTCTCGCCGCCTGCGGGCTGCGGTTATAGCCCTCGATGCCCGTATGCCATGCAGATTTGCAGTGACCGCCAACCCCAAGATCACGATCTGCATGGACATCATTCTGCCAGCTGCTGGCTGCACCACGCGCAATCAGAAAGCAGACCGGAGACGCTTTTCTTCAAGGATGCTCGCTGATGGGTGATTTAATTGAAGCCAGAAAGCTGACACGTTTTTTCGACCTAGGAGGGAATCAGCTTGTTCACGCTGTTGACAAGGTCTCTCTCACGATCGGCGCAAGGGAAATTGTGGGGCTGGTGGGCGAGAGTGGCTCTGGTAAATCAACATTCGGTAAAACCCTGTTGGGCCTTCATGACAAGACTGATGGCGAGGTGATCTTTCGGGGTGAGACCCTGCCACAAAAATACCGGCCGGCAGACTTTCAAAAGCTGGCCACCAAGATGCAGATGATTTTTCAAGATCCCTATTCATCGCTGAATCCGCGGATGACGGTAGGAGAGATTATTGGTGAGGGGTTGCGTTTGCATTTCAGCTTAAGTCCGTCTGATGTGAAAGATCAGGTCGTTGACTGGCTAGAGAAAGTGGGCCTGCAGGCAGATCACATGTCTCGATACCCGCATGAATTTTCTGGCGGTCAGCGACAGCGTATCGGCATTGCCCGGGCACTGATTCTGAGGCCTGAATTTGTGGTTTGCGATGAGCCTATTTCGGCGCTGGACGTGTCTGTGCAGGCGCAGGTGGTTAATCTGCTGGGTGAACTCAAGGAAACCATGGGGCTTACTCTGCTTTTTATCGCCCATGATCTGTCCATGGTGCGCTACGTCAGTGATCGAATGGCAGTCATGTATCTCGGTTCACTGGTAGAGCTTGGTAAGGCTGACGAGGTGTACTTCAATCCGAAGCACCCGTACACCGGGGTGCTCATCGGCTCCAACCCAGAGCCGGATCCGAACCTTGAAAAAGGCAGAGCGTCGACGTCGATTCAGGGTGAAATTCCGTCGCCGGTCAATGTGCCATGTGGCTGTCGCTTTGCGAACCGATGTCCGAAAGTTCTGGATGTGTGCCGGGAAAAGACCCCGGAGCTGATTTCCGTGAAGGACGAAGATAGACTCGTGGCTTGCCACCTGGTCTCCTGATCAGTTTTGTTGAGGCCGTCGGCCTCACGGCCGCAGCGCATTACAGGCAATCAGCAGAAAAGCCTGATCTTATGATGCGCTTTCCATCTCCCGCACCATCGTGGTCAGGGTGCGGAAATCGGTTTTGCCGCTTCCCATGTAGGGGAATTCCTCGACGACAACGTATTCTTTAGGCAGCGCCAGATTAGGCAGCTCCTCGGAGAGTTGTTTGCTGATTTCTTTCTCGTCGATTGCCCGGTTCGTCACGCCAACGATACGCGAACCGCGTTTAGCATCCGGAAGCTCCACAGCGCAGCATTCGATGTTGTCAGAGAGCAGGCTGGCCAGCGCTTCTTCCACCATGACCAGTGAAATCATCTCCCCGCCGATTTTAACGAATCTTTTCAATCTGCCCTTATGCCAGAGAAAACCTTCTTCATCGAAACAGCCTAAATCGCCGGTGTCATACCAGCCTGACTTGAGGCGCAAATGAGATTCCTCCATGTCATTCAGATATCCCGACATGACCCCATCACCCTTTACAAGAATCTTGCCAATTTCGCCGACCTCACAGGCGTCACCCGTTTCAATCGCCTCGATCTTCACCACTGTGCCCGGGATGGGAACACCGATGCTGCCGGGGCGATTGTTGTCTCTCGGGTTGACAGAAATGACCGGCGAAGTCTCTGTTGTGCCATATCCTTCGAAGATTTCGATGTCGTGCTTCTCGCGATACAGCTTTCTGAGACTTTCGGGGCATTTGTCCGCTCCGGTGACTGTCAGTTCGACACTGGCAAAATCGCCCGGTGCGGACTGTCTTGCATAGCCCTCGAGGAAGAGGGGCGTGCCTACCAAAAGCTGTGGTTTATATTCTTTAATTATCTGAGCAATGGTTTTGAAATCGAGTGGATTGGCATACGCAATCGAAGTCATACCCAGGCACAGAGGCGTCCAGAGATTGATGGTCAGGCCGAAGACGTGGAAAAAGGGCAGCACCGCCAGCAGATTGTCCATGCTGCGGACATCCATCATGTCGGAAAAGGAGTTGATGTTAGACAGGAGGTTTTGCTGTGTAAGTTGCACAACCTTCGGATCTTTCTCACTGCCACTGGTGAACAAAATTACCGCAGGTGATTTCAGGTCGTTTTTGCCGCAGAGTTTTTTGATCAGGCCAGCCGGCAGTTTGGATTTAAAGAGTGCCAGCGCTTTCTCCAAGCCCCCGAGACTCGCGAGAATATCTTCAATGAAAACCATCTCGGGCAACTCTGCGCAGCCCACTCGTTCCAGCAGCGCTCTGGCTGTGATGATCGTCGTAAAATCACACTTATCCTGCGCATAACGACAATTCCTCTTTGCGCCCGTGGAGTAGTTGATCATCACGGGTGTGAGGTCGGCCATCAGCGATCCCACCACAGCGAGGGCCGCTCCTGAGCCGGTTGGCAGCATTATCCCGATCCGGCCTCGCTCCAGTTTTCTGAAGCGGCGGGAAAGTATCAGTGAAGCGAGTAAGGCACGACCATAGCTCAGATCATTGCCTGTGGTCTTGTCAACGATCGCGATCTTGTCCGGATGCGCCTTGGCGTTGGAGATAAATTCATGCTGAAGCATGCGTAAAGCTTATCTCAACTGCCCCCTGCTTGGAACCAAGCCGCGGCGGTGATAGAGTCCCGGCTGTTACCGCGCAGAGCCCGCCAACTGGCCAGATGCCTATAGTCAAAGCCGTGCTCCAGCCAATCCGGTACTTTGCCTACGAACCGCATTTTGCTCGCAACGCTGGCCGGAAACAGGAGAGATTATGAAGAAGACAAGGTGGAACTTAATGAGAGTCGCCCTGCTGTGTGCCGCGCTGACTTGCAACTTGTCTTTTGCACAGCAATGGACGTTTACGCTGCACCAGGTTCAAGGCCAGCTGTACATGCTTGAGCCAGCTAACACCAATGGTAATCTGGGAGTAATGGTGGGCGATGAAGGTGTGCTCTTGGTGGATTCCCATTATCAACCGGCGGTGCCGCAATTGCTCGAAGAAGTTGCCGCTCTGACAGACGCAGACATTAAAGTTCTCGTCAATACGCACATTCATCCGGATCATATTGGTGGCAACAGTCTGCTCGCGGACTACGGCGTCACTGTTGTCGCTCCAGATCTGGTGCGGATTCAGATGCTCAAGGAACTCCGTGTTCCTCGCCGCGGAGGGATATTTATTCCGATGTCAGATCCCAGGTCACGGCCGGTGCTGACTTACACTGACGCGATTAGCTTTCATCTCAACGGAGAGGAGATTCAGGTGTTCCATGCCCCGCCTGCTCATACTGGAGGAGACAGTTTCGTTTACTTCACGGAGTCAGATGTTCTCCATCTTGGTGACGTATTTCGGACTAATATGTATCCGATTATCGATCACTGTAATGGGGGTAGTTTCCTTGGCATGATTGAGGCGATGGGCTTGGCCATTGGCATGGCGGGTCCTGATACCAATTTGATCCCGGACCACGGGCAAGAGCCTAGCGATCGTCAGGACATGATTGACTATCAGAATTTGCTCTTCACCCTGCGCGATCGGGTGCAGGAATTTGTCGACCGCGGAGCGTCGGTAGAGCAGATGCTTGCAGCAAAGCCAACTGAGGATCTGGATGCGCGTTGGGGCGGGGTGCCGTCATAGACCGCGGTTGACCTGCTCACGATTATTCATCAAGAACTTACCCGCTGAATGAAACGCTGTGAGTGTTCCGTTCGAGTCAGATCGGTTCTGAATCACTGCTGCAAGCCATTACTTGACGGCTTGCCAGTGAAATTTACTTAGGAAGTCTCTTTGCTCGCTTATTTACACAGACATATCAACTCGGTCTGGCTCTGTCTGGTTGCCTTGGTCCTCGGCCTGCTGCTGCTGTTCCCGGACTGGCTTACCAGAGATTCAATTTCTGCCTATTTGACTAGCCTGGGCTCTGGTGCGCTACTGGTTTACCTTCTGATGTGCATGACCCGCTCTCTGCTGATGATCCCTGTCACCCCATTTGTTCTGGCGGGTGCCATTACTTTCCCCGATTTGTTAATGCTTGTTTTTGTTATCTCTCTGGCGGGTATTGTTGTGGGCGCCTTCCTGATATACAGTTTTCCGGCTTTTGGCGGCTATGACCGACTGCTGGAAGAGAGATATCCCGCAAAAATCGCTCTGCTAAAGAAGAATATGTATGGAAACCACTCGTTCTGGATAATTGCCGGCTGGTCGTTTTTTCCTTTGGTACCTACAGACCTGATTTGCTACGTAGCTGGCATGGTGAGACTCCCTTTTCGGAAAGTAGTTGGACCATTGATGGTAGGCGAGGTCCCGCTCGTTACCATCTATGTATACCTTGGCTCAGAGTTTGGTGATTGGTTACGAATATGACAGCGAAATTTCAGTTCGGTGACTCGATTAAACTGATCCGAAATATAAGGACAACAGGCACTATTGCGCCCAGCTCGCAGGCTTTGATTAGAGCCCTTCTGAAGCCTATTGATTTTGAAAAATCACGTTGTATTGTCGAATTGGGACCGGGTAACGGATGCGTAACCCATGCTCTGCTGCGCCGGATGCACCCGGGAAGTCAGCTGGTTTGTCTAGAATTGAACCCTGAATTTGCAGATCAGCTGCGCAGAATTGAAGACAGTCGCCTTCATATTTATAACGCATGTGCATCTTTGATTCGCAGCATTCTGGATGAATTACAGATTAGCGAAGTCGATCATGTCATATCCAGTCTACCGTTGACCCTGATTGACGATGATATGGTCAGCCTTATTCTCGCTAGCGTCGGAGACAATCTGCGTAGCGGCGGCCGGTTTCTTCAGTATCAATACTCGCTGGCCAATTATGGAGACATGAAGCCTTTATTCAGTGACGTTAAGCTGCGCTTCACCCTTCGTAATATGCCGCCCGCGTTCCTCTACGATTGCGTAAAGTAGTGCTGCAGTTTGGCTTACTCAGGTAAAGCAAAGGCCACCATTTCTGGCGCATGGCGGGAATCCCCGATGGCGACGAGCAGATACTGCCTGCCGTTGTAGACATAGCTGACAGGTGGATTGGTGGTGCCCGCCTCCATTTCGATTTCCCAAACTACTTCTCCGCTGGTCTTGTCATAGGCGCGGAACCAGGGACCACCACTGTTAGTAGCAATTTCAATGGGCATGTCCGGTGGGATGCGGCCACCCCGGCGCTGATTGGTCATCCCTTCACCGATAAAAAGAAGACTTTTTGTTAGCAATGGGGAAGGACGCCCGGGTACACCCAACTTTCCCAAATCTAGATGCGTAATGGCGGGGTGGTCCATCGGGCCCCAGCCGTTGGGTACCATCCACTCGTGCTCACCGGTATTCATATTGATCGCAGTAATTCTGCCATAGGGCGGTTTGAACAGAGGCAGCCCTTGTGGGCCAGCCAGCCAGCGTCTGGATCCTTTGGTGTACGACAGGTTAGTCACTTCGGGGTCACCC
>Ga0163109_10004403_pt1 | contig 10693 bp, 26 predicted proteins | sample CRUFie1St13metaG_FD_108704 | JGI IMG/M metagenome (GOLD analysis project Ga0163109, IMG submission 108704) | Marine microbial communities from the Costa Rica Dome - CRUD Field 142mm St13 metaG | ecosystem: Environmental > Aquatic > Marine > Oceanic > Photic zone | place: Costa Rica: the Eastern... | reverse complement strand
TCCCCATACGCACTATCGACAGAGCTCTCAACAAACAAGCTCGGGTAACCGACCTCCTGTAATCGCCGTAACGTAGTTAAACCGTGGTTATTTCTCTCAACAATCACATAAGCAGTGTTCCATCTCTGACCCAACGCTGAGATGACATTTCCCCACTCAAATGGGTCTATGTGTCCGTGCCAGCAAGCTACCTGTCTGCCTAAGCTATCCAATACCTGAGCGCAGCTATAGTCACCGTAGGAAAGCCCTTCCGCGACATCAACTCCAATGACATAAGAATCATCCCGCATCGGAGGACACCATTCTTTGTAGGGACCACTGGAGTGCTTCAACATCTGACCAGCTCGGTAATCACCTCTGAAATCAGGGGTGTAACACTCGTCTTCCGCGTCTCGTAGCGCAGCATCCTCCACAAAGCACCTACCGCTCGTCAGGAAGCTCTCTAAGGGCGTAGACGGGTATTCCTGCTTGAATAGATCTGTAGAGCCCAGCTCATCTAATTTAGCCCTACGGAAGCATAGCTGAGCGTCTGAGAGCCTGTACTGTTGGGCTAATTTATACTCCTCGGGGGTAGCCTCGAAGTATGGATCCGGCTTCCTGACATACTCAGGCATCCAATACCAAGGTACAAAACAAACGATCCACTCGGTTTCGCCACGCAAACTCTTCATACACTGGTCGTAAAACCATCCCCCCGCCCCATTTGCGGTGGACTCGAGTATCACCTCAGAGCCTTCAGCGCCTACGGTTTGCAACAAACCAGCAACGATATCAGCCCCTTGGGGGTAAAAAGCTACCTCAGAGCCGTGAACGAATCGGTTTGTTTGACCTCTTCCTGTTTGGGTACTTCTTGCTGTACCGACTCGGTATCTCGAGTTGAGCCCCTCAAACACAAGTGTCTGAGCCGACTGCGACGAGATAGGCGGTTTAAAAGCAGGGTGAGGTACTTGTTCGTAAAAAAAACGAACCATATTGAAAATCGAGTTCGTAGACTCTGCAAGGTGTGAAAGAACGAAGGCGTTTGCATTTCGGGTTTGAGTAATCCTCCAAAAATATCTGCCCTCAACATAGGTCGATATACCTACCTGACGGGCTTTTAGTACTAGTGCTCTGATACGACCACGCTCTTTGAGTTGGTCTTCGAGTTGTTTATGAATAGCCTGTTGACCAGGGTTCAGCCTGAACGGTTGAATGTCGCCGGTCTTCGTGACGATCCTAAGAATATTTTTCGCGTACAGCGGAAAGCTTGCCTTCAGCTTACGAGCGATATCCTCAATCTGCATAGTTTAACTCTAGAGCAGTGCAGCATAATGTGAATTTTCAACACGCAGCTTCCAATCCACACCCTTAGTAAGCTCCTCAAACCGAGCAACTGCCTTCTTGCTTTCACTAACCGCTACCGTGTCACCCATCAAACCCATACCCAATCCAATGCAACCCTCTACATCACGAGCAAAGTTAGCCACATGAATCAAAATATAGGTTCGATCCGGCACATCTTTGATATGCCAGGTCTCACCAAATCTAGGCGATTCCCTCCACCCCGTCTCATAGGTACCCGTGGGGATACAACTGACACTGACTTGATTGTCCAACCAAGGACGCTCAACGCTATAAAACGTCTCACCATCTAGCTGGATAACACCCAGTGTCGCATTAGGGTGGTAACAGAACCTTTCTAGAACGATCTCTTTCAACTTACTTCCTCTTCTTAGGCGCTTTAGGTCGCTTAGCCATCGGCTTCTTTTTCTTCATAGCCTTGCCATAACCTTTTCCGTACATATCATTCCCCTTCAAGTTATTGTTTTACCTACCATTTGGTCCGATGGGACCAGTACTTTGCAGAAAACTTATCGTTACTCTGCCCGTGCCTAGCGTAATAACTCTTACGCCTAGCCTTTTCCTTCGCAGTCTTAGGGTTTTTACCAGCACCCTTGACTCCCTGCTGCCCAAAGCGAATGAGTTTGGTCTCCCCATTCGCCTTACGAGCTACCACCACATGCGATTTCGTTTTGTGATTCGGGGTCCGTTTAGGCGTGTTGTACTTGCTAACACCCGCCTTCTTTAACTTGGGATCCTTCTCACTCATTTCTTTTTCTTTTTAGCCTTCTTCAAAGCCTTGAAGTCCGCACCAGTAATCTTGTTCCTGGGCTTAGCAACACGAGCTAACTTCTTCTGCTTTGAGCTGTACTTGCTCATTGGCATAACTTCCTCCTACTTCAATAAATCCTTATCAGCCTTACGAGCCCCTCCCTTGCCGCTCACAAAGGAGTTCACTCGACCCCTAGCCCAAGCCGTCATAGATACGTTTCGGCTCCCAGAGCTCAAGTAAGCGCCCTTACCGCGCTGTAATACTTTCTTCAACGTGCCGTAACTGAATCGAGAGTTCTCCGCCTTCTTGCGAAGAAATGCCTCGTCAGACTTACTTACCGTTGCGCTTTTTTTTGGTTTTGCTTTTGGTTTTGCTTTGCTCGGCACGACTCTTACTCACCTTCTTGATATCGATTGGTAAACCCTTGCGGTATCGCTCCTTGGTATCGAGGATCTCCGCTTCCTTTTTCTTTTTGTTCTTAGCACCCGCCAAGTACTTCTTGGCTACACCAGACTTAGTCTTAGCTACTGGCTTGAACTTGCGTTTCACTTCTTCTTCCTAGAGCCCATAGCCTTCTTCTGAGCCGTTTTGGAGAGATCCTTGAAGTGGAACACGGGTTTGCTGTTCTTGCCGTGTCGAGCTCCTGAGTGAGTCTCACCATTAGGCATCTTGTGTGTGCCACCCTTATGCTCAGTACCATCCCTGAAATAATGCTTAACGCCCTTTGCCATAACATCCTCCTATCGTTTGTTCCAAAGTCTGGCAATTTTTTCGTAACACCTTTCGCAGTAACGAAGGTCATCCTCCGTAACCCATGCCGTCATGCCGCAATTCGCACATGAAACTGAAAATTTTGGTTTGTTATTTTTTTCCATAGGTACTCTCAGAAAGACCGCCCCCTCTAAAAAGATGCCCCTGGGGGGGTATGAAATGTTGCTGCGAGTTCCTGAGATCGCCTACATGTAACTGCATAGTCTTGCTGCTGGCTTTGACTCCATCTGCTACCCCCTCCCCTTTGCTTCTCTCTGATCGCCATATTCTTAGTGTTCAACCTTCAAAAGGTTCGACACCCTTAGTGTAAGTCACTGATTTCATTGGGAATCGACTTGGGATCTTCTTCTAAGTCAGCCAGAAAAGTCCCATCAAACTGCGTAATCTCTGTCTTCTCTGGTGCAAAACCGCCGTGAACCTTCAAGAGAAGCTCCAATGCCCTGACCCTGGTGCTGTCTGTGTTGCCCTCAGCCGTTGCCTCGCTCTCCAACTTAGAGATCAACCAAGCCACTTTGTCCTCCTTATCGCTCATCAATTCGCTCCTTTTGGCCTCAATTGCCGCAACTATGTACGGTTTTGTCAGGTTCTCATTTGCCATTTGCCTAGCGGTTTTCTCACTGTATCCAGCCGCTCTAGCTGCCTCAGCTCCATTAGCACAAGCCAAGTACTCGATCACGAACCTCTCTTGCCTATCGGTAAGCTTCTTTGTCATTTGTCTCGATCCGTGAATATGGACCCGATGTAGAACCCTATCGCTAATCCGGCAGCAACCGCGAAGACGGCGAAGATCACAAACGTTTCCACTTGATACTCTCTCTATGTGATAAGGGAGAACCGCCGCTGGGGGGTTTTTGTTTTTCCCCGCCTAAATAAAATTTTTGGTGATCGTCCCAGCTAAGTAATTGCTGGAGTTCCGGCACCCAAAACCGCCCCTGATAGCTCACAACAATTTGCCCGAAACAATGCTTGCTGCGGCGGCAAAGACGATCCAACCAGCCCTTTCGACCAAAAGTCCCTTGCCGGTCATTTTTGCCAGTGCGGTATCGGTGACCCTGACATCGTCCTCGATGAGGTCGAGACGTTTTTCATGCCTGTTAAGCCTTGCCTCGAACCCTGACTGCCGCTCATCAATACGGGCTAATTGACTGAGAGTCTCGCTCACCTTGTCGAGTTTCTCCTCGATTCTAGTGAGTCTCTGTTCTGTTGCTTCAACCATTCCGAGATGTCTGGGTTTGAAAGCTAAATTCTACAATCAATTTCACTTACAGATAAGTTTTTTATTCCATAGGTGTTGTAATTCATCCAAATAACCATTAGGGTGTTCCACACCCTAACAACAACAACGGAGTTTTTAGAATGGAGAAAGTAACAATCACAGGCCGAATCGAAGAGATCGAGAGAAGACCAAACAGTCTTTACGGAAACCCCAAGTTCCGTATCCATCTTGGTCGCGTTTCTGACTGCTTTATCTTGGGTGAGCAGAGACACATAACTAGTCGAGTCGTAGTCGAGACCGAGGCCAATAGCGGCGAGGCTTACAAGATCCACACCGGCATGGAGGGCAGCATCGCAACCTTCAACTGCCACATCACGCCAAAGCGCCGCACCAACATCATCGACTCGTTCACCCTGAACAAGGAGCCTGAGTCCAACGCATTAGAAGCTTATGAGGATGTCTTCGGAACTTCATCTCAGGCGTTACGGCTCAGATCCAAGCGCATGGCGCTGATCGCCAGCGACATAGCCAACGCAGATAGCAGCTTTGCCGACAAGGCTTTGGACTTCAAAGCGATCATGGCTAAAGAGCTGGCTCCCAGTGTTCGTTACGACCAAACCATGAAGCACCTCACTGATCGTTGTGAGCGTATCCATAACAGCCTTCGAGGAGACAAGTAATGGCAAACAAGACTGCAGCGGCACGGAGAGCACTCTGGATGTCTCGTTACGAGGAAACTCTGAGTCAGCGAGATGATTACCAAGCGGGACGCATCTGCTGGGACACCGCCACTCACCTATTCCTTTCCGGCAAGGATCCAAGGGCAGCAGCTCTGAACTGCAATCACCCCTACAAGTACGAGGGAGCACGATAACGCATTGCATAGCCGAAACGCCTTCGGGCGTCCAGTTGGGATTGATCGCCTAACTGCTGATGAGGCAGATCCTCAAAACTTAATGGAGAACTTTGTAATGGAGTATCGAATAACAGACAACGAAAGCAGGGAAGCAGTCTTTGGCAACGCTGAGCAATACATCAGTGATGTCAAAGAGAACTGGATGTACATGGGTACTTTCAGTGGCATGGACGAGTTCAAGCACTCAGATACACGCGAGGTGCGAAAGGTTCCAGTAGCGAACAAGCCTACGTTGGAGTCGAAGCCAACAGTGAAGGTAATCAACGGCGCTTACTCTTTCGCTTTTGAGGTCTACACACCAATTCCCAAGGGAGTTGATGAACGCGATTTTCAAAGCGAAATGGAGAATGGGATTGTTGAGGTAGGGGCAAGCTACCTACGAAATGCTTTATTGAAGCGTATTCTGAGCTTGCCCGATAGTGAACTGATAGAGGCTTGCGGATGCCCGTGGGATGTCTCCATAGACGATATCGATGCTTCTGAGTTGAACGGGGGTTTAGCAAACTCTGAGGGGGTGAAGTAATGAGTACCCCTGCTACATATTCATCAGCACAGGACCGTAACGACTGTGTCGTTAGAGCTTTAGCTAACGCCAGTGGCATGGCATACGAAGATGCGTTCAATGCTTGCAAGGCGGCTGGCAGGAAGGACGGGCGCGGCATGAACCACAAGGTTTGGTTCCCATTGTTCGAGCAACACGTACAACTCGAACCTAGCCGCTATTTGAGCAGCTTTGGCTCGATCAAGTCTTTGTCACAAAAACTCACTGAACTAGGCGGCACTTACCTTGTACAGGTCCGAGGACACATAGCGGTGTTCAGAGACGGGAGCTGGCTTGATTGGATAGATTGTGACCGGCTCCACCGAGTACAGAAAGTTTGGAGAGTCCAGTAATGAATGAACTCAAAGTGTTAGTCGCTTGCGAAACTTCAGGGATCGTTAGAGACGCATTCTTCAACGCCGGACACGATGCTTGGAGCTGCGACATATTGCCAGCCGACACCCCAACCAATAGACACCTTCAAGGAGATGTTCGAGAGGTGCTGGGTTGGGATGATTGGGATCTGCTAATGGTAGCGCACCCGCCTTGTACGAGGCTTTGCAACTCAGGGGTGCGATGGATCGCTGGCAAGGCTGGTGACCCAAGATGCCCTGTATCGCCCGTAACGGGCCTTCCTCAGCCAAAACAGCTACCCAAGGGTAAAACCCTTGATCAGGTCTGGGACGATCTCCACGAGGGAGCTGCGCTGTTTCGGGAGCTTATGAATGCGGACGTTCCCATGATCTGCATGGAGAACCCAGCCATGCATAAATACGCAAAAAAACTTATCTGGGGCGATGACTACGAGTCTTTGTGCGAGGACGATGGGACGTTCATCAGAACATCCGTGCAGCCGTGGCAGTTTGCCGAAACGAAAGAATCTGAAGACTACCAAACCAAGCATACGAATCTCTGGCTCAAGGGATTGCCTGAACTGGTGAGGACCAACGACTTCGACGGTAAGGGCGCTGTTGCTAAGTGTCACTCCCTACCCCCGTCAGCAGACCGTTGGAAAGAGCGATCTAAATTCCATGAGGGATTAGCTAAGGCAATGGCCGATCAGTGGGGCGGTCTTTTTATCCGGCTACCCAAATTTGTTAGGGATCAAGAACTAGAGAGAGCGGCATAGGAATTGGAGAACCCAGGTTACAGCTCATTCCAGAGAGTGGGTTGTTGGGTGGGTTCTTTGTTTCCCGCCGAAACATTTTTTCAATAAGGAGTAAATGAAAAATGGATCTAGAGATAAAAACAGAAAAACTTGTCTCGCAAGCAACATGGAAGTACGAAAGCGAAGACGTACAAATCGATCACGACGCAGAAGTCGAAAAGGTCGATGGCGGTGCTTGGGTACAGGCTTGGGTTTGGGTTGCTGATCAAGTTGAAGGGGGTGCTGTATGAGATACGACAATCAAATAAGCCTAGCGGTAACGATAGATAGCAACGAAGCAGATCTATCTGATCTAAACAGGGATCAAGTGCTTCGCGTATTCACTGCTCAAATAAACGATTTGTTTGACCATGGTGAATTCCAAGAGGCAGTCAGTTTAGAGGATCAGATACAGAACACCACATACACGATCTGGTACAAAAATACTGATTACTTTCGTGAATTCCTGAGTGAGGAAGAGATGCGAAGCCAAGCAGAATTTATTTTTGGATTCGATGCTGATGAGGTCATTAAAAATGGTGAGATATTTTTGTGGGATAAAGGCGTAGAACCATACGACAACCCAAGACCAGATAGCGATGACATATGTGGCGGGTGCTACAAGGTTGAAGGGGGTGCGGCATGAATCTGATGCATAGAGATGATCCCCGAATCCAGAACTGGATCGATCAAATCGAGCAATGGTTGGAGCGTGATGATTTCACTGACCGACAACGGCGCGAGGCGATCAGGCAGATCGACGTTCTCTCTCAGGATCTATTGAGTATCACGCCGCCCTTCGACGGTACGAACTCTGAGTTTCGCCATATACAGACCGTGAAGTCTCTTGATGCTTGGTATAGCAGAGAGATCAAAAAATTAGGGGGTGCAGCATGATCACGAGAACTTTCAATATCTACGATCATCCTAAGCTTTTAAGGCTAAAGGTACGCTACACCCTAGATAATCCTTACACGAGCAAGGAGCGTGAGCAACTCGCTGATCTGATCTATGAGGTGTTGTATGCCAAGCGCACCACAACGCCGGTACAGAGAGAAGAGTGGGAAACTCTTTTGGATTCGGTTCAGCTATCTCCCCTGACTGTAGGGGAATGGCTGGAGCAGCATGAATCCCAGGTGAAGGGAGCTGCGTAATGATTTTCAACGAACCAGTTCCCTGCCCTGCTTGTGGCAAGAAAGCCAAAAAAATGACCGAGCGTTTTTGGAGTTTCGATGGCGATGATTACACAGGCAACCTTAGAGTCCTGATGGACAAATCCGAGTTCAAAAGGGACGAGGACGGCAACCCTACAGGAAAAGTAACGTATTTGGTGTTGTGGGACGGCGAGTCCTACACCCACGCCGCTGGGCATTTCTGCACCAATCGATGCGCGATTGATTTCGCTAATCTGGGGTGGAGCAGACTGTTGAGGAGCCGAGGCAATGAGTGACCGAAAGGTTTATTGCATCATCGACGGTGAGGAGATTTGTTCTCTTCATCGTCGAGGTTACAACACCGAGCGATCGGACTATCGAGAGCACGTTCTGAACATGAAGGTGGGCCAAGCAATTATGTGCGGCCCACCTGGTCAGAAGGACACTCGGCGTATCATGGTGGGTCTACAGAGAGCCGCAACACGCCTGAACATGATGGGTATGCAACGCACCCGAGACGGCGTTGTATACTTCATCAGGAAAAAGTAAGGGATGACTATGGATAGCAATGAATTACTCAGGAAGTTGAAAGACGATAACTTTCTCACAGTACCCGAAATAGCCGAGTTGATGGGTGCAAAATTCAACACAGTCAGATGTTGGTTTAAGAGTCCAGAGTCAACTGGTTACAACGTTGCCCCTGATTACGCACTTTCCTGCTTGGTGTACGCACTTCACCTAAAAAGTATTGGAGTCGATCCAATAGAACTCAGAGCTGATAAGGGTGAAAAGTCGGAATAAAAAAAACCACTTTTGACCCTTTTCTTTTCAGCAGACTAGGCGACCTTCTTACCCTGCTCCCACAAAGTAAGAATCCCATTCTCAACAAATAGTCTTAGGCTCTTAACCTTCCCATCATTAGGAATAGTCTCGAGTGCATCTCTACGCTCTTGCTTCGTTGGTAGATCTAAGATTGCTCGAGGCAGGAAGTAAATCACAGTACTCTCTGCTATCTCCCAGTATTCCTCGTCTAGTTCTGTGTGTAGGTGCTCGATGACTAGGGGGTATTGGATTTTTTTTGCCGCCGCCTCACAAATTTTATGGAGATGAGAGAAGCTCTGCATCCTAGCCATTCAGATGCTCCCGCATCACCATCATTAGAGTGTCCCAGTTGATATCGGCCTTGTAGTTTTTGTGACGAGGAAAATCGTCATTCAACATATGAAGGGCGACCATGCAGTGAATCGGACGGCGGTCAAACTTGTAGATTAGAATCGGGAACAATCCTGACTTCTTACCAGCATCCCAAACCTGGTCCCACCACTCTGCTGGCGGCTCTGGTTTGTTAGCGTAACGCTTGCACTCAATGACAAATGGCGGGATAACGATATCCCCTAACCCACCCTCTCGATATTGATCTAGGACTCTTTTGATCGGCTGCTCAACAATAGTTCCCAGACACAAGCGCAGCTCATTGCAGATATCGTTCTCAAATCGATAGCCTTTTCTACGAGACATTGCAGTCATTTCATCACCAATAGTTTTTGAGTTATTGCTTTGTAGATTTCCTTCCCAGAGTTTTTATCTGGGTGCATACGGCTCAGCATGATTTTGATTTCTTTAGCACTGAACGGATGAGTTGGTTTCATAGAGCTAAGCCGTTTCACCTCGTGCTCTAAGGTTTGACAGTGCCGCAACAGCTTCTCGTACTCTTGCTTGGTTGCTGCTAGTTCTTGCTTGAGCTTTGCGGACGGGTCACCGAGGTTAATTCCGACACCAGCATTTGATCCGCTGTCAAAAAAAATGGTCCCGCCACTTGTTGTATTGGTATCGAAACGAAACTCACTAGTGTTCTCATTGTTTTTGCTCAAGAGTCTTTCCTGGGATCGTCACCAATGGCAAAACGTAGATAGAAGATCGCTTTCTTGATGTCCTCGACTTCTTTGTTTTTATGCAAACAACGCCAGATATATTTGAATGCATTGGCTAAGCAGTAATGTTTGACTTTCTCCATGCCGAAAGCACTCACCATTGCGTCGAGCGCCTCAATCCCTCCAGAGTTATAGTGCGGTGGGCTGATTACGGGATCAGGAGTCTTAGTATCTTCGGGCGATTTCATTTCTGGTGTACTCCAACAGTTCTAGTTCAGTGCCGTAACGTGCTTCAAAACGAGCCTTGTACGGGTGCCTCGAGGTCCACGATGGAGTGTCCTTGCCCCCGCGATGATGGGCATAGCAAAGCGGTATCGTTTCTAGGTGGGATCCTTTTTTCGCTTTCCCGTTTATGTGATGAACTTCGGCTGGCGTAGCCAATCCCCAGACCTTCAAACAAACGATGCACCCCAGGTTTGTGATCTGATCCATCCACGTTTTTTCTTCAACTGTCGCGCTATGGCTCTGCATCTCCCACCTCAACCGTGAGCTTTCTAAATCGAAGACCAAAGCGCTTGGCTGTTTTGTTCATGGCTTCCCTCAACCCGTGCTCGAACAACTCGAGAGAGTCATCAGGGTTTGGTACGTCATAATCCAAACGAATCTTCATATTGAGATCGGCAATTGGTTCTTTCTTTTTCATACGTTGTAAGTCCTGGCTTCCAGTTTCAGCATCGACATTTTGGTTTGCCAAACCCTCACGGCGGTTTCTGCCGCAACGAGATTTGCTTTGGCGGCAGCTAACCCACCCTTAGCAACGCCTCTTTGAAGCCTTTTTTGATAGACCGCCTCAGACGCATCCGCAAAAACTGCCTGAGCTGCTGCTGATTTGAGTCCTTGCTGCTGGGCGTGGAGCATCTGAGACGCGATCTCTCGTTTCTCATCTGCATCGGCTTTAGCAACTCCCTCTTCCGCTTCTTGAACT
>Ga0163109_10004402_pt1 | contig 10693 bp, 10 predicted proteins | sample CRUFie1St13metaG_FD_108704 | JGI IMG/M metagenome (GOLD analysis project Ga0163109, IMG submission 108704) | Marine microbial communities from the Costa Rica Dome - CRUD Field 142mm St13 metaG | ecosystem: Environmental > Aquatic > Marine > Oceanic > Photic zone | place: Costa Rica: the Eastern... | reverse complement strand
TAAAGCGCGTCGCGCGCTCAGTAGAAATCTCAACGGAGTTAATGCCAAGATTTATAGCCATTGCAAACTGATCCGGTACAAGCGGGCCCGCAACCCGAATATGGCCGCTATGACCCCGCAACCAAAGCTGTCGACCCAAAGTCAGAAAACGCCCACAGTCGAATCAGTTGGAGCTCAGGGCTGTCTCGCATTGTTAAGGCTCATCAGACTGCCTACGTTATCTAGCAAGCCCGCACAACAGTAAGTCATTTAAAGGCAGACCAGGTCTCTTGGTTTAATTGTCATGCATACTCGCCTCGTTTTTGTCGCTGACCAATGGTGCGTGTCGTGGCCATGCTGATCCTTTTACCGACGCACCCAAAAATTTGGTCATGTAGGAGGCTCTGATGACCCGTAAGAGCGCGATAGCATGAGATGACGGGTATCAGAGAAATCCACAATACCAACCCCATTCGTTGCCGATAGGTTAATGATCTAGCGTTACTCATAATAAACGCAATGGCGCCTGCTGCATGGCGCTGAATTGTTCGCGAAGTTCAAGAATGTGATCAGCCCAAAAACGTTGCTGACCAAACCAAGGAAATGCTTTGGGGAACGCAGGGTCGCCCCACCGACGAGCCAGCCACGCAGCATGATGCATGATTCGCAGCGTCCGTAATGCCTCGATCCAGCTCAGCTGTCGTGCATCGAAGTCGTTAAACTCTTCGTAACCCTCGATGAACTCAGCGAGCTGATGTTCACGTTGATTCCGATCACCATTCAAAAACATCCAGATGTCCTGAATCACGGGCCCAGAAATACAGTCATCGAGATCGACAAAGTGGGGAGTGTCATCGCGCCATAAGATGTTGCCCACATGACAGTCGCCGTGCACACGCTGCAGATCGTCCGTCGTCATTGAAGACAGAATCTCGGTCGCCGCCCGATCACAATCCTGAGCCAAGGTGCTGTAAGCCGATTGGAGCTCTAGCGGCACGAAATCAGTTTCCACGAACAATCGTGACTCGGTTGCCATTCGGCTTGGGGACAGCGCGCAGCGGTGCAGAAACGATGCGGCGCCACCCACCTTATGAATGCGCCCGAGCGTCTGTCCTAATCGGTAGAGATGATCCAAATTATCGAGCTCAGGCGGATAGCCACCACGACGCTTGAAGACCGAAAATCGCTGCCCCAAAGCATGATGAAGCGTTTCCCCAGCAATCGCCTCTGGCGCGACCACTGAAATCTCATGATCAACGAGCTCCTGCGCGAAGGTATGCTCCTCCAGTATCTGCGCGTCAGTCCATCGTCCGGCACGATAAAATTTCAAAATCACGGGATCGTCACCTTCAACCCCAACTTGATAGACCCGATTTTCGTAGCTGTTCAGCGCAAGAAGACGTAAATCACTGACAAGGCCAATACCTTCGAGGCAATCAACCACGCAGTCTGGCGTTAAGGAGTCATAGGGATGTGTCATGCCAGCTCAGTCTTGGGTCGCAAGTTTCGTTTACGATAGTCAGTGCCAATACGTAGGTAAAGAGACACTCCCTACAGCAACACAGCCATCACTTTACTGTACCAAGGGGAGAAACTTGGTGCCGATGAAACTCGTTAACTCTATGATGGGGGTCGACGGTTTTGTAGTTCAGGCCATGGAGGCTGCTCTTGTTACTCGATCATCTCGTCTTGTTTGTGGACGATCTAACAACAGCTATCGCTCGGTTCGAATCCAAGGGATTTACCGTCACGCCTGGTGGTACCAATGGCCCCACGCACAATGCGCTCATCGTTTTTGCGAATGACACCTACATCGAGCTGATCGCCCTCCGGTCATCGAGCGCTCGACTGATCATGCGAGCGCTACGCGGTCTTGGCATGCTAGCCCTAAGGCGCTGGGTCAAACGCGATCTTCAGGCACGACTGCTTGACTGGATGTCTGGACCTCAAGGTTTAATCGATATCTGCTTCAGAGGTACTGAACTCAGTGAGATCTCTCACTCATCCCCGCTTTCCGGCATAGGTCTTACCGACCCTGTTCAATCCAAGCGTCATCGCCCAGACGGGTTGGTTGTCCAGTGGACACTCCGAGGCGCAAACGACCGTCGCCAACCCTTCTTCATTCAGGACACGACGCCCACTAACTATCGCATTCCAGCAGGCGATGTAAGGACCCACCCAAATGGTGCGCTTGGAATATCCGAGGTGCGCACTAGTGAACTGATTGAGCCCTCAGTATCGAATGTGAGAATCACCACCGACCCCACACTTCAGTCAGGGTCAGTGGTCGTGACTATCGTGAATGAACGTGGCGCCAGTGATCACATTCACGGTCCTGAGTTCTTGAATGCGGACATTTATTTATTACCTAAACCCTCGGACCAACAGAAGACCTGAATCGATGCAGGGTTATTCGCAAGCCGCTGAAAACAATAAAGTACCGATAGCGGACATCATGGATAAGCATCTACCGCCCGACGCTTCGGTTTTAGAGATAGGTAGTGGCGCGGGCCAGCATGCGCTTCATATGTCGCACATGTTCCCGGGCATCACTTGGTTACCTTCTGAGCAACAGGCGGTCGTACCAATATTGGAGGCTAATCTCGCGCTTTATGGTTCCAACAATATCCAATCACCACTGGTACTGGACCTTACGGACTTTAGCTGGAGCGGTGATTCCGTCGATGTTGTTTATGCAGCCAATGTCATGCACATCGTTTCAGAGTCCCTTGGCAAACGGTTGGTGCAACTGGCGGCGGATGCTCTGAAGTCCTCGGGCCAGCTGATGCTTTATGGCGCCTACAAATACAATGGCCAATTCACAACCGAGTCAAATGCCCTATTCGATCAATGGCTCAAAGATCGAGACCCTGCAAGTGGCGTGCGGGACTTTGAAGCTGTAACAGCTACCGCACAATGCGCTGGACTGGCATTGACCCAAAACTATGCCATGCCTGCCAACAACCAGATGCTCATATTTAAGCGCGCGTGATTTAGGCTGCTATAATTTCTGTCTGCTGTCTAAGGGACGAATGACCGAGCACTTATGCGTCTCGATAGACAGGTTTTCGTTTTTCTATAAAGGCTTGCAAGCCCTCTTTGAAATCAGCAGAGCGTGAACACATGACCTGATTTCGATTTTCGATGGCCATCGCGGCCTCGAGACTCCCTGCATCAATGGCCATGTTGAGGCCCTCTTTAGTCATTCGGAGTCCCATCGGTGATGTGGCCATCATTTCATCGACAAATACCTGTGCCGCCTCATTGAGCGCCCCATCGGCGACCACCTGATTTACCAGCCCAACGGCAAAGGCTCGCTCTGCGTTGAAGAAACGCCCGGTCATCATCATTTCGGAAGCTATCGTGACGCCCACCAGTCGTGGCAAGAAATAACTCACTCCCATGTCACAAGAAGAGAGACCAATTTTGATGAACGCGGAATTCATTTTCATGCTCTCCCCCGCAATACGAATATCCGAGGCTAAGGCGAAAGCAAAGCCGCCACCACTTGCAGCCCCGTGAACAAGGGAAATAATGGGTTGCGGGCATCGCCGCATTCTGATGTAGACGTCAGCCAAGTGGCCTTGGAAACCAAATCCGCCACCAAACGGCGCCTCTACCAAGCCAGCATGATCTTTGATGTCAAGCCCTGCGCAGTAGGCACGTCCTGCTCCCTTCATCACCACGACGCGACAAGAACGATCCTGAAACAGTCCTGAAAAGTAGTCTCTCAGCTCTGTTGCCATCTGAGTATTGATCGCATTAAGGCTCTCAGGTCGATTCAACGTTAACCAGTGAACACCATCTTTCGCTTCCACGCTGATCGTTTGGTAATCAAACATTGTCATTCCACATTTGCTTTGTCTTATTCGAAGCCCGAGTGTCCACAAACCGTGCATGACACGCAATATGGTTCATTGCTTCATGCAGTTTTGACACTTTCGGGTAGCTTTAGCTGTGCTTTTTGTTAGCTTGCCGGTATCGGTAAACAAAGGAGTGTCTGAGCCAAGACTACGAGGGGGCAAAAGTGAACACAACCGAAGAGAGACGACAGGGTGAACGACGGCAGGGCGAGCGTCGGCAAAACGAAGATCGCTGAACGGAGCCCAGAGATACGCCCGAAAGACGCCAAGAAGAACGTCGAAAAGGTGAACGTCGCGCCTCTTCATCGTAAGTGCCGGAAAAAGAACCTCCGGCTAGGCTCATGCTTTCCTCGTGTTAACTAGCGCCAATCGCGCTACAGTAACGCAAATAACGAACGCGGCGACTGCACTATGTCCACACCTAAGACAGCATCAATCTGGCTAATTGGAGCCCTTATGGGTTCAGCAGTCGCTAACGCTGCCGCACAAAGTCTGGGGAATCTTGCGCAGTACCCACCAACACCGAGACAGCTAACGATAACCACGTCAAACGAGGGTTATCCGGTAATTGAACCGTCGGTCATAGAACTGGACTCAGGAAATTATTATCGACTAACAGTCAGCTGCCCTGATGTTAAGGGTGACCTAAGTGGTTGGCGCTTAGAGATGCCGCGACTTTTGAACAATGCGCATCTCAGACTGGTCAGCGTGGGAGATATGGAAATTCACCTGCAAGGTCTTAGTTTCAACGCCATCGAATGTGATGAAATAGGCTCTGCGACGGTAAGTTTTGTTCCCATCAAACCCGGAAGCTACGAGTTTTATGTCGGTAACGTACCCCTTGCAGTGGGACGCCCCATGGGTGAATCCGGGCCTCAAATGAAGGGTAAATCTGTACTCGGCACGTTCCTAGTGAAATAAGCGGTTAGCTCATTACCTTCAAGTGCTCATGCTATGTTCGCCTCTGAGATAAAAAAGGCAATTCGCATTTTCCGATGACCACTTTTCGTTGTAACAAGAAAGTGATCCCCAAGCTCACCCTCGTCATATCGAGCTTTAGTGTTTTATCAACCGCCCTCGCTGCGGATGAGGCGCTAGAAGAGATCATTGTCAGCGGCGTGAAAGACCCCAGGACCGGTTCGCTGATCAGTAGTGGCTCGAGTCGCCTGGTGTCACCGACCGATGTTGTGGCCCCTGCTTTCTCCACCGGAGAATTGGTCGCTCGGTTAGCCGGTGCTGCAAGCAACGGTCAAGGTGGGCTCTTCCAGAGTTACAGCTTGAGAGGCTTCAGTCGTTCACGCATCAGGACTGAGATTTCGGGTGTGCCCATCATCTCCGACCGACGAGCGGGAAACTCGCTCTCCTTTCTCCCCGAAACATTCATCGAAAACATCAGGGCCGACATGGGTCCTGCCTCATCGCTGTACGGCTCGGGTGCCATGGGTGGGGTTCTCAGTGCCTCCCTCAGGGAGCCAGAGCAAACAGCCTTACATGTTCAATTAGGCTCTGCGGGCAACTATCGTGGCGTTGGGTTTGAAACGAGGCTTAATGGTCAGACTACGATTGCAGGATCCTTCAAGTCAGCCAGCAACTCGCGTTCCGCTGACAATGAGCAGCTCAATACGGCTTTCCGACAATCTGCCCTGTATGCGCGAAACACACAGGCAGTCGACGAGTTTCTAGTCAGTTCCGAGGTCATCGCTGGTGTCGGACATGATCTGGGGAAAAGCAGTATCCGCTTCCCAGCAGATCGCATTTCGACCTACCCACACGATGAACACCTGATCATCAATCTGCGAGCAACGAACCAACGTGGTCTGTTTGCGCAAGCCTTTATTCATGACCAGGACTGGGCTTCACGAACGGAGCGCATTGGTGATCGACAAAACCTGAGTCGCTATCAAAGTCAAACTTATGGCGCGCTAGTCAGCCATCAACACACCGACGAAACGAGCACAAATCGTTGGGGCATCGAGCTAACAGCAAGGACGAACGTCGATATCGCTGAAAGCGAAACGCCGCTTGATGGAGACGCAATGGCTGTAGGACTTGTGAATGGTGGCAATGAACGAGTCAGCGGTGTTTTTGCCGATCGAATGTTGTTTTTAGGTGGTACAACTCTGCGAGTGGGTGGCCGACTGGACCGGTCTCAAGTGAGTAACGATGGCTCCTCAAGATCGAAAACTAAATTAAACGGACAAGTCCAGATCGATACGAGACTCGCTAACGATTGGCTACTGGCCGCAGAGCTGGGTACTGCCTACCGACTCCCAACCTTGAGCGAACTTTACTTCTCAGGTGAAACACCGAGGGGTACCGTTCAGGGAAACTCGCTATTAGCGCCAGAGGAAACTATCGGATCGCAAGTCACACTCAGTCGTCAGAGCGACAATTTGGTATTTAAGCTAAGCAGCTTCTACAACCGGGTTGAGGACTACATCGAGCGCGTGCGAGCGGACGACGGCAGTTTGACCTATCAAAACTTGCGCTCTGGGAGAATCTGGGGCTTCGATGGCCAGCTATCCATCGAAGGCGCTCACCAGATCAAGCATCGCATCGCATGGCAGTGGCAGCGAGGTGAAGCCGACCACGGGGAGTTTTTGGACGATCTCCCGCCACCTGAGGTGTCATATATGGGCACCTGGCGCAGTGGCGCTGTGTCCGTCGACGTTGACCTTGGCTACCGATTCAAGCGAAGCGATCATGGCCCCAGCGAAATCCCCTTGGACTCCTCATTGATAGGCAGCGTGAGACTCGCGTGGGACCTGAGTGCCGAGTGGTCGGCCTCATTGGCTGTGAGCAATGGGTTTGACCAACGCTATCGAACGAGCGCTGACGAGGATGCACCGCTCGCCAATGAACGAGCAGCGCACCTCACCATTCGCTGGACCCCTTAAGGGCGGCTGCTGAGTTATTCAGAGATAGGCTCGCCCACGCTCCATGGCGCCCCTGCATCTCGAAGTGCCTCCCTTAGAGCAGGCAAACGTTTTTGTACCACATCGTCCAAACGGCGTTTTGCTGGCTCGAAAACAGTCTTAGCGTGCTCAACACTCTGCTTGTGACTCGGTGTCGGGCCATAACTCGAGTTTGATATACCTCTCATCGCATGGCCTAGCCAGCTGCTCACGCTCATCGGCTCATAGCCTCCAATGTCCGCCTGAACATCATTACCAAAGACAGTTTCCTCAATATCATAGAGTTCACGTCGGAGTTCATGCACTTGCGCGTAAGCATTGGGTGTTGGTTTCGCCATTCGCTCAATCATAGTGGCAATCTTATCGAGGCTCTTTCGTGCATCTCGAATAGCATACCGAACCGCCGATGACTGTCCGTAAAGCGTATTTAACTGAGCCGTAAATGCCTCGAGCTCGTCCAGCGAACTACCTGGCAATGCCCCTTCCCTCAATTGCTTCACATTAAAATTGACGGGACCTGAAAGCGTCTCCTCAACGCCGTTTTGAACCACAACAAGCTTCGCCTGATAGCTACCCGGCATCACCATAAAGCCGCTCGGTGAGTCTCCACGCCAGTTCTTACCGGTCTCCACCGGGCCAGAGAACGATCGACGTAAATCCCACGCCACTCGATTGAGTCCAGCTTTGTTAGGCGCGCTGACTCGGCGCAGAACATTGCCATCGTTGTCATGAATCACCAGCATGACCTGGGGTTTTTGTTCCTGGGTCTCATCTGTTACTTCGCGCCAACCGGGGAAAAATACGTCATCACCGGCTTTCTTCGCGGCGGCCTCGGCTGCTTGGCGCGCTTGTTTCTGGGTTTTGAAACTATCCGCTAAGTAATACGTGAAAACCGATCCGAAAGGCGGGTTTTCAGCAAGATACAGAGAATCCCCCTGAGAGCCTTTTGGTCTGTAACCCAGCGGGCGCTTTTGGAAGTACCAATAGGCATCGCGCGGGGTGAACAGCGCTGCACCGGTATCCAAGCCATCGGGATCAATATCGCGAAGTGCGGTGTAGTCATCCATGACAAAGAAGCCTCGGCCGAAGCTTGCAGCCACCAAATCGTTTTCACGCCGCTGAATCTGAATATCTCGAATCGAGATGGTCGGCATGCCACCCGATAGTTTGTGCCATGCCTTACCGGCGTCAAACGTTGCAAATACGCCAAACTCCGTCGCCGCAAACATGAGTTCGGGACGAACATGGTCCTGTACAACACGCCAAACGAGGTGTCTGTCGGGAATACCGCTAGTTATCTTCTTCCAACTACGTCCCCGGTTCTTACTGACCAATAGGTAAGGAGAAAAGTCCCCGTATTTATGGTTATCCAGCGCGACATACACAGTATCTGCATCGTGAAGGTCCGCTCTGATATCGTTGATAAATGCTCTGTCGGGTACACCCGGTAACGAACCCACCTCAATTGAGCGCCACGTACCGCCATCATCTTGAGATACATGAATAAGACCGTCATCCGTTCCCGCGTACAACAATCCGGCTTCTAGCGGGGACTCCGCCAACGACGTGATCGAGTTGTAATTCGACATCGCATACATGTCCCACGGAGAATCCCAGCTCTGTGTGGAACCCATGATTGGCATCGAGAACCGTTCCTCGTTACGAGTGAGGTCACCCGAGATTGGCGTCCAGCTATCGCCTCTGTCCTCCGACTTCCAGACCCGCTGAGACGCAAAGTACAACCGAGTTGGTTTGTGAGGGCTCACAAGAATGGGGGCATCCCAGTTGTGGCGCTCAGGATCCTCTCCTGGGGCTGACTGGGGCTGGATATACACCGTTTCACCCGTTTTTCTGTCAACACGAGTGAGATTGCCCTGCTGCGACTGCGCATAAACGATGTCAGGATTCCCCGGCTCTGTTGCTGGTTGGTGACCGTCTCCTCCCAGAATCACAAACCAATCCGCCGTGCGAATGCCGCTGACGTTATCTGTTCGAGAGGGTCCCCCCTGAGTGTTGTTGTCCTGAGTGCCCCCATAGATATTGTAAAAGGGCTCAGCGTCATCGAGGGCTAGCTTGTAGTACTGCGTTAACGGCAGGTTCTCCATGTAACGCCATGTCGCACCGAGATCGAAGCTCTCGTAAACACCGCCATCTGTGCCCATCATGATGTAATCCGGGTCAGCAGGATCAAAAACAATGGCGTGCATATCGCCGTGCTGGTTGGGATGCTCCATGTAGGTAAATGTCTTACCTCCATCGGTCGACTTTTGAACCGTAGGGCCTACTAGGTAAAGCCAGTCAAAATGATGGGGGCTAGTGAAGATCTCCTGGTAATAATGAGGGCCAGTACCGCCACCCACGGCATCCGCACCTTTGGACCAACTCGCACCTCCATCATTGGACCGCCAGACTCCACCTTCGCGGCGATTGAGTTCGATCGCGGCATAAACCACATCAGAGTCCTGCTGTGAGATGGCAAGACCAATTTTGCCCATATTTTCAGTGGGCAAACCGGTACTTAATCGCTGCCACGTGTCACCACCGTCCACCGACTTGTGCACACCACTCTCTGGGCCACCACCCATGTAGGCCGCGACCGTGCGGTGATGTTGCCAGGTAGCCGCATAGAGGACATCTGGGTTGCTGGGATCCATGACCACGTCGGTGACACCGGTCCACTCCCCTGCACTCAGCACATTTTTCCAGGATTTACCGCCGTCGCTCGTCTTGTAAAGACCTCTCTCGCCACCCGGCGTCCACAAAGGTCCCTGCACTGCCGCGAAAACCGTTTTTGAATCATTTGGGTGCACAAGAATGGTGGAAATGTGCTGGGAATCGTTGAGCCCCATGTTGGTCCATGTCGCCCCGCCGTTGTCCGATCGGTAAATGCCATCCCCAAAGCCAACGTGACGACCACCGACGTCCTCCCCGGTGCCCACCCAAATGGTATTTGGATTTGACGGATCCACGGTCACGTTGCCAATGGAATAAGACGCCTCATTATCGAATATGGGGGTCCACGACACGCCCGCATTCTTGGTTTTCCAGACCCCGCCAGATCCGGCCGCTACATACCAAACGCTGGAGTCCTCTGGATCCCAATCAATATCCGAAATGCGACCTGACATGAAAGCGGGCCCCAAGTTGCGCCACTTCAATCCGCTGAAATTAAAGCGGGCATCATCCTTAGCCGCGGCTGGATTGATGGTGAGTCCTGCCGCGAGCGCGGCAGAAAAAAACGTGAGTGTGAGCCCGCGAACCATTGTTATTCTCCTATCAAGTGATCGGCTTAGATTAGCAACTCGGCGCCGAATAACAAACGCTATTCGATGGGTTAAAGAGCCAACGTTATGCAGGTCCGTTGATGCCGTATCAACCCTAGCAATGTCTCGTTGAAATCGGCGTCACAGATCTCAGGATGGCGGTCTAGTCCTGATGTTTTGCTCGGTGCAAAACTATTTTCGTGTGAAGTTCAGATATCGCCGTACGACCAGTGGTTTTAAAGACGCAGGGAAGGACCGCATGGATGAGGCAGGCGAGACCCGCAACGAGCATCCGTAAGCCAAAATAAGAAGCCTGAAACAAGTGCTCTAGGTAAGACTCTCCTACCGACTCTGGATGCTCCCGAAACAGCCGTTGAATCAATTGCATTGATGTCACCCTCAATGTAGATGCTCTGCCCAATACAATGCGTCCATTGCTTTAAACCGCAATAAGCGGTGGTCGTGGCGCGCCTGGCAACAAGCTATACTGAAATGATATCAACTCATACGTGTTATTTTTTTCTAAATTTTGGTGTTAAATACCTTTATATCTGTAATTATTTTCCCTAAAAAGACAAATTTTTAGAATGGACTCGATTGACAGAAGAATCCTAAACGCGCTCCAGTCCGATTGCAGTGGCTCAATCGCTGACATTGCGGACCGGGCCGGTGT
>Ga0163109_10004401_pt1 | contig 10695 bp, 5 predicted proteins | sample CRUFie1St13metaG_FD_108704 | JGI IMG/M metagenome (GOLD analysis project Ga0163109, IMG submission 108704) | Marine microbial communities from the Costa Rica Dome - CRUD Field 142mm St13 metaG | ecosystem: Environmental > Aquatic > Marine > Oceanic > Photic zone | place: Costa Rica: the Eastern... | reverse complement strand
TCCTGTGATTTTCTCGATTCTGATTTCACGCTCGACGGATGGTTCATCTTCGAGGTCCCGGCCGTCGGATCCATGAGTCTCGATTTCTGCAATTCCGACTACGACACCTCCGTCGTCGTCTACGAGGGCAAATGTGATTCGATGGTCGTCATCGCCTGCGACGCCGACGGCTGTGACTCGAAGCCTGGATACCAGTCCCGGATAGACGGGATCGAGGTTTCACCTGGCTCCTACTACATCCGCGTCGGAGGTCGTGCGGGGGCGGCCGGAAACGCGGTCTTCGATCTGACCTTCGAAGCAGCCCCGGTATTGGAAGGCGATGAATGCGAAAGTGCATTCGTCGCCGTCGAGGGTAACAACGAGGTCAACACCTCCCTCATGTACAGTTCGGCCGATCCTCCCGAGAACGGGGACTGCCAATTTCTCGATTGGGGCGATTCCCCCGACGCCTGGTTCGTCTACGAGGCCTCGTCGCCCGGGCAGCTGAACCTTACTTTCTGCCTATCCGACTACGACACTTCGGTCGTGGTGTACCAGGGAGCGTGCGGATCGCTGGTCCGAGTCGCCTGCGACGACGACTCCTGCCAGCCGAACGGCCCCCTCTACACGTCGATTATCCTCAATCTCCCGATCGATGCCGCTACCTACTACATCCGAGTGGGTGGCTGGCAGGGGGATTCAGGTACCGCGACATTCGAGCTCGACTTCGAGGAATGACCACACGAGGCCGGGCCACCAGCATGCGATTCGCCGGTCACGACCCTGGAGGTGGTCCCGGGGTCCGGTAGAAGCCGGTCCATTCGACCTGCAAGGTTCTCCTTCCCGAGGGTCGAACCCCCTTGTCCGCGTGGCTAGAATGGGGCCTCATGGATCGTGATTCGACCATCGATGCCCCCACGGCACCGGCCACCGCCAGTGCGACCGGCGAGGCCGTCGGCCCCAGCGCCGCGGCCATCGGTCGCACCGTGGCCCGCCACCCCCGGGCCCTCGGTGGCGACACCGCCCGCGCGACTCTCGGTACTGCGAGCCTCTCACTGACCGGGATGGTTCTCGACAATCAGCCGTCGGCCCACCAGATGCGGGTCGGACGCAAGCCCGAGTGGCTGCGGGCCCAGGTCCCGGGTGGCGAGGGATATCACAAGCTCAAGTCGTTGATCGACGAACACCGACTTCACACCGTCTGCCAGGAGGCGAGCTGCCCCAACATGGGTGAATGCTGGTCCCGGGGAACCGCGACCATCATGATCCTCGGGGACACCTGCACGCGGCGATGTGGGTTCTGCAACGTCAAGAGCGGACGACCCAAGCCGGTGGACAACGACGAACCCCGACGGGTGGCCGAAGTACTCGCACAGATCAACCTCAAGCACGTCGTCATCACGAGTGTGGATCGCGACGATCAGAAGGATGGCGGCGCACGGATCTGGGCCGAGACGATCCAGGCGGTTCACGAGGCGTGCCCCGAGACCAGCGTCGAGGTTCTGGTCGGCGACTTCAAGGGCGTCGAGAAGGACATCCAGCTCGTCTGCGATGCGCGTCCCGAGATCATCAGTCACAACATGGAGACGGTGGATCGCATGCATCCCGCGGTCCGTCCCCAGGCGAGATATGAACGGAGTCTGAAGGTTCTTCAGCAGTTCAAGGCGAATGGACTCGTCACCAAGACCGGGATCATGCTTGGGATCGGAGAGAAGGAGGACGAGGTCCTCCAGCTCATGGACGATGTCCGGGCCTGGAGTGAATGCGACATCCTGACGATCGGTCAATATCTCCAGCCGACCCGAAACCATCTTCCGATCGATCGCTGGGTGCATCCCGACGAGTTCGCCCGGCTTCGAGACTCGGCGCTCGACAAGGGCTTCGAGGTCTGCGAGAGCGGGCCGCTCGTGCGATCGAGCTATCACGCCGAAGAGCAGGCGGAACGACTCAGTCCCGAACGTGCCGATGTGCACGAACGGATGAAGAAGCTGATCGCCCAGGCGCAGAACCGAAGCGTCGGCTGAATCGGTTCCGCCGCCGAACACGCTCGGAAAATCATCATCAAGAACACCGTCCCGCCGAAGCTCGGCGGGACGATGTACGTCGGTCCAACAAGGTTCCAAGGCGATGTGTTCAGGGGCAGTCTCCGAAGGCCCCGAGCAGTGTCCCGAGGTCGCCACCATCCACCTTTCCGTCGCCATTGAGGTCGGCGGCGGGGTCGTTGGTACCCCATGCACCGAGCATCATTCCGAGGTCGCTTCCATCCACCTTTCCGTCGCCGTTGAGATCGCCGGGGCAGGGGAATTCGAGGTCGGAGCTGATCAGCACGTCAAGATTTTCGTCGGGTCCGTCGTTTTCGACGTCGTCGGGACCTTCGCGCTCGATCACCACATCCTGGGCCTCGAGCTTGAGCGCCTCTCGGCCCTCGGTCTGCCTGGTGGCTCGACCCGCCGAACCAGAGAGCAGGATGCGGGCCTTGTCGGGGGACAGGAATCCCAGCGCTTCGGGGTCGTAGTTCATGCCGGGAAACCAGGCTTCGCCGTGGAACTGCGCACCGGGCGCCGCGATCATCTGGATCATGCGAGGGGAGGAGGGGTCGCCGGGACGCATGTCGTACTCGTACCACTCGTAGAAGCCGCGCTCGATGATCTGCATCTTCTTCCGACTCGGCCCGGTCGGAGGCGCCATGGCGCCGGGGTTGCCTACTGCGACGCCGTCCTCGATGAGCAGTCGATCGCGATTGTCATCGAAGAACTCGATGAGATCATCCCAGGAAGCGACCTCCCATCGCGGACAACCGGACTCGAACCGTTCGGCGATCGTGGGTTCCCATCGCATCCACTCGCGGATGAGGTCCTCATTCTGCCATACGAGACGGGGTCCTCCGCCGTCGCAGTCGTTCCAGTGGGTCGAGTTGATCGCGAAGACCTCCGCGAGTTCGTCGGTGTCCCAGGCCCAGTTCCAGACCGGGCTTCCCGATGCGCCCCCGGTCGAGTGGGCGTCGTAGCGGACCCATCGATCGTGCGTCTCGAGCACGCCGCCGTAGGCGAGCCACTGGTTGCGGTTCTTGCTGGAGTCGGGCGTGTTCTTGGTGGCGTAACCGGCCATGTAAGACCAGTCGGACTCGTATCCGAAGCACAGTGGCATGAAGGTCGTGATCTCTTCGAAGGGGCAGACGAAGGTCAGGGCTCCGTAGTCGACCCCCTGCTTCGGCGTGTAGCTCGCGTCGGTCCACTTGTTGTTCGTGTGCTTCCGCTTGGCTTCGCGGATCCCGTATTCGTTCGCGTACCAGCTGCCGTCGCGGCAGGCTCCGGGCATGAGGTGGATGTCCTTGATGAAGAATCGTCCCTTGTCCCGCTTGTAGAGGCAGTGGCCGTTGGTCAGCGCGCAGTGAGGACTGACCAGGAATGCGGTTCCGTACCCACTGAGCGCGCCCGTGTCGGGTTCCTCGACGAAGAGTCGGGAGATCGTGTTGTAGGGGTAGATCGAGCTGAGCCCACAACCCGAGGCCACACGCTCCTCGCAGGGCGTGTCGGCCATGAGTGGCGTGCAGAGGGCGGCGAATCCGAGAGTTGCGATCTTCGATGTGTGACGCATGGTGTCCGTCTCCGAGGGGTGGCGTGTTCGACCAGCGAATCGGTCGAGCGACGATCACTTCCGGACGGAGGATGGAGTTCTCACACCATGCCGCCGATTTCCCGGGCGACAGCATGATCCGCGCCTGCTGTTGACATTGTTTTGTCAATTGGTTTGATGATTCACACGCCTTCCGGCCGGTCGAGTCCACACTGAGGGGGCAATATCCGGCCATGTGAAAACACTGGTGCATCACCATTGGATTACAGGACGTGAATTCCCGTGTTTCACGTCGATTGGAGACGGTCGAGGGGCGTTTAGGAGGTATGTTCATCTGTGGATCCCCCCTGTTTTCCAGGAGCTCAATGATGAAGATCTCGATTTGGTGGACGGCGGCCGTCCTTGCTGTCTGTTCGTCCGGAGCGTCCGCCCAGTCGATCGAGCGGCCTTGGCAGAACGCCGATGGCACCATCGTCTTCAAGAAGAAGACCTACCCGTCCTGGAATGCGTTCCACGCGTCGCCGGAATTCGATCCGATGCTGCGATGCGGGGCTCCGGATCCGAGTCTCCAGGGACCCCAGCAGCCGGGTCGACCCCTGTTTCGAGGACTCAATCCCGCGGACTGCGACTTCTCGTCGACCAACGTCGATCCCGCCTACGAACCGTCGGTCGAGACCTACCAGATCCGGGTGGTCGTCCACGTCATCGCCAACGCCGCCGGAACCCAGGGCGTCATCTCCGACGAACAGGTCCGGAGCGGCATCCGAATCCTCAATGAGGACTTCAACGCGATCTCGGGAACGCCCGGTTCGCCGGGAACGTTCGCCAACATCGAGTTCGTCCTCGCCGACACCGACCCCGACGGCAACCCGACCGACGGAATCACGAACTCGAACAATGACTCGTGGTTCAACGACGGAGGCAACTACTGGGATGCCTTGAACTGGGATCCGACCCGGTACATGAACGTCTACACGACGACCGCGGGTGGAAACCTCGGATACGTGTCGGGCTTCCCTTCGCAAGCAGGATTTCCGGGGACCGCGGAGGACCGGGTCGTGGTGCTCTGGTCGAGCTACGGCGAGGATGCCCCCTACGGACCGCCCTACAACCAGGGAAGAACCCTCACCCACGAGGTCGGTCACTACCTCGGACTCTTCCATACGTTCCAGGGTGGTTGTGACAGCGGGGGCTGCTACACAAGCAGCGACCTCATCTGCGACACCAACTCCGAGAGCGGTCCCAACTTCGGCTGCGGTCCGTCGTCGACGTGTGGCAACGACGACCCCACCGACAACTACATGGACTACTCCGACGACGTATGCATGAACAAGTTCACTCCCGAACAGGTGAACCGCATGCGTTGCTCGCTTCTGAACTACCGCACCGACATCTATGAGGAGGGGGGAAGCTGCTCCACCGGTAAAGCCGGTTTCGGTTCCGCGAAGGTTCAGCCCGACTCCGTGGTCACGGTCGTGGTCGAAGACTGCGATCTCGACACCGACGAATCCTCGAACGAGTCTGTCTCGGTCCAGGTCCGGAGCGACTTCGACGACGGGTTCGGAATCGACCTCACCGAGGTCGGCACCGACACCGGCATCTTCGAGTCCACCATCCAGGTCACGTCGACTCCATCGGGCGATGGCCTCTACGCCCCGAACGGGGCGATCATCGAAGTCATCTATCTCGACGAACTCGATGCGGATGGAAACCCCAACGTCGAGGTCGTTGGACAGGCGGAGGTCGACGGGGAGATCGAAGGTCCCCCGGTCTATTCGGTGGGAGGATTCACCCCGAGCACCGCGACGGTCCAGGTCACTTCGACCGAACCGGTGCGGGTGGACGTCGACTTCGGTCTCGACTGTCTCTCCCTGTCCGGCAGCGCCACCAGCTCCGGTTTCGCTCTGGAGTCCTCGGTCGTGCTCGAGGGGCTCGAGGATGCGACGACCTACGCGTTCAAGCTGACCATCACCGACGAGGCCGGCAACAGTGCGACCTATCCCGCGATCGGATGCGACGACTTCGAGGTTCCCGAGGCTCCGGAAGCCTTCGCCGAACTCTTCACCGGCGGGTTCGATCTCCAGAACACGTCGATTCGATTCATCCCCGTCGGCGGAGTCGACTTCTACTCGCCCTGCGCGGAGGCCGCATCGGTCTTCCCGGTCGATCCGGCCGGAGGGACCACGCTCTCCCTGGGTGACGACGAAGCGGTGTCGGTTTCTCTCCCTTTCGAATTCGACTTCTACGGCGTCTCGTACTCGTCCGTCTTCGTCGGAAGCAACGGAAACATCACCTTCGTATCCGGTGACGGCACCTACACCGAGACCCTCGCCGACCACTTCAACCAGCCCCGGATCAGTGGTGTGTTCGACGACCTCGATCCCACCGCCGGTGGCTCGATCTCCTACCGGAGCATCGGCGACGACTTCGCCGTGACGTATCAGAACGTTCCGGAATACAACTCATCGAACTCCAACTCGTTCCAGATCGTCCTGCGTTCGATCGGCGAGATCGAGCTGGTCTATCTGGGCATCGATTCGGGCGACTCGATCGTGGGTCTCTCCGACGGATTCGGCGTTCCCGACGGGTTCATTCCCTCCGACCTTTCCAGCTCGGCGAGCGGATGCGTCCCGACGCCGCCGACCGCGTCCGACGTGGCCGCGGCGACGCAGCCCGGAGTCTCCGTGGAGATCTCGCTTCTCGGTGCGGACGACGGTGTGCCTTCGCCACTGGTGTACGAGATCGCCTCCCTCCCGTCGGGTGGGGAATTCATCGACCTTTCCACCGGCAGCGAGATCACTTCCGTCCCGTACACGATCGATCAGGTCGAAGGTCCGCACGTTCGCTTCACGCCGTCGGGATCGGACGACTTCGAGACCACGTTCGTCTATCGATGCAACGATGGTGGGACGTCTCCGGAAGGCGGCGTCTCCAACGATGCGACGGTGACCATCGTCGTGACCAACGGACCGCGGGTCGTCAAGGCCTGGTACATGGACTCCGATCCCGGATGGACCCTCAACGAGGGTGGATCCGGGTGGGCGTTCGGTCCGCCCTCGGGCACCGGTGGAGATCCCTCCAGTGCGGCGACCGGGCAGAACGTCGTCGGATTCGCCACCGGCGAGTACGACAACGATCTTCCCGAGATCCACGCGACCACCGATGCGGTCGATTGCTCCGAGTGCACGGACACCGTCCTTCGGTTCAAGCGATGGCTCGGGGTGGAGACCTCGACCTACGACCACGTCTACATTCGCGTCTCGAACGACGGTGGTGATTCCTGGTCGACCATCTACGAGAATCCTTCCGAATCCTTCGAGGACACGTCCTGGCAGGATGTCGAATACGACATATCCGATCTGGCCGATGGGCAGTCGGACGTTCGAATTCGGTGGACGATGGGAACCACGGATGGATCCGTCACGTTCTGCGGTTGGAACATCGACGACGCCGAGATCGTCGCGATCGTCCCGACCGCCGCGCTCCCCGGCGACTTCAACGGCGACGGCGCCATCGACGGTGCGGATTTCGGTGTCCTGCTGACGTCCTGGGGACCCTGCATCGACTGTCCCGCGGATCTCAACGGCAATGGGGTCGTCGAGGGCGGTGATGTGGGCATCTTCCTGACCCTCTGGTCTCCCTGAGTCCGGAGGAATGCATGCATGAATCCTCGACGCCCCGGTGCGAATCGCACCGGGGCGTCGTTTCGAATCACGCCGTCTCCCTCCTTCGAGACCACTATGATTCGGTGATGTCCGACGCCTCGCCATCAGAATTCGCCCGCCCCGAGCATCCGGGCGACCTGACGCCCTATCTCCGCCACCTCCTCGATGGTGGAACCCTTCCCGAATCCCGGGCGCGGGAGGCGTTCGAAGCGATCATGACCGGTACCGCCCATCACGCGGAGATGGGTGCGTTGCTGGCACTGCTCGCCACCAGGGTTCCCACGGTCGACGAGATCGTCGGCGCCGCATCGGTCATGCGGGAGAAGGTCGATCGTCTCGACCTTCCCGTCGCGTCCGAGCAACTGCTGGACACCGCAGGTACGGGTGGAGCTCCGAAGGTCTTCAACGTGTCGACCGCCGCCGCGATCATCGCGGCCGCCGGCGGCGTCAAGGTGGCGAAGCACGGGAATCGATCTCGAACCGGACGTGGATCGGCCGAGGTCCTCGCCCAGCTCGGGGTGGACGTGGATGCCGGGAGGGACGTCCAGCGCAGATGCTTCGAGGAGACCGGCGTCGCGTTCTGCTTCGCCATCCACCACCACCCGGCGGCGAAGCACGCCATGCCGGTCCGCAAGGCGCTTGGTTTCCCGACCATCTTCAATCTCCTCGGTCCGCTCACCAATCCGGCCGGCGCGGGCCGGCAGATCATGGGCGTCTACGCGGACCGATTCGTTCGCCCTGTCGCCGACGCCCACGCCCGTTTGGGGTCCGTGCGGGCGCTGGTCTTCCACTCCCGGGACGGGCTCGACGAGTTCTCGATCGGCGCCCCGACCCACGTGGCGGACGTACGGAACGGGGAGGTCGAGGAGTACGACATCGACCCCGGGGCGTTGGGCCTTCGCTCGGCGACGATCGAATCGCTCCAGGTTTCGGATCTCTCGTCGGCGGCGACGCTGGTCCGCGATCTCCTCTCGGGAAACGAGCAGGGGCCGGCTCGCGACATCACGGTCCTCAACGCCGCGGCGGCGCTGGTGGCGTCGGGACGGGTCGAAGGATTCGATTCGGGCGTCGGACTCGCGGCGGAGACGATCGATTCCGGGGCGGCGATGGCGACGCTTCAGAACCTTGTCGATTCATCGAATCGCCGTGACTGACACGGAGGCGGTGGATGGCAAAACGTCCCACGTCGATTCGGCGGGGTCGGGTCGGAAGGAGATTCACGGATGACCACCGGTGCGGTGCTCCTGACATCATTGATCATCAGCCTCGCGTTGACCGCCATGCTCTGGTTCGGAGGCGTCTTCCGCCACATGACCCGAATCCAGGACGAACGCCAGAAACGCTTCGACGGTCGACCGAACATCCGGGGCGTCGAATGGGGGACCGGATCTCGCGCCAACGCCTCCTTCGCGCTGGCGATCTGGTTGGTGATCTTCGGAATGTCGTTCTTCGGTCTCCTGATCCTCCTCTAGACGACCTGAAGAAGTTCCGCCACGGTTTTCGTCGGATCGCCGATTCGTGCGATCATCCCGATCGATCGAACGACGGGCGGTTCGATGTGCGGGATCGCGACTGTTGTCTCCTGGGATCGGACCATCCATCGACGGATCGGACCGTGGACGCTCCCGATCGGAGCGCGGAGGGTCCCTCGGTCTCGTGTCGGCGTTCGCGGCCTGGATCGGGACCGCGTTCGGATTTCTCGGGTGGGATTCGATCGGAATCGACCTCATCGGTCCACTGATCCTGGGATCGATCGTCGTGGTGATGACCTGGACCTTCCTCCGGCGAGTCGGTCCGAACGCCCGGTGGGGGATGGTCGCCCTGGTCGTCGGTTCGGTGTTCGCAGCTCGCGCCGGCGTCTTCCGGATGACATCGGATTCTCGTGACATCCGATGCGGGCCGGCATCGAAGATCGTCGATCTCTCTGTGACCTTCGTCGATGTTCCTGTCCTCCGGGTGGATGGGAATGGAAGGTCGTCATGGTGGATCTCGGTGCTCGTGGACCGATCCGATCTCGATTCGATCCTGGGAACGGTCGTCTCGGCCAGGCTCGACCGACCGGGTGGATTCGAGTCGCCAGGCGTCTCCTGCCGTCTTCGGGCACGACTCGAGACGCCGGAGACGGACCCCGATCTCCTCCGATTCCCGATCCGAAGACCGAAGCCGTTCCTGTCGGTTCCCCATCCCGGATCGATCACCCTTCGGGAGGACGTCGACCAGCACCGGTCGATCCTTGGGTCGCTTCCCGCGTACGTCGATTGGGTGTGGGCGGAGAGGGTGACATCGATCTCGGAATCGGTCGGCATCGACGGTTCCTTGATATCGATGCTCCTCCGGGGAATTCGACCCTTCCCGTCGCCGACGTGGATCGACGATGCGCGTCGGTCGGGTCTCGGCCATCTCTTCGCGGTAAGCGGTCTCCACCTTGGACTGGTCGGCGGCACCGTACTCCTTTTTCTTGGTCGGAACCGTCGGTGGGTGCGAGGTCTCGCGTGGTGTGCGATCGCGCTCTTCGCGTCGGGTGTCGTGCCCGGTCCGTCGATCTCACGGGCGATGGCGACGGCGACGATCGGCACCGTGTGTCTGATCCTTGGTCGTCGACCGCGCGGCGATGCGGTGGTCGCGGTCGGATCGGCGATGCTCCTTTGGATCGACCCGGGTCTTCTTGGTCGGGTGGGATTTCAACTCAGCGTCGTGGCGACCCTTGGTCTGATCGTCGTCGGTCCCTGGATTCGTCATCACTGGTTCGGACCCCGGCGCATCCGGGGCGACCGGATCGTCGATGTGGTCGTCGAACCCATCCGTGGACTGGCCGCGGCGTCGCTGGCCGCCTGGCTCGTCACCATCCCGATATCGGCCTCCCATTTCGGATTCATAGCGCTGGCGTCGGTTCCGGCGACGATCCTGATCGCACCGATCTTCGTGCTGGTGATGGCGATGGCGCTGGGGTTCGCATGCATCACGGTCGTCGTACCTTCACTTCACTCGTCGCTTGGATCGATGCTCCAGCCGGCCGTGGGCCTTCTGGTGCATTCGATCGAGTCGATCGGATCGGTCTCACCGACGGTGGCGACGAACATGCCCTCGACCGCCGCATGGATCGGCACGGCCACCGCCTTGGCGGTGGTCTTCGGGTGGCGTCGTCTGGCGGATCGGCGATTCGGGATGGGGGTCCTGATCGTCATGATCGTGTCGGTGCCTATCTCGAGTCGAATAGGCGTGAAATCGACCGATCGATCGATGACGATGATCGATGTGGGAGACGGGACGTCGATCGTCCTGCAGTCGGGGGATAGAGCCACGTTGTACGACGTCGGAAGTCTTCATCGCGATTCGATCGGGCGTTGGGTGGTCGTTCCGACTCTTCGGGACATGGGCGTCCAATCGATCGATTCGATCGTTCTTTCGCACCCCAATCGGGATCACTTCTCCGGTGTGATGGATGTGATCTCGGCGATGCCGGTGGGAGAGGTGG
>Ga0163109_10004400_pt1 | contig 10696 bp, 9 predicted proteins | sample CRUFie1St13metaG_FD_108704 | JGI IMG/M metagenome (GOLD analysis project Ga0163109, IMG submission 108704) | Marine microbial communities from the Costa Rica Dome - CRUD Field 142mm St13 metaG | ecosystem: Environmental > Aquatic > Marine > Oceanic > Photic zone | place: Costa Rica: the Eastern... | reverse complement strand
TCTTACATCTTGCAGAAGAATCTAAATTTGAAGGAGAGTTTGATTTTGAAACTGTGTCCTTCTTTGAATGAAAAAGAAACATAGAATTTTTAATAAAGGAGAAACCGTCTATGGTCTCCTTTCATCTGGTTCAATACCAGATGCAGTGATGCCAATCAAGTGCAAAATAATAGACGTTCAGTGGGATTCTGTAAATCCCAAATATAAAATCCATATTCTTAAATTTTATGATAACTACGGCTTCCTAAGGGAGAACTTCTTTGATTGTAGTTACATAAGAGAGTTTAAAGGTCAGTCTAGGCCAATGCAACTAAATGCGGAGGACTATAAGAATAAAATTCAGTTAGAAGAACGGCTAAGGGAAAAAGACCGTGAGAGATTCTATGTGATCATAGATTCGATAATGTGTACTAAAACAAGACATGAGTTGCAGGATCTCTTTGAAAAGGTTCAGTTCTACCTGATTTCAAAGAATCTAAAAAGAATCAGGCAATTTGTTAGCAGGCCTTTTTTCAAAGGTCCTTTATCAGTAGATAGTGTAAAAGAGTTCGATGCTAGGTTTAGAAAGGGATGGGCTGATAAGTTTAAAGGTGACCTTACTATAGATAAATATCTAAGATCTCTTAAGTAAGAGATATATACAAAAAAAGGATTAATTGTGGGAGTAGCTCAGTCGGCCATAAGTTTGCAGCAAAATAACGATATTACGCCTAATTTACCTCAACAGCCCAACACTTCACCAGGTAGGCATATTGGTACATTCCCCGCAACTCCTGGTGAAACATTTGGCTTTTCTGACGCAGTTGAACAGGAATATGCTTCAAATTTCTTTTATCAAAATTCTGCATTTCCAAACGATACTGGTGTTCCGCCTGATATGCTGAACACAAAGCTATATAGATCTATATTCAATAAATTTGCATTATTTAACTATAGGGGTATGTATGGCGGTCTTAGTGGTGATATAAAAAACCAGTATTTTGATGATAAAATGCTACTAAATGCAGTCAATGGTAATGTAGATGGATCTAAATCAGTTTCACTCTCAAATATAATTAATTTCTTTGATCAAAATTATCCAAAGATAGGTTATAGAAGAGAGGACTTTCTATACCATAAGTTTTATAATAAAATTCCGCCAAACTATTTGATCACACTAAGGAGGTTTCCAATGCCTGTTATGGATAATATCTTTAAGTTTGAGGCTGATACTTCAGAAGCTAAAGATGGCTCGAATTTAGAAGATATAACAATGATATCTGGTGTGACTGCATGTACATATCTTGGTGAATCTGCAGGAAATCCTTTGAACAGTTTGCTTAACATGTCATTTGGTCTTACCTGGAAAGAAATCACTGCACAAATGGAAACACTATCAGGCGGAAGCGGTGGTGGTAGTGGCTACAATAACCAGGGATTCTACTCAAAACTAGGAGGTGGTGGACAAGCCTTCACTGATAGATTGAAGGGCGTTTCTCCAGGAACTAAATTTAGGAGAACTAGAGGAGCAGGTGGATCTGCTCAAGATCCATACGGAACAACCTATGCTAACTTTGTATTAGGACCTGTAAATGTAGTAAATAAAACTAATACGAGAGATAGGGGTATTAATTTTGATAACGCAGTTTCTTTAAAATTTGACTATGATTTAAAATCTCTTGGATATGTTAATCCAAAAATCGCAATGATTGACCTGATTAGTAACATGCTGACTATGTGTACTAATAATGGGCAGTTTTACGGTGGTGGCCATAGATATTTTGGTGGTGGCGGTGGCGGCGGAGCAGCTGGTTCGGCTTTTGGTGATATGTCAAAACTAAGACAAGGGGACTTTGGAGGATATATTGCTTCCGTAACAGATGATGTAAGTAGCGGGCTAAGAAATGTATTTGGAAATGGTAGTGGTGGGTTTGATGTAGAATCTCTACTTAAGGGCGCAATGAGTGTAGGTCAACAGTTTTTGGGAAATGCATTAGGTGGGTTCTTGGGTGAAAACTTTGGAACAGGTGGTGGTAGTGGACCACAAGCAGCAAAGGCTGTGATAAGTGGTGAGCCTACTGGAGACTGGCATGTTACTGTTGGAAATCCGCTTAATCCTATAGTCATGATGGGAAACATGTTGTGTGAAAAAGGTGCCATGTCATTTGGTGGTGGTTTAGGGTATGATGACTTCCCTATGGAAGTTTCATTCCAGATTGACATGAAACACGGTAAGCCTAGAGATAAGGGTGATATCGAAAATATGTTCAATGCTGGCCAAGGACGAATCTATGCACCGGCTAGAGACGAAAAGGATATACTAAATTTGTCAGGTATTGAAGTAGCTGCATATGGCGTGGCATCTGATGTAGGAACACAAAATACTCAACCAACACAAGGTGGTGGAGTAACTGCAAATGCAAATGCAGGTAAACCATCCGATGCCGGTAATGCACAGGTAACAAATGCCAAAAGCGGTAGCGCTAATAATGGCAATGATAATCCACCTGATAACGTAACTATTGGTGAGAGGTTCGGTAACTATGTTGAAATGATTATAGGATCGTAATGAATATAAAATCTTTAACATTAAAAAACTTATTAACTGATCAGGTAGATGGCGAAAAATATTTTGATCTGACTGCACCTGTATTTACATACATAGCATCAAATGGTGTAAAGGCACTTCATTACGTTCTGAAAGATCAGGAAGGAAGACCAGATATTATTTCAAATATTTACTACGGAGGCGGAAGCTTTGTAGATGCTATCTGTATAACTAATAATATTTTTAATCCATTTTCTATTAAAGAAGGAGACATATTGTTTATACCAGAAGTTGGACAAGAAGACAGGCTTTGGGTAAGACCGAAGGTCGTTAAGAGAAATAAGCCTTCTCAAGCGCAATATATCGACACTGGCACGCAATCACAAAAAGATAAATCTAGGATAGATAGATTAAAGAAAAAAGCCAAAGAAAGACCTAATGGTGTAGAATCACCATTGCCACCTAATATGTTGCAACCTGGACAACAGGCCAAGACTCTTAGGGATGGTAGAATTCAACTTGGCACTAATTTACAAGTAAGAAACCCAAACAGATATGCCGGAAAGCTCAATAGAGACAACAATACTTACGATAACAGAGCCAACGATCCAACTTGATGAGCTATCGATTCCAGATACCGAGAGTGGTACTGATAACGCACAGTCTGAACCTGCAGCTAGTTTAGAATATTCAAAGATGCTTAGCTTTTTTCCTCTAGCTAGGATCAATGAATATGAAATACAGTCACAGTTTATAGAAACAATGACACTGTCCCATAGAGGATTTGTACCTACTATCAAGCTTTCATTTAAAGATATGACTGGATTATTCCAGTCACGTCATTATCCTAAAGATGGAGATGTGTTGCAGTTTTTCCTAAGATCACAAGGAGAAGAGAATACATTTAAGCCAATTAGAATGGACTTTACAATTGTGGACTGTAAGCCAATTGGTGGAGGTGGTGGAACACAGCCTAATTCATTCAATATTTTTGGTGTAGCATATATTCCAAATCTATTTACAGAAAGCATGCAAGCTTTACAATCAACAAGTTTTGATGCCCTGTTAGACATTGCTACTGAATTACAGCTTGGTTTTGCATCAAATATCGAGCAAACTGCAGATGAACAAAAATGGGTCAACTCAAACGACGAGACTCGTGCGTTTATCAAAAACATAGCAAGTCAGTCATATTTGAACGACGATAGTTTCATGACAGCATATATTGACACTTATTATATTATGAATTTTGTAGAGGTTAATAGGCTTTTTAGTCAGGAGGGCGCAGTAGAGATAAGCGAAAGTTTTTCTTCAGCAATTGATGATGTACTAGGTCAGTCTAATTCTGAAACAGATGAATTCCCAAATTTATTGACTAATCAAACTCAGTTTAATAGATCTGCAAGGTATATTAAAGAAAAGAAAATGAAAAATAATACTGGGTCGGTTTCAATAGAACAAGGATATAAAAAATATACTCAATATTGGGATCATAGGACAAAGGAATTTGTTAGTGAGTTCGTCGACCCACTAACGACCGATGAAGAAGGTTACATCAATGCCACTAAGGGACGGGTTATTAACGGCAGGCCTGAAGGACCAAGGGACGAACAGGTTAGATATAAGTACCTAGGATCCCAAACAGAAAATGTACATGAAAATTACATTTTTGCAATGGTCCAAAATAAGCAAAATTTACAAGAAACTGACAAAATGGGTATGACTGTAGATTTAACAACTATAAACCCTGCAGTTCTTAGATATTCAAGAATGTATTGCCATTTTGTTGAATATACTGCAGATGCAAAAATGAATTTGAAACAAACTCAAAGGGAGGATGGCACTAATCTAGAGCTAGAAGAAGGAAATGATAATGCAGCAGAGAGGGAAACATCGCCAGAAATTGAGGGAAGCGGTGGCGTTTCAAATCCGGGTGCAGCAATAGTTAATGAATTTTTATCTGGATTTTATGTAATATCTGGATTTGATTTTGTTATAGAAGAACCTAATCAGCCTGTATTTCAAAGACTGTACATGCAGCGTAGAGCTTTCAAGCCAACGACTTAATAAATACATATATGTCACAGTTTAATTCATATAAAATTGCAAAGAGGTTTATACAAAACACTAGGCAGCCTGTACAAAGGAATGAAACTGGTTTTACGAGTCTTGACGACCCAACATACTTAGGGTTTACGCTTAGATTTGATCCGTTTTCACCACTTCTCGATGGCATGCTTCAGGACCCAAGCGCGGTTTATGCCTCACTTAACACCCAACCTGCAGATAACCAAAGCCCAGGTGATGGTAATGTATCAGCAACCACGAGGCCAACTGGAGCTGGAACTATTCCGACACTTAACTCTGGACACGCTGGGACTGCATTAGCATATTTAAAAAATTCTGGCCTTGAAAATAGAGCAAAATACTTATCATATTTCGGGCATAATATAAATAAATTACAAACCACAAAGGCATATTATATACAAACTATAGAGGGTTTACCAGAGGCATACCAAAAAATAGCAAAATTTGGAGAAGATCCATATATAGGTTCAAGTGCTGAAGAGGGAATAACCATAGGTTTACTTGAAGCAATAGACTTAAAGATAACTGCTATGATGATGCAGTATCGACTAGCTGCATATGACAACATAGCTAGAAGGTTTGTTTTGCCTAAAAATCTAAGATATTTTAATATTAGTGTGACTGTTCATGAATTAAGAAATTTCCACACTGTCACGAATATCATTAGAGATCCAGGAGCAAGAGGTCCTGAGGTTTTGGAATTTATAAATCAAAATGTTAGTTTTATTAAATTTAGGTTTACAGATTGCCTATTCTTACCAGAGGCATCTGGTAAAATATTTGAAGGAGTAACAAACGCAGGTGAAGCTGCAATGGCTACACAAAGTTTAAAATTTTCATATGGCAATGTGGTACTCTCTGGAGAATTTTCTGGAATGGGCAATCCACTTAACGAAGAATCAATGACCGCCGCACCTGGTACTTTGCAATCAAGTGCACCTAAAATTGGTGGAAATATGTTTGATAGAGTAGACATCAGTAGACCCGCTTCTACAATTGAAGGTGCTACTAGAAATCCAAATCTAAATGAGCCTTTAAATTCAGATGAAGAACCTTTAGAATCATTTCAAATATATCCTAATAGGGAGAATTCTGGCCAGGCAGATCCCGCTGCAAATCGACCAAGTGCCGGGGAAAGAGTCGGAGATATATTTGGTGGTGCGGCTAAGGCTGCGGCGGCTAGGCTCAAAGGAAAGGTTGCACAATTCGGTGGACTTAGTTTAAGCAGTATAAGTGATAGGCTTCAGGGTGCGGCTGAAGGCCAAGCTAGAAGATTCGCAACGATTGGCGTTGATAATTTATTTGGACTTGCAACTCAAGCATTATCAGGCACTCAGTTCGGACAAGCTTTGATTGGAGTTTTAGATGATGCATCAAACACTCTAGGTGTTCAGCTAAATGCACTTAATAGAAATTTAGGAGACCGAATACTACCACCAGCAAATCAACCAACTAATAACGATGGTAGGGAGCCTAGAAGGCTAAATGCAGAAAATCCATTTGGTAATAGCCCGAGTAGACAGGCACCTTTACAGAGTAAAAATGCTGTAGGCGCTGCGCCTAATGGCCAGCCTCCACTAGAGAGTAAGAATGTACTAGGATCTTCTGTGCCACCGGGTCCCCCTTCACTAACTTCTAAAAATGTATTTGAATGATAGACATTAATGGCGACGACAATCTAGTAGGTACTCAATGGGTCGGATTTGTTGCAAGTAATGAAGATCCCTTATTTGAAGGCCGCTGTAAGATTAGAGTATACGGTAAGTTTGACGGTATGTCCTTGGAAGAATTGCCATGGGCAAGACCAGCAACATATACATCAGGAGGATCCATATCAGGATCTGGAACCTTTAGCGTGCCGAAAGAGGGTTCAATTGTAAGGGTTACTTTTGAAATGGGACAAATATATGCTCCTATATGGCACTATAATCTGTATCCATCTGATGAATTAAAAGCAGAGATACAAGGATCTTATAAAAACGCACATTCCTTAATATATGATACTGAGGCTGCTCCTGGTCCAATCAAAGTTTTCTTTACTGAAGAAAAGGGACTCATGATCGATTATAATGGCGCACAGGTTAATATACAGCCTAGCAAAACTATTTTTATAACAGATGATGCGGGGGGAACTATTACAATGGCTGGAGGAACTGTAACTATTGAGCAAGCATCTGAAGTTATTGTGAATGCAGGTAGTAATGTAAACGTCGATGCAGGTAGTGCAATTACTGTTGGAGCTGGTACTAATATAACCGCTACGGCTGGTAGTAATATCGAGACAAGTGCAGGTAGTAACTGTTTTATACTGGCTGGAAGTAACATTGGTATACAGGGAGGTGCTGAAATTAAAATGATAGCTGGAGGAGCATTTAATATCCAGGCACCATCAGTAGCTATAACTGCATCAGGAAATGCAACAATAGATGCTCCATCGGTTAGCTTAGGCACTGGTGCAGCTGAGGCTATTATGAAAGGAAATACATTCCAAGAGATTTTTGATGCACATGTCCATCCAACTGGTGTTGGTCCAAGTGGACCTCCAACGACATCTGCCGCACCAGCATTAAGTACAATCGTTACAACTGGATAATCATGGCATTTAATCGTAAACTAGTCGAATATACTGCCTTTTTCTCATCGTTGGCGTCTCCGAATGAAGCAGTTACTGCAGCTACAATTGCTGCTGCATATAACTTGGCTGCTAGAACTGCAACGCCGAGAACGCAGTTTAAAATACCGGCATTTCCAGTAAACTTAAAAGGGCCTAAAATTATTGCAACCGGCTTAACGTCATCCTTTTTAGCCTCTCGTGCATTGCCTCTAGGCAAAATATCACAAGGGATTTGGTTAGCTGCTGCACGTCAGGTAATTTTATATTGGACTGGAGTTGTATTCAACCCAGCAGTTCCACCATCAACTGGTGGGCCGCCACTTGGTCTTCCAGGAGGCGTAAACATTGTTACATTTCCAGGTAACCAAGCAAAATTAGCTCTAGATTTACGAAACGCATTTTTAGAGGGAAGCGCAAGACAGAGTAGCCAATCATTAGGCAGGGCCTTTACGAACCACCTAAGAAGTGTAAAAGGACAGTGGGTTGGAACTAGCACAGCTGGCACACCATTGACTGTTCCTTGGAATGGGCTTAAGTAGCATAGCTAATATGTGATATATAATATAGTTTTTAACCTTGTAAAATAATAAAATGCCAAAGCAGCAAATACTGATTCAACTCAGTGATGATCCATTTGATACTAAAAAAGTTGAAGTAGATTTACCAAAAGACGTAAAACTTTTATGTAATAGGCCATATGCTTTAGAACACTTAGAAATGTATGGACTAACTATTGAACAGTCAGAGCCTGCAATTTCTGATGATAATTCATATCTAACAGAAGGAACTGTCATAGGATTATCCGATGATACTGCGCTTGTTCAAATAGACAAAAAGAGAACAGCTGCTGTTCAATTAAGTAGTGAAAGTAGATCTGTTATTGATCAACTAGAAGTCGACATGGCAATTGATATTCATGTTAGACATACTAACAAGGGAGATATTATTGGATCAATAACCGAGGCTATAAAGATAAAAACTAAACAAGAATTATTTGATTCCATAGGAGACAAGACTGTTGCATTCCCGGGTTATGTTAAAGAATTAATACATGGCGGATATTGGGTAAATATTGCTGGTATTGATTGCTTCATGCCAGGATCAGTTGCAGGTCTGAATAAATTACATGACTTTGAATCTTTAGTAGGGCGAGAAATTTATGTAATGGCTATAAACTTTTCAAGAGAAAAGAATGTAGTCGTGGTTTCGCATAGAGAATACCTCAGAACATTAATACCTGATGCAATCGATAACTTAAAAGGCAACATTGAAACAAAAGTTAAGGGATTCGTTACCGGAACTACTAAGTTCGGGGTATTTGCGCAGTTTAATGATTGTCTTACAGGTTTGATTCCCGCTGAAGAGTTAGATGAAGAGACTAGAGAATTATTTAATAATGGACAAATAAAACCTGGAGATTCTATAACATTTTGGGCACATGATATTGTTTCTGATAAAAAAATAATTTTAAGCCAAAAGGGAGTCAAAGAAAACCCATGGGAGGGTATTAGTGAAAAGTATCGAGCAGGTTTAATAACAAAGGGATTGGTTGTAAAGGTAGCAAAATACGGTAGTTTTATTCAGTTAGAAGAAGGTATTAGTGGATTGCTCCATATATCAAAACAAAAGGGTCAAAAGCTATCGAAAGGCGATGAATTGATGGTTAGAATTAATTCAATTGATGAAGTTGAACAAAAAATAGATTTCTCTCTCGCAGCAAACTAAATATATAATAAAAAATTTAGTTTTGTTAAGCAAAGTCGAAAAACAAAATGCATTACTAGCATCCAAGATAGGATTTGAGTTTGAGTTCTTTTCAAAGAAAGATCTTAAAGAAACTGCCAGTTCACTTTCAAGATTACTAGGAAAGAAAATACGTATCGAGGACAAAGCACACAGTGCATTTAATCCAACAGATAATGAGTTCAAATTAGAGCCTGATAATTCAGGTGGATCTGGAATGATCGAAATGGTCACAGGCGCACTTGAGTTTCCAGAAGCAAAGGTCTTGTTAGGCAAAATGTTAGGGTGGATTCAAAAGAATGGAAGTACTAACGACAGATGCTCAATACATGTTAACGTTTCTTTTTCCGGAGATAAATTAGGAACAGAACTAAATATTTCTAATTTAGACATCGGTAAGTTTGTACTTAACTTCGATGAGGATAAAGTTTACGATGCGTTTCCAAATAGAAAAGACTCGGTTTATGCTAAGTCAATAAAATTTGTTACACCGCTTAGCGGAATGGTTCAACGCACCCCTGATAAAATTAACTGGAAGGACTTTCAGTTTGTCAAAGAGAAGTACTATGGTGTAAATTTTAGTAAGGCTGCAAAGGGATATTTAGAATTTAGATATCTGGGCGGAGCGGATTACGAGAAAAAATATCCAAAGGTCTTGAGTATGATAGAGCATTTCATCATAAGCCTTTATGAAGTATTAGTTAACCCAGAGTACAATCAAAAAGATGTAGAAGCTCTTGATAAAATACTAAAATTACACTTGCCTATTATACAATCTTATAAGAGTTACGATGACTTTAAAAAGCATTTTAAAGATATTAAAATACTTGTAGATCTTAGTACTGCTAAAAACATAATAGATTCTTATTGGACTGTTATCAGAGACAGTATACTAAAGATACTAAACGAAACAGGCATGCAAAAAGGTATGATCAACTACGATTCTGACCAAGGCAGAATACAAATTAAAGATGCAGATTTACCAAAATGTTTTTTGCTAGAATCTGTTGACATTGTTGATTGTAAAATTTCAGGCAACGTTGTAAAATCCGATATATTCAACTCTGACATAAATTCATCTTCATTATTTGAGTGTAATTTATTTGGGTCTACTAAAGTGCAAGGGTCTAAACTAGAAGACTGCTATGTTAGTAGAAATGTAAATGTAAATGATTCATATGTATTTGGAGAACGCGGTGTATTTAGTGGTTCAATGAAAGGAGGTATATTCAGAAAGGGTCGCGCTACTAAGCATGCTGATCTTAATGACAAAGTTGAGATCATTGAGATAGAAAAAATAGATTAAAATGGCTATAATAAATTGTGATGATAATGCATCAAGAGACTGTCTTGATGAATTAGTAAAGATAATAAACGACGATCTAACTGTTGCCTGTCAAATACCATTTACAGTTCCTAAAAAGGAACTAGCTAGAATCATAAACAGAGCTAAAGACTATTTCTATAAAATATATGAAGATAGCGTAGAAGAAACTTATCTTGCACTTCCGAGAGCTGTATTTGCAACTGATGCGTTTATGAATGGTAATTTTGGTAAGGATGATGTTTTGAACAGTTCTGATATAACTTCACCTAGAGGTGTTGTTCCAATGCCAGAACAGGTTTATTCTATCAATAACGTTTTTGAAGTAAATAGATTTGCTGGTGAAGATGGCGGATTTGGGTCTCAAACATTCTCAGCCGGGGACCGGGATTTTGCCATT
>Ga0163109_10004399_pt1 | contig 10697 bp, 16 predicted proteins | sample CRUFie1St13metaG_FD_108704 | JGI IMG/M metagenome (GOLD analysis project Ga0163109, IMG submission 108704) | Marine microbial communities from the Costa Rica Dome - CRUD Field 142mm St13 metaG | ecosystem: Environmental > Aquatic > Marine > Oceanic > Photic zone | place: Costa Rica: the Eastern... | reverse complement strand
TTTTATTCCATCTATCTTCAAAACCTGAGGGTAATCCAGGAATTAATTTATTTTCTTTATTCATTTTTTGGTACCTTGAGTAGGTTACGCTCCTACGACTTCGGATCCACAAACCGACGTGATGCTATTTCACCATCAAGGCATATCCTTTTTAGTTTTATCTTATTTTATTGTTATTTAAAATTATAATATAAATGATTATTTGCTAGCTTTAGCCAGCATGGAAATGAGAGTGCACACCTCTATTAGTTCCTCTAAGAGAAAATCTTTGAGTACTTGAATCTTGTTTGTAATAAAATACTTTTTTATTCATGAACGGTCTTTTAGACAAAAATTAAAATTATTCAACCCTTAAAAGAAAAGGACGTTTTCTCAATTTTAAAGAAAACGCCCTAATTAGATAACGAATATTAATCCAATTTTTTCAAATTAACTGCTGAAGGGCCTTTTGGACCATCTTCTAATGTAAATTCAAGTTTATCTCCCTCATTAAGATATCTCATTCCTGCAGCTTTTACTGCACTAGCGTGAACGAAAGCATCTTTTTCCTTATCTTCTCTTTCGATAAATCCGAACCCCTTCTTACCATTGAACCATTTTACAGTTCCTTTTAATGTACTCATCTTATTTCTTAGTCCTTTTGTTATTTATTAATCATTTAAGTTAAATTTTTTTAAAATTAATTTCAAGTTGTTTTGATGGTGCCTCGGGAAGGATTCGCACCTCCGACACAAGCCTTTTCAGGGCTCTGCTCTACTCCTGAGCTACCGAGGCAAAATTTAACCTCTAAAGATTATCCTGCCTTTAGTAAGATCATAAGGTGTCATTTCTACAGTAACATTATCACCTTGTAACACTCTAATTCTATTTTTTCTCAACTTACCAGCCGTATGAGCTGTAACCACATGTCCATTTTCTAGTTGAACTCTAAACATTGCATTTGGTAATAAATCAGTAACTTTACCTTTAAATTCAAGTAAGTCTTGTTTTGACAAATCTATTTTCTCCTAATTCTTTTAATTACAGATTGAGCGTGTCCAGCTAACCCTTCATAATTTGCAAGAGTTATAACTGATGGTCCAAGACTTTCAATACCCTTTTTTGATAAATTTATATATGAAATTCTTTTACAGAATTCGTTCACGCTCATACCACTAGAGTATTTTGCTGAACCATTTGTTGGCAATATATGATTTGACCCTATATTATAGTCAGTCATAGCCATGACCGCATATTTTCCAACACAAATTGAACCTGAATTTTTGATTTTTGGCAAAAAAGATTTGTAGTTCTTTACATTAAGTCCTAAATGCTCTGGTGCAATTTTATTTATTACATCAATTATCATTTTATTTGATCTTACATATATTATAATTCCATTACTAATTAAGCTTTTTTTAGCAGTAGATAATCTTGAAATTTTTTGAAGCTGATTAAAAATTTCTATCTTAACTTTTTTTATAAAATTTTTATCTTTAGCTAATAATATACACTGCGTATTAATATCATGTTCAGCTTGAGCAATTAAATCACTTGCAATCCATTCTGGATTTGAAAATTTGTCACTTACTATTGTAACCTCAGATGGTCCCGCTGTCATACCTTCTATTCCTACATCACCGAAAACTTCTTTTTTAGCTGCAGCCACATAAGCATTTCCTGGTCCTACAATTTTATTTACTTTGTTTATTTTTTTTGTGCCATAAGCTAAAGCTGCAATTGCAGAGGGGCCACCTATAGAATATATTTCTTTAATCTTACATTTACGAGCTGCATACAAAACTGCTGGGTTGAGTTTTCCTTGGTAATTTGGATTTATCATAACAATTCTTCTAACTCCAGCTACCATTGCAGGTATTGCATTCATTAAAACACTTGAGGGATAAGATGCTGAGGAACCCGGAACATAAATAGCTACCGAGTCGATCGGAGAATATCTGTATTCAAGTTTATTTTTAAATTTATCAGTATATTTTATATTTTTGAACTTTTGAAAAGAATGAAACTTAAAAATTCTATCAAATGCTAAATCTATTGCTTTTTTTACTTTCTTATCAAGCAAATTTATTGATTTAGAAATTCTTTTATTAGATGGAATTAAAACGTTATTTTTATTAAACTTTTTTTCATACTTAAGTAAAGCTTTATCCCCATTTTTTTTTACATCTTTAATTATATTGATTACTGATCCTATATTAGAATTAATCTTATTTCTTCTTTTATTCAATATAATATCTAAAGTTTTATAAAAATTTTTCTTACTGCTATCTAGTTCTCTCATTTATCCTCTATTTCGTTTTGATCCTCCAGTCTTACTTCAATTGTTTCGGTAGTCAAAGCAATGTGCGCGTTATTATTAAAAATTAAATTTATTTCATAATCATCTCTATTTTTCATATAATCTATACCAATTAATTCTAAAACTAACTCATTATTTTTTTGGTCAATATTTTTTGATTTTACCTTATCGACAAAATCAAATCTGCAGATACTATTAATTTTTTTGTTTAATTGATTTTTTTCGATTTTTTTACGCATTATTAACAATAAAAAAACTTTATTTGAAGCAAGATACTTTATATCCTTTACTTTCACTTTAGCACCTGCACTACAAGCTGAAATCATTTGTAAACCTTCATTATCTGTAGCAATAATTTGTGATTGATATTTTTTTTCCATTAGTTGATCCGTCTTATTTTAGCACCTACTTTACGTAATTTTTTTTCAATATGTTCATATCCTCGATCAAGATGATAAATTCTATTTATAACGGACTTACCTTTCGCCGAAAGCGCTGCTAATATAAGTGATACAGATGCTCTTAAATCTGTAGCCATTAATTCAGCTGGCGCAAAAGTTGTCTTACCTTTTACAAAAGCTTTGTTTCCACTAATTGAAACTCGTGCACCCATTCTATTCAGTTCAGCAACGTGCATAAATCTGTTTTCAAAAATATCTTCTTTTATTAAAGAATTTTTATTTGCTTTGCATAGGAGCACCATAATCTGAGCTTGTAAGTCAGTAGGAAATCCAGGATATGGAGCAGTTCTAATACTCAAGTTTCTTATTTTGTTCCTGCCTATAATTCTTATCTCGTTTTTTTTTATAATTATTTTTGCTCCAATTTTTTTCAATAGATTTATTTCTGTTTTAATTATATGTGGAATTATATTCTTAATTCTTAAATCTCCTTCAGTTACTACTGCAGCAATTAAATAAGTGCCAGCCTCAATCCTGTCAAACATAACTGAGTAAGTTATTTGATTTAACTGTTCAACTCCCAATATTTTTAGAGAACGTTTAGCAGTCCATTTTATTTTACAGCCAAGTTTAATTAAAAAGTTTACTAAATCTTTTATTTCTGGCTCTATTGCGCAATTATTTAAAGTTGTTGTTCCTTTCGCTAAGCAAGCAGCTATTATCAAATTTTCTGTAGCTCCAACTGATATCTTTGAAAAATTTATATTTGTGCCAACTAATCCTTTTGGTGCAGTTGCATAAATATAGCCTTGGACAATTTTATACTTAACTCCAAGTCTTGATAAGGCATCTAAGTGAATATTAACAGGACGTGAGCCAATCGCACAACCACCTGGTAATGAAACTTTAGCATTTCCAAATTTTGCCAATAATGGGCCTAATACTAGAATTCCTGCACGCATAGTTTTAACAAGACTATAAGATGCAAATTTTTTATTTTGTTTATGATTATCTATAACTAAGTTTTTTTTTTCAAACTTTATTTTTGATCCTAATGATTGTAGCAAATTAATCATAGTTTCTATATCTTTTACTTTCGGTAAATTTTTTAAATAAACTTTTTTTTTTGATAACAGAGTAGCTGCGAGTATCGGTAGCGAAGCATTTTTTGAACCTGAAATCTTTATTTGTCCTCTGAGCTTATTTGCTCCAAAAACTTCAAGTTTTTGCATGATTAAACTTTAGGTAATGTTACGCCAGTCTGACCCATATACTTTCCATTTCTATCAGCATAAGTCACTTCTGGATTTTCATTTCCTTTTAGGAAAATGAACTGAGCAACTCCTTCATTAGCATAAATTTTTGCTGGCAAAGGTGTTGTATTAGAAAACTCCAATGTCACATAACCCTCCCATCCAGGCTCAAGAGGTGTTACATTTACAATAATACCACAACGGGCATATGTTGATTTTCCCAAACAAATTACCAAAACATCATTTGGAATTTTAAATTTTTCAACAGTTCTAGCTAGCACAAATGAATTGGGAGGTATAACGCACTCAGTGACATTTTTTGTCACAAAATTTGTTGGTTTAAAATTCTTCGGATCAACAATTTCTGAATTTACATTTGTAAAAATTTTAAATTCATCAGAGACTCTGGCATCATATCCAAAGGAGGAAAGTCCATATGAAATATTATTACCTCTTATTTGTTTTTCCTCGAACGGAGAAATCATATCTTTTTCTTTAGACATTTTTCTTATCCATTTATCTGACAAGACTGACATTACTTACTCTTCTTTTTATTTTTTTTTTGAAATATCTTTCTTTTTCTTAAATTTTTCCTTAACGCTAAACTTAATCTCTCATTTTTATCTTTAGTATTCATTCTTTATCTGGATTTGTTAGAAAATCTAAAGTGATTGGTTTTGAGGCATCTAAAACTTTCTCTTTTTTTTCATCTTTTTTTACGCCCTCTTTTGCTAAACGTTTAGCTCTTTTTTCAGCAAGTTTTTTTTCTCTTTTTGCTTGCTTTTCCATTAGCTTAGCACTTTTTGTAGATTTATAATCGTAGTGAATACCCATAAAATTTCCTTAATAAGATATAAATCATATTTTTAAGAAAATTAAGGCAATAATTTGAAAAAAATGCTTTATTAGCTAAAAATGCAATTTTAGGTAATTGCTCCTGTAGTTAAATGGTATAACAAGTCCTTGGTAAGGACTAATTCCCTGGTCAGTACAGGGTGGGAGCACCATTATTATTCTTTATAAAATTTTTTTCTTAATAAAAATGTTATTAATACTAAAACTGCAAATACAATTAGAGGAATATAAATATCTGGGGAAAAAATGATATCACTTATTTTAGGTATTTGAAGATTTTCGTTTATAATTTTCTCTAAACCACTTCCAATAGAAGATACCAAAAAAATTTGAGGTACTATTCCAATAAGTGTCGCAAAGAAAAAATTACTTATTTTTACATTAAATAAAGCCGGAAGAAGACAGCTTAATTGCCAAGGAATACCACCACAAAACCTATAAAATAATAAATAATTAAATTCTGATTTCTTAAATTTAACTTCTAAATTTTGAAATTTATTTAGAAACTTTTCCTTAATCAAATCCTTCAAAAAATAGTTTCCAAAAATATACAAAAAGGTTGCCCCAATACTTAGTCCAAAAACTACTACGAACACACCTATCCATTTTCCTAAAATGAAGCCCCCTAGTAAAGCAATGGGGGATCCAAAACCTAAAAAAGGAAATACCCATAAAATTGTAAAAATAAGAAAACTTAATGATAAGAAAAAAATATTTGTCTCTTTAAGCTGGGAAAAATATTCAATATTTTCTTTAATAAAATCATAAGATGTTAATTCCTGAAAAGAAAACTTAGAAAATAAATAAAATAGAAATAATCCAACTAGTAGTACATAAGATACACCAATAATTAATTTAATTTTTTTTGGTTTTTCCATTAATTGTTATCGTAATTATAAAATCTTCTATTTGCTATTTATATATTTAATCACTATAAAGAGCCAAATTTAATAAAAAATTAACCACATTTTATGAAAAGAACATATCAACCATCTAGAATTAAAAGAGCAAGAAAACACGGTTTTAGGTCAAAAATGAGAACTAAAGGTGGAAGAAAACTTCTGGCTAGAAGAAGAGCAAGAGGAAGAAAATCACTTACTGTTTCTGGTTAATTAGATGAAAAGCAAAATCCTTGCTCTTTCTAATAATAAAGAATTTCAGGAACTTATTAAAAAAAAAAGAATTTCAAACAAGTACATTACAATCTTCTTTGGTAAATTAGATAATAAAGATAACAAAAAATTAAATATTTCATTTTCTGTAAAAAGAAAAATTGGGAATGCTGTCAAAAGAAATAAGATAAAAAGAAGGCTTAAAGATATAATGAATGATGCAGTTAAAAAAATATCAATAAATTGTAATTTTTCTTTTCTTGTTATTGCTAAGTCAACTATGCTAAATAATGAATTTAAAAATATAAAGGATACAATATTTCAAGATTTTAAAAAAATTAAATAATGAATATTTTTACAAAAATTTTAATCAAACTTATAAAAGTATACAAATTTTTTTTAAGTCCTTTAGTAGGAAACTCATGTAGATATTTACCTACTTGCTCTGAGTATAGTATCGAGGCACTGGAAACCTACGGGTTCATAAAGGGTATTTACATTAGTTTAAAAAGAATCTTATCTTGTCATCCCTGGGGTAGTGGTGGATATGATCCTATCAAAAAAGAAATGAAAGTTAAAAAATAATGGACTCAAAAAATGTTATAGCTGCCATAGCCTTATCTACGGCAGTAATTGTTTTATACTCTTTATTTTTTATACCTGAACAAACATCTACAAATCCAAATAAAGCAGAAAATGAAAAGATTGAACAAAGTACTGATACTCCAAGTATTGAAAAAAAAGAAACTATAGTTGCAATTTCAAGAGACGAGGCGTTAAGTAAAAGTAAAAGAATTCAATTTGAAAATAATAATATTATAGGATCAATATCTTTAAAAGGTGCATCAATAGACGATTTAACTTTTAAAAAATATAAGGTTAGTCTTGATAAAGATGAAAAAGTAACCTTATTAGGACCAAGAAACATTACACAGGGTTATTTAATTGAAAGTGGTTTTGTTACTTCTGATAAAAATGTCGATGTCCCAAATTCAAAAACAGTATGGTCGTTAGAGGGAAATAACAAGCTTACAGATAAGTCTCCAATCATATTATCTTGGACAAATAATCAGGGATTGACATTTAAGAAGGAAATATCGTTAGATGATGAATATCTTTTTACAGTAAAACAAAAAGTAATTAATAAATCAGATAATAAATATGACTTTTACTCTTATGGTCAAATAATAAGAAATGAAATTCCAGAAATAATTGATTTTCTAATTCTTCATGAAGGTCTAATTGCAACTTTAGATGACGAGTTAATTGAAGAAGATTATGATGATATTCAAGAAGGGAAGTTTACTAAAATAGCTAAGAAAGGTTGGTTAGGCATAAGCGACAAATATTGGATTACATCACTAATTCCACCAGAAAATAAGGAATTTAAAACAACATTTGATTATAAAAATAAATTTAGAGCAAACTTTATTACAACAGATCCATTGGAATTAAATGAAGATAGTTCAATTGAGGAAGAATTAAAAATAATTGTAGCAGCTAAAAGGGTTGATGTAATTGATGGTTATGCTGAAACACTAAATATAGAAAAATTCGATTTAGTAATTGATTGGGGATTCTTATATTTTATTACTAAACCATTATTTTTTGGTATCGATTATTTCTTTAAACTTTTAGGTAATTACGGATTAGCTATTATAGCAATCACAATTTGTATCCGTTTAGCCTTTTTTCCATTAGCAAACTTTTCTTTTAGGAGTATGGCTAAAATGAAAGCACTTCAGCCAGAAATGGTACGTCTCAAAGAATTACATAAGGATGATAAAATGAAATTACAGCAAGAAATGATGGCTCTCTATAAAAAAGAGAAAGTTAACCCGATGTCAGGTTGCTTACCTATACTTGTCCAGATTCCAGTTTTTTTTGCTTTATACAAAGTTTTATTTGTGACTATCGAGATGAGACAAATGCCATTTTATGGCTGGATACATGATCTAAGTGAACGTGATCCAACAAGTCTATTTAATTTATTTGGTCTATTGCCTTATGATGTGCCATCATTCCTAGTGATTGGTGCTTGGCCAGTAGCAATGGGTATCTCAATGTGGATCCAGCAAAAGCTAAACCCAGCACCTACTGATCCGATGCAGGCAAAAATATTTATGTTTTTCCCTCTTTTCTTAACTGTAATACTTGCACCATTCCCAAGTGGACTGGTTATTTATTGGACTGTGAATAATATTTTAACTATGGCACAGCAAGTATTTATCATGAGACGAACAACAGTAAAAACTGTAACTTAATATTTAATTAAAAGTCAAAACTTAAAAATGAATATAAAAAAAATTTTACCAGAAAATGGACCTCCAATTAATGAGGTAAGCAAGTATATTGAAAAATATAAAAATGAGTTAATAGTAATTAAATATGGTGGTAATGTCTTTATCGATCAAAATATTTTTGATAATTTCATAATAGACATAAACATTTTAAATAGACTAGGTATATCAATAGTAGTAGTGCACGGTGGTGGGCCAAGAATAAAAAGAGAGTTGGAAAAATCAAAAATTGAGTCGAAGTTTATAAGAGGTCTAAGAGTTACAGATAAAAAAATTATAAATATAGTAGAGAACGTACTAATCGATTTTAATAATGACATTGTAAATTCTTTAAATCAAAAAGGATCTAAAGCTATTCCTATACATACAAAAAATAATAATGTTATCGAAGTAGTTCCAGAAGCAAAGGAACTTGGTTTTGTTGGAATACCAAATAATATAAATCATTCTTTTTTAATCGAAACAATTAAAAAAGATATAATACCTATTATTTCTCCACTAGGTTTAGACAAAAATAGTCAGACATATAATATAAATGGAGATACTGCTGCAGGGGCAGTTGCAAAATCCTTAAAATCTAGAAGATTGCTTTTAATGACAAATGTAGAGGGTGTTTTAGATAAAGAAAAAAACCTAATAGAGGAAATTTCCTCATCAGAAATTTTAGAAATGATTAAAAATGAAACTATTACAGAAGGTATGATACCTAAAATAAATACTTGTTTAGATGCAGTAAATAATGGAGTTACAGCTGTTGGAATAATAGATGGAAGAAAAAAACACTCTTTGTTATTTGAAATTTTTTCTGACAAAGGTTCTGGTACATTAATTAGAAAATGAAAAATATTAAAAAAATGAAATACCTCCTATTAGATCTTGATGGTGTTTGCTACGGCAAACATAATAATTACTCGTTGGAAAAAGTATTTGGCCAAGTTTCTAAAAGAATGACTACGTTTATTTCCGAAAGACTAAAAATAAGTTCTGAGAAAGCTAAAAAACTTCAGACTAATTATTTTTATAAATATAATACAAGTTTAAACGGATTGATGATCCACCATGATATACCACCTCAAGAATTTTTAGAATATGTTCATACCATAGACCTTTCGTTTATGAAGGAGGACAAAATTATGAGAAACGAGCTAGAAAAGCTAGATATGGAAAAATTTATTTTTACTAATGGTAGTGCTGAACACGCACAAAATATTTTAACACATCTTGGAATTTATGATCTTTTTGGAAGAGAAAAAATTTTTGATATTCAAGACGCTGAATATGTGCCTAAACCAGAAGCAAAAACCTTCGATTTAATGGTAAAAAAATTTGGTATAACTACAAGAGAAACTATTTACATTGAAGATATAGCAAAAAATTTAAGTATAGGTCACGAACGAGGTTGTACAACCGTTTGGTTAATTAATGATGAGCACTTTGGAAAAATGGATGCGGACAAAGATTTTATTTCACACAAAATTGAAAATCTGTCTTTATTTCTTAAAGAAATAAGGCTATTAAAAAGTAATTAATTATGTCTTTAGAAAAAATAATCAATGATGCTTGGGAGAATAAAGATAAGGTGAGTCCTAATTCAGACCAGTCTTTAAAGGATGCAATAAATCAAGTTATCTCTGATTTAGATAGTGGTAAATCGAGAGTGGCTGAAAAAATAAGTGGAGAATGGGTAACTCACCAACACCTAAAGAAAGCAATTATGCTAAGTTTCAGAATTTACCCGATGGAAAATTTAAATGGACCATATTCTAGTTGGTATGACAAAGCTCATTTATTAAAAGGTAAAACTGCAGGTTGGACTAAAGAACAACATGAATCCGCTGGCTTCCGCATGACACCTAACTCTCCGGTTCGCCCTGGGTCTTTTATTGGAAAGAATGCAGTTCTTATGCCATGTTACGTAAACATAGGTGCTTTTATTGGAGCTGGAACTATGATGGATACTTTCAGTCGTGCCGGTAGCTGTTGCCAGATTGGAGAAAATTGTCATATTTCTGCTGGTTCAGGAATAGGTGGTGTATTAGAGCCTGCTCAGGCACTACCAACAATTATTGAAGATAATGTTTTTGTTGGAGCTATGTCTGAAGTTGTTGAAGGTGTTATTGTTGAAGAGGGCAGCGTACTTTCAATGGGTTGCTTTATTGGACAAAGCACTAAAATCGTAAACAGATCAAATGGAGAAATTACAAAGGGTCGTATACCTCCTTATTCAGTTGTTGTACCGGGTACACATAAAGATCTTTACGCTGTTCATATAATTAAAACCGTAGATTCTAAAACCAGATCAAAGACATCAATTAACGATCTTCTAAGAGATTAATTATGCAAAAATTGAATGAGCTACAATTAGCCAAAGAGCTAATCAGATTTCCTTCCATCACCCCAGTGGATGCTGGAGTAATGAAATTTTTAGAAAATAAATTAAAAAAATTAGGTTTCAAAACAAAAATATTGGAATTTAA
>Ga0163109_10004398_pt1 | contig 10698 bp, 14 predicted proteins | sample CRUFie1St13metaG_FD_108704 | JGI IMG/M metagenome (GOLD analysis project Ga0163109, IMG submission 108704) | Marine microbial communities from the Costa Rica Dome - CRUD Field 142mm St13 metaG | ecosystem: Environmental > Aquatic > Marine > Oceanic > Photic zone | place: Costa Rica: the Eastern... | reverse complement strand
TTATAAGTATAATTGATATCCCAGATGATCAAGGGGGTAGAGTATACGTTGAATTTCAGAAGCATTTTTTTGATACAGATTCTTTGCGAAATGAATTTTATAGTGTTGAAAGATATGATAATAATCAATGGGTTAATGTTATTTCAGGAGCCGCCTACAATCAAGATAGATATGTCTATGAAGTGCCTACAATTTATAATAATGTTAATACAGAGTTTAGAGTACTTTCAGGTATGAATGAGGGTATTTGGGCTTCAGATTCAATGAGTGGAACCTCTTTAGATAATATTGCACCATCAAGCCCAGAAAATTTATCTATCGAAGTTGGAGGAAGCTCAAACCTATTATCATGGAATATGGTCGATGCAAGCGATTTGTTTGCATATACTTTATATAAGAGTTCAGATAGTTTAACTACAAATGCAGAAGTTATAGCTGAGACATCAAACAATTTTTATGAGGATATAGATGTGATTGGAGATTTTTATTACTGGGTATCTGCCTTTGATGTAAACGGAAATGAAAGTGAATTTTCAAATTATGTAAAAGTTGAAAATAGTAATTTATCTAACGAAAAAAAATCATTGGAAAAATATGCGCTTTTAGGCTGCTACCCTAATCCATTTAATTCTATAATAAAAATAGATTATTATGTTCCTATTTTATCTAGTGTTTTAATTGAAGTATATACTGTAACTGGTATAAAAATAGATAGCTTACAGGCTTCATTGTCATCTCCAGGGGCTCATAGTATATATTGGAATGCTAACAGTCATTCGAGCGGAATTTACATAGTAAGGATGACAACTAATTCTTTTACTGAATCACAAAAAATAATACTGGTAAAATAAAATTGCTTGAGTACGAAAAAAAGTTTCGATCCTTAGGTAAAACAAAAGTCGCTGGAATTGATGAGGTTGGAAGAGGACCATTATGTGGTCCGGTTGTAGCTTCATCGGTTATATTGCCTGATGATATTGATATCCCTGGATTAACAGACTCAAAAAAAATTAGCCCTAAAAAAAGAATCCGCTTTTATGATGAAATACTTGAAAAAGCTTTATCTGTTGGGATTGGTATTATAAACGAAGACCGAATAGATCAGATAAATATTTTAAATGCAACCATAGAAGCAATGATTTTATCAATAGAAGATTTAAAAATTAAGCCGGATTTTTTGCTCGTGGATGGTAATATGAAAAATTTAACTACCATACCTCAAGAAAGTATAGTAAAAGGTGACTCAAAATCTCTTTCAATTTCAGCAGCTTCAGTTATCGCAAAAGTCACTCGTGATAGGATTATGAAGGAGTATGATATGATTTTTCCATACTATGGACTTAGTAGGAATATGGGGTATGGTACAAAGGAGCATATTCAGGCTTTAAAGGAAAATTTTTCAACTCCTATACATAGAAAGACATTTAAACCTGTAAGTGATTATTTGCCTGGTTTTGAAGATATAGAAGATATTAAAAAACTTAGATTGCAATTAGCAGCAACTGATCTTTTAAAGAATACTCATTGTTTAATAAATATTAACTTTATTGAATACTATATTTTAACATCAAAAGATAATTCATATAATTTTTATTCTCTAAATACAGAGATTTCTAAAAATCAAATTTGTGATTTATTTGATGATATTTTGGATAATGATTCAAATAAAAAAGATATTAGCTCTAATTTAAATATATCTGTAATTTCTGTTGAATTTTCTAAGGCAAAACCTAAAATAAAATATGAAAAGTATACTTAAATATCTTTTATTTGTAGTTTTTAATATTTCCCCTTTAGTCGCAGTTTTTCCTGATGCTATAGGTGAGAATGGTGCTGTGACCTCTTCGAGTAAGCATGCTTCTCAAATTGGCATTGATGTTCTTAAAAATGGGGGTAATGCAATTGATGCCGCAATAGCAGTTGGCTTTGCTCTTAGTGTAACTTTTCCCAATGCTGGTAATCTTGGTGGTGGTGGTTTTATGGTAATTAGAACTTCTAATGGAGAAGTTAGAACCATTGATTTTAGGGAAGTCGCTCCTCAAAATGCATTTAGAGATATGTATTTAGATGAAAATGGAGACGTTATTAGTGGAATGAGCCTCTATACAGCTCATGCTTCAGGTGTACCTGGTACTGTAGCAGGGCTTGAGTATGCTCATGAAAGATTTGGAACTAAATCATGGAACTATTTATTGCGTCCTTCAATTCAATTAGCAACAAATGGATTTGAACTTTCTTTTAGAGATGCAATGTATTTAAACGCCAGTAGATCTTTCTTCCTTCGTGACAAGGAATCAGCTAAAATTTTTGCAGCACAAGATAATTATAGTGTTGGTGATTTATTTATACAAAAAGATTTAGCAAAAACGCTCCGGAGAATTTCTATTGGCGGTGCTGATGAATTTTATAAGGGTGTTACTTCTGACATGATTGTACAATGTATGAAAAGAACTGGTGGTATAATAACAAAAACTGACTTAGCTAACTATAGACCTATTGAAAGAGATCCTATTACATTTAAGTATAGAGATTATACTTTCTATTCAATGCCACCCGCCTCTTCTGGGGGAATTTGTTTAGCTGAAATATTAAATCAACTTGAAACCATTAGTTTTGATAGCGTAGGTTTCCACAGTACAAATCATATTCAACCGTTTGTAGAATCTGAGAGAAGAGCATATGCTGACAGAGCAGAGTTTTTAGGGGATACCGATTTCACGGATGTTCCAATTTCAACTTTAATATCTAAATCATATGCAGAAATTAGGTTTTCTGATTATGACCAGAGTAAAATAATTCCGAGTAGTGATATGGGGCCAGGTGAAATTGAAGGATATGACGAAAGTGACGAAACAACCCACTACTCTGTAGTTGATAAATGGGGTAATGCTGTTAGTGTTACTATAACCTTGAATGGTAAATATGGAAATGGTATTGTGGTTGATGGAGCAGGATTTTTATTAAACAATGAGATGGACGATTTTTCTATAAAGCCAGGACATCCTAATATGTATGGGCTTGTTGGTAAAGAGGCTAATGCCATTGCTCCTTATAAAAGAATGTTGAGTTCTATGACTCCAACAATTGTTGATGACCCTGAAGATAATCTTTTTTTAGTTTTGGGTTCACCAGGAGGGTCAACAATTATAACAACAGTAGCACAAATTGCAGTAAATGTAATTGATTTTGGAATGAATATTCAGGATGCAGTAAATGCTCCTAGATTTCATCATCAGTGGCTTCCTGATTTAATTTTCTTTGAATCTGATCGATTTTCAGAAGAAACATTAAGTAATTTATCTTCTAAAGGCTATGAATTGTCTGAAAGAAGGTCTATTGGTGAAGCAAATTGTATACAAATAGGTTCATCAGGTATTAAATTTTCAGCAGCTGATAGTAGAAGAGCAGCTTGCGCATTAGCTTATTAAAATGAAAAAGAAAAGAAATTATAAAGAAGAAATTCGGGTACTTATTGTACTAATTATTGTTGCGTTTACAGTGAAGACCTCAGTAGCTGAGATTTATGTTGTGCCTACTGGTTCAATGGAAGATACAATAATGATTGGGGATATGTTATTTGGTAATAAATTTATATATGGTATGAAAACACCCACATGGCTTGGAATTCCATATACAAGAATTGGATTTGATATTCCCTGGATTCGGTTTCCAAAATTTAAAGAGGTAGAAAATGGAGACATTGTCATTTTTGAGTATCCTAGAGATCCATTTCAGAAATATGTTAAACGCTGTATTGGAATTCCAAGAGACTCAATAAAACTTGAAAGAGGCAACATTTATATTAATGATGAGAAAATGAAGTTTCCTTACAGTGGAAATGAAACTCGAAGATATATAAATCCATTAGATGAGCAGTATGGTATGTATAGTCAGTTTCGAGAAATAGGTCAAAATCAAAATAATATAAAATCATTTCAAGTACCCTACAAAGGTATGGAGGTGGACTTGAAAAACGTAGATAATTGGGAATCAATAATCAATTTATTAGTTCTAGATCAAGCGAATATTCAAATTAGAATTCAGGAACAGGGACCTGATGGTAAAATAATAGATAAAGCATTTTCTTTTACGTCAATTGACCCTGAAGAGATATCAAGGACAAGAGGCTTTCTTAAATATAAACTTCAAAGTTTTTATAGTAACCCTCAACATATAAGAGCTAAACAAGCTGTTGATTCTAAGCAATATATAGCTCAGAGTTTTACTGATTATAAAGATGAAATGTTAATAAATCCATGGCAATGGAGAACTCATCCTGGTTTTAATCAGCTTTTAGGTACTCTATATGCAAATGAAGATTTATTGATTGATTATGTTATGATTAATGGTATTCAAATAAAAGATTTAGACTCATATACCTTAAAACACGACTATTACTTTATGGTTGGTGATAATAGAGATAATAGTTACGATTCAAGATTTTGGGGATTTGTACCAGACTATCATATTCTTGGTACACCTATATTTTCAGTTATAAATTTAAATTTTGCTAAAAATTTAGATTTATTTAACCCATTATCTTATTTTAATATTATAAAACTTGGGATGGTAGATTGATGTTAACTTTAATTGCTATGTTAATGAAGCTACTTATAGGTTCTGTAACCTCTTATATACTTACTACTACTATTATTAAAAAAGGAAAAATTGAAAATTATTTTAAAATTAGCTTTATAGGTATTTTATCAACTTCAATTTTTTCTGTATCATATCAATTGGATTCAGGAGGCCCATATATATTTTCAGCAGGGTCACTTATTTTTCTTGGTATAATTTGTAATATTTTCATTGATGAGATAGCAAAGAAAGATAGAATCTTATTTTTTTCATTGCTGATCATTGGATTATTTATTGGCTTAGGTTATATTTTTCAAGGAATTATTTTATCATTCCTTGTATATTACATTACAATCAATCAATCAGATTTATTTTCTGTATTATTTGAAGATAGAGATCAAGTAGTTGATGATGAAATTAACTTTTAACTTATAATGCGAGGGAACTGTGGCTATAGATTTGAGTACACCAGAAGGTAGAAGTAGCTATCTACAAGATAGTTTGTCTGATCTTATAAATGGAGTAGATAGTACATATGGAACTTTAATATTTGATGAACTTATAAAAAGAATTGACAAAACAATTAAAGATTTTAATAGTGAGATGGAATTTATTTTTGATGAGCTCAAAGTTAATGAGAAAAAAAGACAAGCATTGCTTAGAAAATTGAAAAGCAACAAGACTTTAGATAATCAGCAAGAAGCTGAAAAAGAGAAAAAAGAATGGGAGCAGAAATTATTAGCTTTATATAGCAAAGATAGTAAAGAAGATAAATCCACTGAAACTGAAAAAGAAGAGGAAAATAAGTAATGCTACAAAAAATTATTGCATTTGTGTTGTTTTTAATTAGTATCTCATTAGTTTTTTATTGGAATGTTATTAGAGATGCGGATAAAAAAGCGATGAATCAACTTGAATTTAATGATGAGCAACTAACTGGAGATGTTACTCAAACTACAGAAGTTTACGCTCGTTTAGAAAAGAAGTGGATTGGGACCTCAAAACATGTACAAAACCTTGAAATAAAAACCGATACACTCAGAGCTGACTTAGAAAAAGAGATTGAATCTACTAATAACAGATTTGATAAAATTCGTGGTGATTTAGATGACTATATAAGGAAGCAAACAAAGAAAAATGATGAGCTTGACAAAATAATATCTCAAAATCACAAAGATTTAAAGAAAAGTATCCAAAAAGTTAACAGAGATATTAAAAAAGTTGAGAATAAAAGAATTAAACCTCTTGAAACTGAAATAAAAGTTGTTTCTGAAAACAAAGAAAAGCTTGAAAGGTTGATGAGAATACCTAAAATCATGGATTGGCTTGATGATTTGAGAAAGCGAGAAGAGGCTGAAGCGGCAAAGCAGGCTCAAAATAATTAATCTGGATTAGATTTGTTCACTCAAGAAAATATGATTGTAGACATTGTATTTGTCTCCCTCAGAGATAAATCTTTTTTATCCAAAATTGCGATTCCTGAAGATATTAGTCATTTTAAAATAATGGGTCAGGATCAATTGGGTTTATGGGTTGAGCATCCTCAATTAACGTTTAAATACAAACTTGATGAAAATGGAAAGTCAATACCCGAAAAAGAACAAAAGATAGAAAAAGTTGATGCAGTTTTCTTAATTGCATGGGGTAATATAGATACAATCATGCATTATCCTAATCGAGATGGCTATGATTTTCCAAGTGAATTTGAGACAGATATAGGTTTTAAATAAGTATGAATTATGGTATCGTGAAACTATGGAAAAATTTAGAAGGGTGGGGTTTTATAGAATCTGAAGATGGAGAAGATTATTTCTTTAATATCTCAAGTGTGAGAAAAGGCCAAAGCATTCATGAACATGCAAAAGTTAAATTTGATACAGAAGAAACCTCTAAGGGTCCCCAAGCTGTAAATGTTTCTCTAACTTAGGGGAATAACATTGAATAAAGTATCTAATCCAGATTTTTGGGATAATTTATACATAGAAAATAGTGCTAAGTGGGATTTGGGTGGACCTACTCCAATATTAAAACATCATTTAAAGCATAATAAATTGATAGGCGATGTCTGTGTTTTAGGCTGTGGGAATGGTCATGATGTTATAGAGTTATCTAATAATGATTTATTTGTTTATGCTGTAGATTTTTCCATTGAAGCGATTAATAATTTGAAAAATAAAATACCTCAAGAATCAAAAATCAAAACACTTCATATGGATATATTTGATTTATCTAAAAAATATAATAATAAATTTGATTTTATTTTTGAATATACTTGCTATTGCGCAATAGATCCCCTTAGAAGAGAAGAGTATTTTGATTTAGTATATAATTTATTGAAACCCAATGGCATACTATTTGGAATATTTTTACCTTTAGATAAAAAAGAAGAAGATGGACCTCCATTTAGTGTTTCAATAGATGAAATTCTTAAATATACATCTAACAGTTTCAAAGTTCTAAAAAATTACTATTCATCAAAGTCAATTGAGCCACGAAAAGGTAGTGAAAAAGTTTTAATTTTTGAGAAAATATAATGATTATAAAAATTAATGAAATTCAACTATTTGGATATCATGGTCTTTACAAAGAAGAGAAAGAAAATGGTCAAAATTTCATTATTTCACTTTCAATTGATATTGATTACAAAGATAATAATGATAAAATTGAAAATACCCTAGACTACACAAAAATTTTAAATGAAGTTAAAGATACATTCAATCAAAAAAGGTATAATCTAATTGAATCCCTAGCAGTTGCAATAAGTGATAACTTAATGAGAAATAAAAAAATTGAATCTCTAGATATATCTATAAAAAAAGAATCTCCTCCTATAGATGCAAAACTAAGCTCAGTTGAAGTTAATTTAAGGAACATTAGATAGTGATTTGTTTTTTGGGAATTGGTTCAAATATTGGTGATAGATTATCTAATTTAAATCAATCAATTGCTTTAATATCTGATGACTTGCACATTAATTTTCTACAAGTTTCGAGTTTTTATGAATCGCCTCCAATGTATAATTTAAATTTAAATACATTTTTGAATGGAGTGATTAAAATATCAACTTCTTATTCACCATCTCAACTACTAGGTAAGATTAAAAAAATTGAATTAAAAATGGGTAGGAAGGAAAGTGTTGAAAGATATGAAAACAGAATAATTGACATAGATATTCTTTGTTGTGAAAATGAAATTATTGAATCAAATGAATTAACTGTACCTCATCCAAATATTAAAGAAAGAAAGTTTGTACTTGAACCTTGGTGTGATATAGATTCTAACTATATTATAGTTAGTGAAAATAGAAAAGTTAAAGAGCTTTTGGCTATGCTGCCAGATAGTTTGAAATTAAGAAGAGTAAATTAAATGAGCCTATCATCCTATCATATTTGTATTGAGGGTACCATCGGAGTTGGTAAAACTAGTTTAGTAAACCTACTTGCTAAGGAAATGGATGCAAAAACAGTTCTTGAAAAATTTGAAAATAATCCATTTCTCAAAAATTTCTATTCTGACAGAACTAGGTACGCAATGCAAACACAATTATTTTTCTTACTATCAAGATATAAACAGCAACAAGAGCTTCAGCAGATGGATATGTTTACTAAATCTATTATTTCAGATTATATGTTTGATAAAGATAGGCTATTTGCAGCCCTCAACTTAGATGATATGGAGCTAGATTTATACAATAGAATAGCTAACGAACTTCAAAAGAATATCGTATATCCAGATTTAACTATTTTTTTACAGTCAGAAACTGATAGACTGATGTATAATATTAAGATTAGAGGTAGAGAATTTGAAAAAAATATGGACTACTCATACATAGATAATTTAAATCAAATATATAATGAGTATTTTTTTAGATATGACAAAGGACCATTAATTATAATTAATACCAATGATATAGATTTTGTTAATAACACAAAAGATCTTGCTGAAATTATTGATTTTATTAAACAGCCATCAGAGGGAACAAGATATTTTAACCCGATGAAAACTTTTAAGTAATGATTTTTAAAATTATTATATATATATTATTTATTTTCTTTATCTACAGGACAATTTCTCGTTTTTTCATGGTATCAACAAATCTGAAGAATCATAAAAGAACTCAAAGTGGCAAAAAAATTAATTTCAAAGATGCTGATTACGAGGAATTAGATTGAAGGCCATTCAAATCAAAAGTCATGGATCTTTTGATAAACTCAATGTTGTAAATATAGATGACCAAATTTGTTTTTCAAATCAAGTTAAAGTTAAAATTAAATACTCCTCAATAAATCATTTAGACCTTTGGATCAGAAAGGGTGTTCCCGGATTAGATATAAAACTGCCAAGAATATTGGGTTCAGATGCATCTGGAACTATTGTTGAGATTGGGAAAAATGTCTCAGGTTTCAAAATAGGTGATGATGTTATCATACAGCCAGGTGTATTTGATAGTAATTGTGAAATAGCAATGTTGGGGAATGAGCATCTTTCACCATCATATGGCATCTTAGGCGAAACTTTTGATGGAGTTCAGTCTGAATATGTTTGCCTCAATCCTATAAATGTATTTCCTATGCCGAAAACATGCTCGTACAAAGAAGCTTCTAGTTTCGCCTTAACATTTATGACTGCTTACGAAATGCTTATAAAAAAAGCCCAAATTAAGACAAATGATTTAGTATTAATCTATGGAGGAACTTCTGGAGTTGGATCAGCTGGGATTCAAATTGCAAAAGATGTTGGTTGTGAAGTTATATCAACTTGTGGAAATATTAACAAAATAGATTTTATTAAATCCTTAGGAGCAGATCATGTTTTTTTACATAATGATAATTTATATCAAAATCTTAAAGATAATCTCAATCGAAGAAAAATTGATGTTGTATTTGAACATATTGGAGCAAAAACATGGATGACAAGTATGAAAGTTTTAGCTAAAGGCGGAAGAGTGGTAACTTGTGGAGCAACAACTGGGGGTAAAGTTAATATTAATCTTTCTCATATATTTTTTAAGAACTTATCTATTATAGGTTCTACAATGGGAAGTATAGATACATTCAAAGAAGTTTGTAAAAAAATAGATAATAATATTTATCGGAGTGTTATTGATAAAGTGTTTGATTTTTCTGATGTAGCAAAAGCCCATAATTACATTGAACAAAGAAAGAATTTTGGAAAAGTATTGTTAAAATTTTAATTGGTAGGAATTAAAAATGAATAATGTTATTAATAGTATAGTAAATCGAATTTCTAATAAAAGTCTAGAATTACCGTTTCCATCGAAAAAAGAAATGAAGAGTGTATATAAAGCAGCCTTGAGAGCACCAGATCATGCGTGGCTTCGTCCAACAAAATTCATTGAAATAAAAGGTAAGGGACTTGATAAACTATCTTCAATTTTTGAAAAATTTGCAATTAATGATATGAAATGTGAAGATAATTTTTTAATTAATAAATATAAGAATGCTCCATATAGAGCGCCAATGATTTTGGTTGCTATAACAAATAAACAAGAGCATCCTAAAGTACCCAAAATAGAGCAAATGTTCTCAACCGCAGCAGCAATACAAAATGTGCTAATTTCTCTTGATTCTCTAGGCTATGGAGCGATTTGGAGGTCTGGTATTTTTGCACTTAATAGCAAAATTCTTAAGTATTTTAATGAAGATCAAAATTCAGAAATTATAGGATATATATACATAGGTACTCCTGTTGGCAAAAAAAAGAAAATACCAGATTTGAAAATAGAAGATCACGTTAGTCTTTGGGATTAAAATAATTTTACATAAGGATTAAATTAAAATGTTATTTTTAATTTTTTTAATACTTGCAGTTATTATTTTTAATATCCTGTTTAAAGAAACGAGGTGGGATTGGAATAAAATTAATCTTGATTCAATTTCATTCCCAAAATCATTTATATGGGGAACTGCAACAGCATCTCATCAAGTTGAGGGTAATTGCAAAAATAATTGGTCCGAGTTTGAAAAGGGTTTTAAAAATAACGGTAAGCCCAATATTAAAGATGCACAGTTTTCAGGTTTAGCATGTGATCATTGGGAAAGATATAAAAGTGATATTGAGTTGATTAAGTCATTAGGCGTAAAACACTATAGATTTTCA
>Ga0163109_10004395_pt1 | contig 10701 bp, 17 predicted proteins | sample CRUFie1St13metaG_FD_108704 | JGI IMG/M metagenome (GOLD analysis project Ga0163109, IMG submission 108704) | Marine microbial communities from the Costa Rica Dome - CRUD Field 142mm St13 metaG | ecosystem: Environmental > Aquatic > Marine > Oceanic > Photic zone | place: Costa Rica: the Eastern... | reverse complement strand
TCATGCCTTTTCTAGAAGAAGCATAGTTTCATCGTAGTCTTTCTGGAAAATTTCCAGACCAGCATCTGTCAAGACATGGTTATACATCTTATCAAACACTTTAGTTGGCATGGTAACAATGTGTGCTCCATTGAAGAAGGCACGAGACACCTTGTATACATCACGCAGTGACGCAGCAAGTACCTTTGTTTCTACACCTTGCACCTGATAGATGCTGGTAATAGAACGCACTAGTTCTAGACCACTAATGCTGTTGTCATCATATCTACCAATGAATGGAGAGACATATGTAGCACCTGCTTTTGCTGCAAGGATTGCCTGTGCTGCACTGAAGATGAGTGTTACATTTGTCCTGATGCCTTGATTGGATAGAGCATCACAGACTTGAAGACCGTCCACTGTGCAAGGCAGTTTGATTGTAGCACATTCTCTGAACTCAGCGTGAAGTTTCACTGCTTGCTCATACATCTCACCAACAGAACCGACAACCTCCATGCTGATGTCAAAGATACCGATATCACGGAACTCTTTATAAACATCAATAGGATCTTTGCCACTCTTTCTGATAAGAGATGGGTTAGTAGTGACTCCATCAATGAGTCCTGATGCGAATCGTTGCTCTACTGAGGCAACATCTGCTGTGTCTAGAAAAATTTTCATGTATGTATTTTGGTAATTGTACCAATCGGGACTACAGGATTTGAACCTGTGACCTCTCGCTCCCAAAGCGAGCGTTCTACCAAACTGAACTAAGTCCCGATGTCTTCCTTCCAAAGGAATCGTTCTTCCAAATTATAATGCAACTTGTAGTTTTCTGTCAACACATAGTAACCAATGATGTTGACATTATCACACTCGTAACCGTAACCTTTTACTTTTTCACACGCTCCATCAATCACAAAACATTTGTCAGTGTGTAAGTAAGAATGGTAGCGGTCATCGAGATTAATCATTAGCGTTCCTCAAAAGTGATACGGCGGACCTTGCGTTTGCGTCGTTCCTCCTGGTATTTTAGGTCACTTTCTGTCAGGATTCCGTTATATTTAATAGTTTTTTCATGATTCGTTAGAACAACTTCATTGAGATTAATTGCTCCAACATGATTGTCCTGAACACACATCTGGTTAGGACAACCACAGAACTGTGCTTTGCTAGTGCTTGTCAGTTCTTTGTTGCATAGTTTGCATCTTGCGGATAACATTGTACAGCATTTAACCTCTGTGAAGTAATGGGTGAAGAGGGGATTGAACCCCCGACCGCCTCCGTGTAAAGGAGATGCTCTACCGCTGAGCTATTCACCCTGAGTGTCGGTGAGAGGACTTGAACCTCCACGCCATAAAGACACAAGTACCTAAAACTTGCGCGTCTACCGATTCCGCCACACCGACAAGGCGTCTCAGGTAGGACTCGAACCTACGACCGACTGCTTAGAAGGCAGTTGCTCTAATCCACTGAGCTACTGAGACAATAGTATTAAGAGTAATATGCTTGGTAGTATTTCACAATGCCACCAGTAGAGATGTTGCCTTGTGATACCCAGTCATGAGCACATTCGTAAATGGACTTCTGACTGTAGACAGGGGCACCACCCTTTGTTTGGTGCCCGAACTTTGCTAGTAAAACTTTGAGTGCTTGCTCTCTCGCTTGCAATCTCTGTTCACTGTAGCGCCAGTCTTCTGTCATGTTAAAATAGTTCGTTGAATCCATTTCCAGAAGTCCACCCACCTGGAGAGGTTTGGTATTGCTCAGATCCGCCACCTAGTTTAGGGATTGGATTGAGTTGAGTGGTGGTCTTACCGTTCATGGTTGCCATATTATACAGCACTTCGTGGATGTTGTCTACCTCTTTGGTTGAAGCGATAAACATTTTCTCTGCCACTGCTCTGCTGTTCGCAACTCTAAGTGCTTGCTGCTTTTCAGAGAGGATCGCTGGACCAAACCAAGGATCATCTTCTAAGTAGTCAGGTGCTTTATAAGTCATGATTGCCAGTGATAGTGAAAGAAGTTTCCTTTCGTGTCACACATCGGGTCTTCCGATGCTACACGGTATCGTAGCATACTCTGTCCTTTGAAGTCTGTGCGATCTCCAATAATGTCATATGCTTTAAGCATTGCATTGTTGTCCTTAAGTCTATCGATGACAGACTGCTTGGCAACTGGTCTCCAGTAGTTGAATCCTTCATACTGACCAGGAGAATATACCACATTCGCAACGCTGTTGGGATATTTAGGTGAGCGCACACGGTTCAGAACTGATACTGCTACACAGTATTCGTCCATGGTATTGGGTGCTGCCTCAACCTGCACTGTCCGTGCCAGATGATCGTAATCAGCTGGCGTCAGTGCCAGTAACATTTCCAAAATCAAAATAATCTTTCCTGTAGTAACGACCGAGGATGTTGGAATTATAGTACGCTGGTGTGCCATCTGTCAATGCTTCCACCAGCACATTGTTTACAAAGAGTTGGCGGGTCTCTTCGTAGTTGACCTTTCCAGGGGTTCCGTGTAAGGATAGGATCTCTCGCTTAAAAGCGAGTTTCCCGAACTGGTTAATATCTTCTTTAAGCTCTGGACAACTTCCATAGTAGTTGCGCCAGTTACTTTCACTTGTAACACGCCTTGGTCTTTTACCTTCCACTGTACTTCTAGGCTTTCGTTTTTGCCAGAAGTATTTTCTACCGATGTATTGCCTGCCGTTCTGAATATTAGTGATGCGGTAGACAAAACCGTACATACCGTCAATATTCTCAGATAGAAAAGGGGATCCTTTATAATGCCAGGGGTTTTCATAATCAACCACTGTCCCATGAATAACTGTAGATATTTATAGGGGTACTAGAGTCGATCCTGGGTCTGTGATAGGAGTCAAATCAAATGCGATAGTGATCCTAGGTTCTTCAAATTTATGCCTGGTTGTCTCGTGTGGGACATTATTAGGGAACAGTGTTAACTTCCCTGGTACATTATGACTCTGGTATCTCTCACCATTGTGTAGTTGATTGATTGGATTGAGATATATGGTAGCAGAATCATCACATGCTACAGTAAAATGTCCACCGAGATATGTGTGTGGGTGTGTAGAGTGAATGTGAGGCATGATCTTATGACCCTTCCTCATAATGTTTACCCAGCATCTAATGTATAGACGCTTGTCATACTTGTAGAAACTACCAAACAATTCTTTCCCATACTGTTTATGAGATCTTCTAATTGCTCTACGAAGTTTGGGTAGCTCAGAACATTCATGTTCATACTGAAAGACATTATAATTTCTATGTCTATTCGTCGTACTCTTAGTTGGCAATCCAGTTTCACCAGCATCAGACTCTGGCAAAGAAAGAATCTCCTCCTCCTTTGACAGGAAAAACTCTGCAATTTTTGCAGTGTCTATAGCATCACTGTGATATGTTTCATATATCAAATACCTATAGTCAGGTGCGTATGGAGTTTGTGGTGGATCACTCTCAAATAATATGGTATTTGGTTTCATCTACTCCCATGGGTCAGGTATTTGAATCTCATTGCTTGAAGGAACCATGCGTCTGTCAGACACTTGGGACCGTGGAGGAGCACTTGGACCTGCTTCTCTGGTAGATTCGGGTCCTGGAGTGCTCTCTTCCTCCACTCTGGTAACTCTGTCATAGTTTAAAATTAGCGAAAGTATCTTTCTTAACATCTTGCTTGATGCTCCCGATTAGATAGGACTCAACTTCAGTTTCTTGTGGTGCCACTTGCATACCCTTAGAGGATAACCAGTGTGCTGTCCAAGGCAGTGGGTTGTTTGCTAGTGGTGTATCAAATATGGGTTTCATACCAAGACCCTTCAGTCTACGGTTAGCAGTCCACTCAACATAACTAGAAAGCAACTTATCATTGAGACCAATGATCGATCCATCCTTAAACAGATACTGTGCCCATGCTTTCTCTTCCTCAACACACTGTTTGAACATCTCATAGACATTATCTTCTTCTTCCTTGGCAATCTCTGCCATCTCAGCATCATCACCATCACGCCACTTGTTCATGATGTTCTGAGTGATAGTCATATGCAATGCTTCATCTCTAGAAATCAATCCAATGATCTTAGCAGATCCCTCCAGTAGTTTAAGTTCGCCAAAGGCGAAAGAACATGCAAACGATACATAGAATCGAACTCCTTCAAGGATGTAGACATTTGCAACCGCTCTGTACAGTTTTCTCTTAAGTTCGCGAAGTTCCCATTGTGCATTAGGAACTTCTTCGAGATAGTGTTGCCACTGTCTACCTGCACCCCATTCAGATGCTGCTTGTAAGAATTCGTCATAGGCAAGTGTTACTGTTTGTGCTCGTGATAAAATTTTGTCATCTTCTAAGATGTGATCAAACACCTCAGAAGGATCTGCATATACATTTTTGATAATGTGAGTATAAGAACGACTATGAATCATCTCCATGGTCTGCCAAATATTCATTGCACCTTCAAGCTCAGGTAGTGAGCAGTATGGTGTAAAAGCAAGACCAGGACCGCGCCCTTGTACAGAGTCAAGAAGAATCTGGTACTTGAGGTTGCTCGTGAAGATGTGTTTCTGTGCATCATTTAGAAGTGGATAGTCAGCACGATCTTTCTGTAGAGATACCTCTTCAGGTCTCCAAAAATATCCAAGTTGTTGCTGTGTTAGTTTATCAAACACAGGATACTTAAACTTATCATAGCGTTGGACTCCAAGGGGAGGTCCAAAAAACATTTTTTGCTTCGTGGTATCCACTACATCTGTATTGAATACCGTCATGCCTTTTACACTAGTTTGCATTGACTCACCACTGGTTCTAAATTTTGCAACTGTCACAATCTTCTGCCTCCGTTGTAAAGATATCGTCTAACAAATTCTTAAGTTGTTCTTTGTCCTCCTCTGGTTCTTGTTCCGACTTAATGTCGTAGGTGTTTTGATAGTAAGATGTCTTCCACCCTAATTTATATGTGGTCAGGAAGTCCTGTGCCATGACGGATACTGGGACTTCGTGATCTGGATATTTCTCTGGATTGTAACTCCAGTTTCCACTGATTGCTTGGTCAAAGAATTTTTGCATACAAGCCACAACATTGATGTAACCAGTGTTGTCAGGCATATCCCAAAGCAAAGTATAATTGGGTCGGAGCCTACTATACGAAGGAACAATCTGTTTGAGCGGTCCCTTTTTGCTTTTCTTAACGGACAGATACCCTCTAGGTGGTTCGATTCCATTTGTTGCGTTTGACACAACGGAACTGCTTTCCGATGGCATCTGAGCAGACAGTGTTGAATGTCGTAGACCTCGTGTTCGTATATCGGTTCTAAGAGTTTCCCAATCATAGTTCAAGTTGTTAGGTACTAGTTGATCCAGATCTTTTTTGTAGGTGTCAATAGGTAGAATGCCATCAGAATACTTTGTACGATCAAAGTATTCACATGCACCTTTCTCTTTAGCAAGTTCGTTACTGGACTTAAGAAGATAGTATTGGAATGCTTCTGTCAAATCATGAACAAGTTTCCAAGCACCAGCATCGCTGTACTTGTAACCATTCTTTGCTAAGTAATGTGCAAGACCAATGAAACCAATACCAAGTGAACGACGAGCAAGTGTGCTCACTCGTGCTGCTTCAACTGGGTACTCTTGATAGTCGATGAGTTCTTCCAGACCTCTAACCGAAAGGTCACATAGATCCTGAAGTTCATCAAGATTTTTGAGCTTACCCACGTTAATGGCAGAGAGAATACACAACGCAATTTCTCCATCGCCGTCAATATGTTGGATAGGATCTGTAGGCAGGGTAATCTCCTGGCACAGATTACTCATGTTCACTTTGTCTTTAAATGACGAGTGAGTGTTGCAGTGATCAAGGTTCATCAGATAGATGCGACCAGTCTCTGCTCTCTCCTTCAACAAATTCAGAATAAGTTCCTGAGCTTTGACAGTCTTTTTACGAATGTGTCCCTCAGATTCATAATGCCTATAGAGATCATCAAAAGCGTCAGTCCCAAAAGCATCGTACAGACCTGGGACATCGTGAGGACTGAATAGCGTGATGTCTCCATCCGTAATGAATCGCTCGTAGAATAGTTTTGTGAATTGAATTGAGTAGTCGAGTTTTCTGACACGGTTGTCCTCGGTTCCTTTATTATTTTTGAGGACTAAGATGTCTTCGATCTCTTGGTGCCAGATTGGGAAGTGTACTGTTGCGCTTCCACCTCTAATGCCATTTTGCGTACAGCATCTGACAGTTGATTCAAACTTTTTGAGGAATGGAACAACACCTGTGTGCTGTACTTCACCGCCCCTGATTTTACTGTTGATGCCACGGATTCTGCCTGCGTTGATGCCGATGCCAGCCCTCTGTGCAACATACTTCCCGATAGCCATATCAGAACTAAAGATGCTATCGAGGGTGTCATCAACATCAACAAGAACACAGCTAGCAAATTGTCGAAGTGGAGTTCTAACCCCTGCCATGATAGGTGTGGGAATGTTGATTTTGTGTCTGCTGATTGCGTCGTAGTATCGTCGGACATAATCGAGTCTCGTCTCCTTAGGATAATTTTGGAAGAGAGTTACAGCGATCATGATATACATGTACTGAGGTGTCTCATACACCTCTCCACTGCTGCGATCCTGAACCAAATACTTGTCTGCTACTTGGCGTAGTCCAGCATAAGTAAACAGGTAGTCACGATCGTGATCGACCATTGTGTCGATCTGATCCCACTCTTCTGCACTATACTTATCTAGGATTTCTCCATCGTATACACACTTCGATACACACTCTACAGCGTGTGCGTGGACAGGTGGATGACCTTTGACCCATCCGACACCAAACACCTGCTTCTTGAGTCCGTACAGGAGCAATCTAGCAGCAACAAATTGATAGTTTGGTGCTTCCAAACTGATCAGGTCACTAGCAGAGCGAACAAGAATTTCTTGAATTTCTTCTGTGCTGATACCATCATAGAATTGAATTCCAGAATTCATTTCTACCTGGGATGCACTCACTGCACTACCAAGACCGTCACATGCCTCAGCAGTTACCTTGTGGATTTTTTCTAGGTTAAGTGGTTCCACAGAACCATTGCGCTTACGAACTTTCGTACCGTGACCGTTGCTCATACTTTTTTCCAATCGTTCAGTTTAAGGGTTGCTTCTAATCCCTGGTAAGCATTACAGTCTACCAGAGATTGTACATCATGTCCAGCAAGATGCATGTCATTGATGTCTTTCTCTTTAATTTTAGATGGCCAGATGACTACTTGATCTCCTCGGTCAATGACTTTGGAGATTCTGTTGATGATCTCTCTGTTGCGTGGTTCATTATCAAAAACCCAAATATAATTGCTCCAACCAAGCGTCCTAACATCAGCGTCGGACCCAGCCATAGCAACCGAGTTTTCCAAGAAGGTCGAGTCAAATGGTCCCTCTACAATATGAATTGGTTTATTAGTGTTTACCGTATCCAGTCCAAAGATCTTGGGTTGTCCCTCGTCAAGCATGATCGTAATGTATCTAAGTTTCGCCTTGGGCGCTAACGATCTACCTTGATAACCAAAAAGGTTGCCTTCTCTGTCTTTGAATGGGATGATGATGCGTTCGCTATCTTGTTTTAGATTGTCAAAGATCTTCTTCTTTCCGTTGGTCCAAGCTTTAAATTTAGGACAATAGTAGAAATAACTGAGGTCTTTGATGCCTCTCTTTTCGAGATAGATTCGCGCTGGGTGAGAAATATTTAGGTCAGAAATTTTCTGTAAATCGGTATCGCGTTTTACAAATTTCGGTTCCTTGAATTCAAATTTAGGATTGGGGACCGTGGTTCCTTTACCAGTCCTACCGTTCTTAAATTTCTCCATGACATACCTGTCATGAAGATGAGAATCTTGATCTTTCAAAAAGTTACTGAATGTTCTGCCAACACCACAATTGTGGCATTTGTACACAAAATCATTCTTCACTTTAAATAGGTATCCTCTCGCTTTGTTCTTTCTCTTCTGAGAATCACCGCAGTATGGACACCTGAAATTGTACAGGTCTGCCTTCTTGCGTGTGAATAGAACTAAACGAGAGGATACTAATTGAATATACTCAACGTCGATATACGACATGCATCAATCAGACCGTACTATGCTCTCCATTGTAGTAGCATTCGACGATGGTGTCAAGGTCTTGAGAAACGCTTGTCCAGGTGCAGACACTATGAAAGATATAACAGTCAACGCTCCTGCTATTGACCACATCTTTTTCTCAATCATACCAAGTCGATTGTTGACTAGAAGGATGTCTCTCTCGCATCCTTTCTTGATATCATTGGTTGTTTGATGTAGATCTTTATGCAGGTGATCTATTTTTGTAAACAATATATCATCAGTTTTCTCCTGCTGTTCTAGCTTTTCTGCATGAACTGCTAGGAGTTGACCCATTTTAATTGAGTTATCCTGAAGAGATATTACTACAGTTTCTAGTCTCTCTAGAATAGCTGTATTAATTTCTGAGTCTGGCATCCTGTCATCCACTATACATTCCTGATAGCAAAGTCGAGAGCAGATTGATAGGTCGTAGCATCTTTGTTCAGCATATACTGAAACTGTTGCTTGTGAGTATCATCTAGCTGAGCATAACAAGCAGCAATACGTTTTGCTGAGAAGTTATCTAGGTTCTGTGAGGAACCATCACCGAACTGAATCTTTGCGAAGTTAGTTTCGCCTGCAGGATTGAGTTCGCTAGTTGCTACATCAAGTGCAACCTGTACTACATCTTGGTTTTCCATAATTTTTTCACCTTTCATTTCAACAGAGTTGTTCAATTTTTTTAATTTAGATGTCTGAGTCGATGCCTTCTTTTTGAAGTCAGACAGGCGTGCCTTCATTAGCACATCCATTTCTTTCGTCTTGGATTGCATCTTCTTCTTAGCTTCATCACGCTTTTTCTGAAGATCTTTAGAGCGGTTCAGTTTTTTCATCTGACCGATCTGTTTCTGTGCTCTCTCAGTTTCAGTAGGAGCACCTTCAGTAATGTTAGTATCTAGTTCCTCTTTCATTTTCCTGCGTTGTATTCTGGAGAGCAATTGTCTCGCACCTTTGGTACGACCATCGACGCTATCTTGGTTAGCTTTCTTATAACGACGAGCAGATCTTGGATTAACAAACACAAAAGCAGGTGGAAGTGCTAGACCACTACCATCCCCCGCTACCATTTCATCAACCTTTTTCATATTAGATCCAGCTCTTTGAGACAAAAATCATCGATATCATTATTTAGTGATTCAGGCAGTCTATTTAAAAACAGCATGAATGACTTAATGACTGGCCAGTATGCCACTTCTATCTTATAAAACAGCAATGGTGTTGCTGCATCACCAAATACATTATACAACAATATGATATGATTTAAAATCAAATGTTTACGAAGCTCCCCCGTAGTTTCATATCTACGAAGGAGTCTCTTAATATACTTGAAGCGTTTTAGATCCTCTTCAAAGTCACCGTAAGTAACCGACTGAGGATTATGATAGTGTTTAATGGCAAAGATAATCCAGTTCTGTGGATTCAATTCATTTAGGTTCATTCATTTATTAGTCAACGAATGTCAAAGTAGCAACAGAAGAGACTACTTCGTCTGCACCGATGCTGTTGTTAACTCTGACTCTGTACTGATCACCATTCTCAGCAGCAGTCTGACCAGCGAGGACTAGAGATGCAGAAGTTGCGCCAGCAACATTGACGAAGTTGAGACCTGCGTCTGTAGACTTCTGCCATTGATAGGTAAGTGTTGCACCTGAACCTGTAGTTGTAGCGGCAACTGTGAATGTTGCTGCACCGCTGCTAGTATCCTGATCAGCAGGTTGAGTACCGATAGTGATTGCTGATGCTGCATCTGCTGCAATAGCATCATCACTCTGAGTCTCATTAGCATTGAGATCTGCATTAGCAAGAGTTACTAGATGCTCTGCTTTATGGCGAGTAGCACCTGAGCTATCTGTATATGTAAAATAAGACCACCATCCAGGAGCGTTTAGTCCACGCTTCTTGTTTGATTCGAGTGCTGCTTCCGTCTCGTCGATGAAAACAACAGTTTTAGATTGACTTGATGCAGCGATGCCTCTGCCAGCTTTGGCGACATTAGCATTGCTGTCAGTTCTACCGTATAGAGACATTGATACGCTCCAAGTTATACTGTGACTACGATTATTTATAAAGAAGGGGGACTAGCGTCCCCCGTCTAATATTATTCAGCCGCTTCTTCTTCGCGTGCCTGAATTGCTTTAGTGACGACCTCTAGTAGATCATCATCCATAGTTGTCTTAGTTAGTTTGACTGCCTTACCTAGAATTAGTAGGCACACCTCAACTAGTTTTTCACCTAGTTCTTCGTTATCTGGAACTTTTGCAACAGCGTCTGTGATAATTTTTGACGCAAGTGGCAGTAGAAATGCGAGCATGATTTGACCTCATTATGAGCTCAATTATTTATCGGACTTCTTTTTCTCAGGTAAACCTTTATGTTTTGTGGAAGCAAAATCTTTGACATCCTTCTTCTTCATGGAGGAAGCAACTTTGGCAACCTCAGGCGACGACGCTCCCTCGCCTTTCTGAGCCGCTCTAACCATTCCCATAAATCGTTGTTGCGATTTCGACTTCGCTCGTTCGGTGATTGGGTCGAACCCTCTTCCGTCAACAACTTTTGACCAGGGTGCGTATAAAGG
>Ga0163109_10004394_pt1 | contig 10704 bp, 12 predicted proteins | sample CRUFie1St13metaG_FD_108704 | JGI IMG/M metagenome (GOLD analysis project Ga0163109, IMG submission 108704) | Marine microbial communities from the Costa Rica Dome - CRUD Field 142mm St13 metaG | ecosystem: Environmental > Aquatic > Marine > Oceanic > Photic zone | place: Costa Rica: the Eastern... | reverse complement strand
GATCTACATCAGTTGGGGTTAGCAACATACCCAGACTGTCTATCACAAACAACAACTTAGGCATTTCTTCATATTCTAAGTCGCCATAGTTTGCTTTATAGTCTTTCATAAATTCTGATATTGACTTTGCTACATCGTCAATCATTGATACACTAATCTTTAATAGTTTCTCAGGACTGGTATCAACATCTAGTGCCTGTAGCCATTCTTCGTCAAGAGCATTTTCGCTATCAAAAATTACTACTTGACACCCTTGTTGTTGGGCAGACTTTACTAAATTTCCAGCACAGATAAAACTTTTACCTGAGCCCGATTCACCAGCAAACACACTAACTTTTCCTAGTGGTATACCTTTGTTAAAATCACCACTGATCAAATAGTCTAGTGTGTGATTACCTGTACTAATCCAATCTTGTGGATCATGAAAACCAGCACTTATTCCGCTTATGCTTTTTGTAATGCCAGTTCTAAATTTGCTTAAATCAAATGGTTTTTGCATTTTATTCTCCGTATATATTTCTTGCCTGTAATTCTTCTTTCAACTTTGTTGCCCATATTGTGTGACCAGTTTCATTAGCATGGCCACCGCTTAATCCTACACCTCGATCAATATTTGATAGATCAAAAATGTAACCCCAGTAATCTTGCTCCATATAGTTATTAAGATTTATACTATTGTAAAAGTCTCGATCTACTTTATTGGAGCCGTCCCATATTTTGTACACATCATCTTTTTCTAAAGGTGCTGAATTTTTTGTATTACTCATTACGTCAAACATTAAATATGGAATATTAAATCGTTCACATAGTGTTTGGCAACTATACAAAGATCTGTATTTTTGTGCCAATAAATCTTCTGCTGTAACAATTGGTAGTAAGGTTTCAAAAAAGTTTTTATCGAATGCGTCATCTAAAAAAACTGGATTTGACCAGGATGTTAATGTGCTGTACTCATAATCACCGTTCTCATTAATTTTAGTACAATACTCAAATCTACCTAATGTTGTCCAACCTAATATTACTAGTTGTGGGTTTGGTTGTTCACTAACAATATATTCGTATAGTTTTCTTTCGATACGCATATTACTACCACCTGACTTACCGAGATTGACAACATTGTCAAATCCTAATATATCGCCAAGTTTTTTTGGATACGCATAGTATGTATTTTCAATGCTATCCATATCGCCCTCGCGAACTAATTCAGCACCGAATGTATGACTATCGCCTATTGCTAATAATGTTTTCATAAACTACCTAAAAAAGTAGCCTTACCAGTTCTTTGAAGTAAACAGGACCAAGTATTCAAATTCCTAAGTAAGGCTACGGTCCGTCAATTACTGCTGACGGTTTCTAATCATCGCTAAAATATCTTCAGCGGATGCTTTAGAATCAGTAGAAGGAGTAGTTTCGGCAGAAGCACTCGCTTGTTCTACTGGAGCAACTTCAGGAGCCTTTTCAACTGCTGGAGCAGGTGTTTCCACTGCTGGTGCTGTTGTTTCTGCTACTGGAGTCGAACTCTGAGCCGGTGGTGTTGTTGCTTGAACTTGTACTTTAGCAGGAGCCGACATGCCATTAGGCCTAAAGTGATCTCCATACTTATCGTTGTCAAACAACTCACCGTTTACTGAATCTTGGAACATGTTGTAAATCATATCCACTTGTTCAGCAGTTGGTTTCTTAGGTAAAAAGTCTTTTAAATCAAAAAGACCATGTGTTTCAATTGCGGCAAGTTCACTTTCTTCTAGTGACCTTTCTTTCCTTGCCCATTTACTTGTTGAATAGTCAGCATACTGTCCTTTCATAGTCTTTGCTAATCTAAAGTCAGTACCATTTACATAATCTGTTGGAATGTTTTCCATATCTGGGTCCATTAACGCACCTTTAATAATGTTAAAGATTTGCGGTCCGATAATAAACCTACGAATTGGGTTTTCAGGTGTTGTGTCCTCTTGTAGTGGACTTTCAACTACATATCCTTGGAAAATGTAACTTCTCTTTTTCCAGTACTTACGACCCATATCTTCTAGCGAAGCATCTTTGAACCAAGGTCTGATTTCATTATGAACCGGACATTGTTCTCCCCACATTTCCATACAAGGTACTTGTACAGTAGTAGGTTTCATATCGCCACCCTTTATGCCAGGGAACTGTAAACGAATCATTTGTCGTTCAGTCCAAAAGAATGTGTTGTTGGGATCTCCGTCTGGAAGAAATCTCAGTACAGCACTAGTGCCTTCTGATATATTCCAAAATGGATAGATAGCATTGTCGCCACCTGTTGCGTTTGAACCGCCTGGTTTAGAATCCATTGCGGCTAGTTTTGCTCTAATTTCAGCCAATGTTGCCATGTTTTTCTCCTATTTGCCATGTTTGTATAAAATAATCTCTATACATGTTGCCTATTATAATGCCTTTTGAAGTTGAAGTCAACCTCTTTTTTGCCATATTGTAAATTAATTTCTATTAACTTACTAAATTTATTTATGCTTATTGTACAATATTGTCAAGTTTTTTGGTAAAATCGACAAATTCTAAAATCTCATCAGTGTCTTTTGCTATGCTTTCGTTATTAGTTTTAGCAATCAACTTTTTGATATTCATTAGTGAATGCTCATCTAATTTACTACCTTTAAGAATTTTTGTACTACAATTTTCAACAAAGTTTTTAACAACTTTATCATCTATATATTCAGATATTTGTGTTAATTTATGTGCTATTTCAGAACTTTTATTAGGATACTCTACGCCTTCTTCTGCGATAGGCATCTGAATATTAATATTTTCTATCTTGTCTGAAATATATTCGTCCATTTTTTGTTGTACAGATAATAACTTATTAATTGTTGGAAAAGCATTTAATACATTGTTGTCAATATGTTTTTCTACAAATAAATCTGTTAAGTCTGATTCTTCGTTAGTAATTTCTAATGAATTTGTAAAGTCAATTGTTTCAACTGCTTTAGCATAAGTTTTAGCACCACTGAGTTTTTTAAGTGATTGTCTTAGATTTTGTACTGACTCTTTTGCTAATACAACTAAACTATCATTTTCTTCATTTACTAGATTTTTGTTTTCAACATATCTAGCAAACTTTGATAAAGAATCAATATTGTGTACCATTTCGTTAATAGCACTACCAACTGTGTCGTGTACTTCGCCACCATTGTGAACATGTCTAGCCATTGCTCTAGCACCTGCTAAACTTTTATGAGGCAAAGCAAATCTTTCGTCGCCACGTTGAATAAACAGTTTTGAAATTTGTCTGCTTCTAGCACCACGAACTTCCTCATTTACTGGCATACCGTGACGAACAACAATTTTTACAGCCTCTAGTGGTTGATAACTTGTTTTAGCACTACCGTACATTTTACCTAAACTTGCTTCTGTAACTGCTTCTTGCTCTTGTTTCATTTTATTTACTTTTGCTTTATAACTTGAATGCTTACGTTTTATACTTTTGCCAAATATTTTATAATCAAATGAGAACATGTGATTTTGTGCTAACTTTTGAACACCTTTATGGATGCTATCCATTCTTTCGTCTTCAACATGTTTAGACTTACTTAGTTTAAGTTCGTTATTTTCCTTATCAATAGTCACCATTATGTTGGGATCATTGCTGTAAAAACGTACTCCTTCTTCAGGGTCTAGTGTGTCTTCGTCATTAGCATCTGAGATACTTATAGGCACACCCTTACCTTTTAAGAAGTCAAAAATATTATTACCTAAGTCATCTTTGTTTTTCATACTTATATTTATCAAAAAATTCTTATAAAACCCCTATTGGAAGTGGTCCATTAAAATCATCATCGTCATTGACACTTGTTTCTATTTCGTCATATATAGCATCTTCATATTGTGCTATGTAATTTATCATTCTTACGCAAACTAATGTAGCCATAATTAAATCGTCTGTGCCTCCAGGCTTTGCGGCAAATGTTGTACCACGTGCTACAAATTCTTTTAATTCTCTAATAATGTTTTTACTGCTCAGTGTTAATTTTTCGCTTTCGATTAGTCGCTTCATTGCTAAAGCACCTTCCATTTTATTTTTATGATGTGTGTGATAACCTTTCCTGCCTTTTTTACCTTGTACTTTATTTGGTTCGTGTAAGAATGTACCAGGGAAACTTTCTTCGCCAGTGTCTCTTATTACCACTAAGGCCGCTTCACCAATAGCATTATTTTCTACTGTCCAATATATTTCTGTAGCACCATAACTATTAATTTCTTTTGCTATGTCGCGTAATAATTTTATTTGTCCTTCAATTGGTGTTTTATTATGTTGCCATTCGCACACTTGATTCATTGTTGGCAAATCGTAGCACACTATGGCGGCATTATCGCCCCCTGTACCTGTGCTAGGATCTAGTGATATAGCATACATTTTATTTGGATCAATTGGTTCGTACCAACGTATCTGACCGCTACGCCTAATTGGTTCTTTGTGTCTCATGTCAACTAACTTCAAAGCATCAATAAGTGTTTCGTCATATATAATAAATTCGCATTCGTGTTCACGTCTAAAACGTTCCTCGCCAATCCTACTACGTTCTGACTTTGCCCAAAGTTCATCTCTGTCTGGGTGCTCTTGCCAATTAACACGGAATGCCTTAAAACCATTTGTGCCTACATCACTATCGTTTCCGTGATCGTCAACTTCTCTTATGGCTTGATGCCATATATTTGCAAACGTATCATCGTCGCTGTTTGGTGTAGATGTTACAATACATTTACCACCTGTACTAAGTGTAGGTGACAGTGAAGTCCAAAACTCGGCGGCTATTCTTGGTGGTACAAACGCAAACTCGTCTAAGTATACTAGTGAAAGCGACATACCCCTACCAGTATTTTCAGTTGTTGTAGCACTAATAATTCTACTGCCATTATCAAAACTTAAACTACCTTTATTGTATTCTGTTACGCCTGCTCTAATGTAATCAGGTACACTTTCGTATGCGTATCTTATACGTTGCATAATCTCTTGAGCACCGGTGTGTTTGTGTGCCGCTACAAGTATTGTACTATCTGGTACAAACATAGCATACCAAAGCAAGTATGCGGCCGCACATGTTGTTTTACCTGTTTGTCTGGGTAACATGTTAATACTGTATCTGTAATTAGAATAAACGTCAATCAGTCTTTCCTGGAATTCAAAAGGTTCAAATTTTATTCCGCCTTTTACAGGATGTTGAATCTTAACAAAATTAGCCATAAAATAAGCAGGACCTGTCTGCGGGTCTATACAATTTCGTAGATGTTCTACATGCTCTTCTGTGAAGGCTTGTTTTTGAAATGCCTTTTTCGTAAGGCTGAAATCCTGCGTTCCTTGTGGCATACACTTATTTAGTGTTTTTTAAATTATGAAACATCAAGGCTTGAAAAAAGGATACTGAAGGACTCCAGTGAGATGGCGAAAATTTAAAATTAGAAACTGGGTATAATCCATCAAATGTTGATATCCAACCAACAATGTTTGCTCCATATTTTCTAAACAAGTTTATATCAAAATCTACTAGGTTGCCCTGCCAAACTAACTCATTTTCGCATGTAGGTATATTGTTAAGTATCTGTGGTTTGATGCCAAATTCATTCATTTCGTCATTAAAATTAGAAACTAAAAATTCTTTACATGTAGGACTTTTACTAAAAAACATTGGCAAACTTGGTTTTTCAGACCATAAATTAGTTTGATCAAAACAATCTCTTGGCAATTTATATATCTCTAATTGGTTGGGATATAATTTGTCTTGTATGCCCAACTCTTTTGCTCTGTCAATCATTTCAATCATAAACTCTTCAGTAAGTCCATTTGAAAACGACTCATGTAAATATATGTCTGCTTCTGGTATATCTTCATTTAAGAAGTTTATATTATGTACTTCTATGCTTTCATAATCACTAAAGTATCTATACATATTTTCGCAAAGAAAACTTTTTATTTCAAGTGCTATAACTTTTTTAGCACCATATTTTAAAGCCAAATAACATAATATACCGGACCCTGCTCCTAAATCAACAACTACTTTGTCTTTTACATTTTGTTTGATCCAAGATTCGTACGCAAGTGTTCTGTGCGGATCTAAAAGAAATCTGAATGAGGAGTCGTATTTTCTGGGGTTTGGATTTGCTTTGACATTGCGGTTTGGGACTTTCGGTTCTATCCCTATCGTCTTAAATGCGTTGCTTAATGCTCCTTTAATAAGCACCACATACCTTTATAAAGATTTATAGCGACTCATTAAGGCGTTTAAAATTTCTTTTTTATCGCCGCCGACTGGATTATATCCTTGTGGTTTGAGACTGACAACTACTGGACCACGTTCTTCACCGCCTTGCTCTTCTTCATGATCGCAGTCTGGACAATCATCTGGGCATGTATCGTCGCACTCGCCTTCTTCGTGATCGTGCTCGTGTTCATCGCCGCCTTTATGATCAAAATCAATGCCTGCTAATTTTAGAATGCTATGTAGTTCTTCCATGCTGTCAGCATTAGCACTTACTGTAACACTAGCATCGCCTTGTTTTTTAGTTTTGCTATATGATACAGTCTCTTTGTCTTCTGATTCTGACTGTTCTGGATTACCATATGGAGCCGCATTATAAAATGCCTCCATGATGCTTTGTAGTTCTTTATCTGCCATTATTGACTCACTGGTCCTTGATTAATATCGTATGAATTACCTTGTACATTAGGCTTATGAGCAAGTCCTACTGCGTCTGCTAATGGTTTAAGATCATCGCCCATCATCATGCTTTTGCTTGGATAGTTTCTAAAATAGTCCGCACCTTTTTCTGCTTTAACTTTCATTAATTCGGCGATAAATTTTTCATTAAATTCTTCGCCGTATAATCCTAACTCATCTAGATCTAAGAATTGTTGCTCATCTTCATAATGTGCTTGTTCTTCCTTAGTTAATTCAGCATCGTCCATATCAGCATATCTATCTTTGTCATATTCCATTCTATCTTTAGCAAGATTATCCTCTAATTGACGTGGACTTTCTGTAGGCTGAATTACAACATTTTCTGGACTGACGCCTAAATGTACAGCCATCCAAACTTCTAAAAGTCTTTCATTAATTGGATATTGTAATATAACATCACAACTGCTAACCTCTGTAGGATACTTGATATTTTTATGTTTGAAATCTAAAGGTTCTTCTTGAATAGGAGTTCTTTTAAAAGCACTGACACTTTGAACACCATACTTACCTAGTATGTTTTCAATAAAAGTTGCGTCACTAGGACCGTAGTCACCAGCAAGTTTTACTCTATAACTAAAAGTTTTTGAAAAACTTTCTGTAATATATTCTTTAAATGTCTTTGCCATATTTTATTCTCCTAACGTACTTATTTATCTCCTTTGTTCAAAAATTGGAGTAATTGATTCCTGTCCATTACTTGAGTACTGTCAGAATTATTAATATTTGTGCCTTCCATTGCGTCTAAACGTAACTTTCTAATCTGTAAATCTATCATTCTAAGTTTTTTATCTACTTTAGCATTTTTGCTATCCATTGCTATTTGTAGCATTTTACCAGCAGTTTCGAATATTCTACCTGCGTGAGCATCTTGTACATTCATCCCCAAACTCATTAATTCTTCGTAACTGTCTATAGCCTTTGTAGCAATGTCTTCCATGTCAACATCATGTTTTTCAACACCGTCTACTTTAGGTAATGCGGCATCTATTTTATCAGCATTAGTTAAAGCCTGTGTGACTTCAACTTCGGCTGGCGGTTTTGCTGGTTTTTCAATACCAATTTCGACTACGTCTTGTTGCGAAAGTTCCTTTAATTCTTCCATAGAAGGTAGATTAAACTCTTGCTCTAATTTTCTGGTCATATTAATACTTATCTTTTACGTTGCTTGGTGTTGGTGTATATGTGATTCTCATTTAACACTCTAAACCTTACACCTTTACGTTGGCACCATTCTTGCGCCGCTGTCCATTTAGCCATATTAATCATTACTTGAACTTTTTCTGCTTGTCCTCTTGCTTGTTCCATTGTAGTTTGACTGCCCGGTTTGATCTCAATAACTTCCATGTGTTTTTTACCATTCTTGTCTGTATACAATACAGTAAAGTCAGGGACATAAACAGTATGCTTTCCTGTTACTGGATGTCTATATGGTATCTTGATGTTTTCACTTGCCCATTGTGTGATATATGGGTGACTGTCGCACATTTTCATAAATGCTAATTCCCAACTACTGCGGTATATAGGTTCTTTAGTTCCTACATATTTTTGTTTGTTTTCAGGTAAGAATTTCCCTTTGAGAAATTTAGGCATTATTAAATCCTTATAAGCGGATCAATAAATTTATTTGTGCTCTTGATTTTTTCAACCTTGAATGATACTTCTTTAGGTAATGTTTTATTGATAATCTCTAGTGTGTCTGCGTTTAATTTTATTTTTTGTATATCTTTGGAAACTATATTTTTTACTTTTCTGTAACTATCATTGGGATCAAATTCATTTCCTGTATCTGCTTCGTATGTTTCCTTTGTAACAGATTCATTATTTATTTTATATTCAAATGTATTTTCTGTTTCTACTAAAATTTTATAATATGATGTTGGTTCCGTATTATTTTCTTTAGATAAATTGAAAAAGGTATCAGCATAAAAATTGCTAAGTTTATCTGTATAACCACTACTTCTAAAATCAGAATATACCCTATCTCTAAGATGTGTTTTGCCGCCAATAATTGTATCGCTTTTTTCTTTTGTTCTCCTATTTATAATGTCTATATCTGTATCAATAGAATTTATTTTTTCGCCTGTCGCAGATACATCTGTAAACTTACCATCTTTTTCAGTAAGATTTGTGGGTACGCCAAAATTTTTATATATTTTACTCATTATAGGAAATTTAATTTGTTTATATTTTTGTTATTCTTTTTAAACAGATCACTTGTTGCTTCATCTAATTTTTTGTTTATAGCATTACCAATTAAGTTACTGAAGAATCCGCCTTCAGTAGTACCAGTTCCGTCTCTAAGTATAGAAGTATTAAAAGATTCATTATCTTGTACATCTCTGCCTTCGTCATGTAATTGAATTTGTTGTCTAGTAACATTTCTTTGTTCTAAACCAAATAAGCCTCTTACAATGCCTTTTAATTTGTCTGGTGAAGGATCAAACACTGGTGCCTTTGTAACATCTTCTAACAAGTCTTTGAGAATATCATCTTCTTCGTATTCATAATTAAGAATAGGTCCATATGCTAATTTTTCATACTCAATATTAAATGTGATTTCACTAGGTACACCGCTACTTGAATAATCTAACTGGGTTACCTGTGCGTCTGTTAATACTGGATTAATTGCTGTGGTTCTTGTGACTGTTGTAGAATGGATTTGAAATACATGTATAGCATCAAAAAAGTTTTTATTTTTCATTGCGTGAATATCTAAACCATTCAAGTCAGAATTAAAAGGAGAATTTTCAGAGCCAACTTCATAAGTATCAGCAATTAAATCTAGTCCTCTATTAGTATTAACATTTCTATTTGCTAATTCGTTACCTTTAGCAGGTATTTTTATATCTATTTCATTTCCTTCTTCGTCTTTGCCTTTTTCAGTAAATGCGTCAGCAGTTGGACTTTGATCAAATCTACCATCCATAAAATGAAAATTATAAAAGTTTTGCCACAACGCATACCAACGACTTTCGATATCGTCATAGACAGTCAAACTAAATGGTTTAAAATCTTTTGTTGTGATGATTGGTTTTAATTTATTATACTGATTTTTCTTGTCTACAGTGAATTGTACACTAGGTAAATCTATTGCTCTTACTAATGATGAGTAGTCGTATGTTCCTCTGTAATCTAAAAATGCTTTAATTTCTGGATTAACTTCAAAGTATGTTACAAATTGAAAAGGTAAACGTGGCGGTCTACCGGTCTTAAAACTGCCGTATTGTTTACTAGCATGTCTCGGACCGGCCTGATATACGCCCGTGTTTACTTGTCCGCCTACGACTTCTTTCCAGAATCTCCCCATAGGTACTCCTAACTACTTAGGATTAAACCTGAGTAGATGTGCCAGAACCAAGTGGTGAAATGAGTGGGAATGGATCACCTGCCGCTACTTTACCGCCTAATGTGTTTGGACCCGCAACGTGTACAGCATTGTCATATCTAATTGACAAATCTATTCCAACAATGTCACTTTGATCATAAGCATGATCTGTGTAGTTAACCTCTGCTAACATACAACCTTCTAGTTCCCATTGCTCTGTAGGTTCTGCGTTTGTACCGTCTAAGACTTGGATAAGCATGTCATACTTGTAATCCCCGCCACTTACTGCGGTAGTTTGCTCGAAATGGTTAAACTGTCTTTGGATCTGTTGACCGACCAATGCGGCAACACTATTAGTAATATCGTCTCTGAGGCTTAAATTAATCGCATTCCATTCATGTTTACCAGCAATGTAGGCTCTGGAGTTATAACTATGAATTTGAACTTCTTCCATTGTGAAAGTAGGTCTAGTTACACTAACTACATTTTGAGTGAGTTCATCAGTTCTTCCACCAGCACCAAAACCTGTTAAGATTACACGGAATCTATATTTTAGTTTAGGCTGAAGAATACCAAGTCTAGCACCCTCAATAGGTACACCGAATTTATCTTTTGTTACTGCCATTTCTTTTACTCCTAATTAAGTATTACTCAATATTATACGTTTAT
>Ga0163109_10004393_pt1 | contig 10705 bp, 18 predicted proteins | sample CRUFie1St13metaG_FD_108704 | JGI IMG/M metagenome (GOLD analysis project Ga0163109, IMG submission 108704) | Marine microbial communities from the Costa Rica Dome - CRUD Field 142mm St13 metaG | ecosystem: Environmental > Aquatic > Marine > Oceanic > Photic zone | place: Costa Rica: the Eastern... | reverse complement strand
GCTTCACGCATACGACCACCACGACCATTTTCCATAGGAGATCCATATGCAAGCCCCCTAAAGTAATCAGCTTTTTGAGCCTGATCAGTTATAACAATAGCTAATTCAGCCGCTAGTGCTGTTTTTAAAAGCCTCACAAAATATGGAGGCATTTTAGATTCAGAGATGGTTGCCTGGTAATCAATAAACACTGTCTCCATATTTGAGTACAGCTGATCTCCATAGATCTCCCAACCATATCTGACAGATCTTTGAAACGTACTATCGTTTTCAAAAACGGCTAAAGCCCCAGTGAGCTGATCACCTGGTAGCTGATAAGCATATTCCCATTCATTAACTGGAGTTGTTGAAAGCCTGGCAAGTTGTACTTTCTTTAATGTCCAAGACCAAACATAAGTTGAAAGTAAAGTGTCTCTTAAATCAGGATACAGCCTATCACAAGCTTGTGCGCTATCTGTTCCCTCAGTAAAAGACGATATTGGAGAAGCCCCCAGGGAAATTAAAGCATCTGAACAGATTGAAATGTCGGTATCTCCGGCAGCCATCAAAACCCTCCAACGTGTAAAGGGGCCAGAAACCTGGCCCCATATTTAATTAATCACCGTCTGTTGCCGCTAGTGTTGTTCCGTCAGCAACGTCAACAACACCACTAGTGTTTGAAAGAACTTGCGTTAATGTAGAAACGCGAGTGCCACCAGTAGATGAAACAACATAGATTAAATCGCCAACTGCAAGAGTGTCTGATAGGTCATTGAAGTAACCCTCAGTGTTTACTGTCGCAATAGTATCAGCGGTTTGATAGGAGTATAAAGAAGGTGCATTGCCTTTCTTTGACGCTCCAATGGTTGCAAAATTTGTACTTGAAAAAGCCATGTATCAGTCTCCTTATTCAGTACATGAAATTTTTACGATACCCTCGTCATCAATCGCTACCGATCCAGCTGAGAACATGGAGCTGACTAGGAAAGATGTTTTTTCAGGTATGTAGTTAACTTCGCTCTTTTGCGAAATGCTTTCAGCATAACCCATTGAGCTTTCGTGCCATGCAAAACATGTACGAGTAGATGGCTTTGGAACACCACCTTCGTCACGATCACCCATTGTGATTATATTGAAGCCCATGAACTGATTGATCTCACCGCGAACAAGAGCCTTTACAGTAGCAAAATCTGAGCTAGTTGTCTCAGTTTCACCTAGTAAAGCGTCAAGCTGTGATGAGTGCATCAGTAAATGACGACCTTCAGCCGGAACATTGTTATCGTTGAGAGCTTTAGCAGCTGCTCGAAGCTTATCAATGTTCATGTTTGAAGATGCACCACCTACTGATGTAGCAACAGTTGATGGAGATGAAGCCGCATCAAGAGCATCGATGCAAAGCTGATCCATACGTCTGGCGATTGCCTTGGAAACAACTTGCACCAACTCACGCCGCTCATCGAAATTAACGTGTGATTGATGAAAAATATCTGAATATTCGGCTGCGATAAAGTCAGACATAGTTGCTGTAACCTGGCTATAGGTTACGTTTAATGGAGTTACGTCAGTTTGCGGAACGCGAACAGTTGCAACACCTTTGCCGATTTTTGGGAACTTAACAGTGTTACCTTGAACGCCTGTTCTTGTTCTCATAGTGCCGCGAAGCAGTGCCTCGCCTTGATATGCCTGTTTCACCTCTTGATCGAATAGTGTTACAAAGGCATTGGTTATACTCTGCGCCATAGCAGAAGCCTCCTTTTAAGGTTTCTAATATAAAACGCTTACCGTTAGCCGATGTGATCGGGCGGTCGCTTGCGTGGAAGTGGTCACGCCAACCAGTGGATTCACCACATAAACGGGCCGCCTTGGTTATCCGTTACACTACATATACACGCAAACGATACACATTGCAACAATATCTAGCTATTAGCCGCTGCCCATTGTTTCTCGATCTTAGTTCTCCAGATAGGATCAGACATCCATCGAGGATCTGCAATAGCCTGGGCAAGATCTGCTTCTGTCATTTCTGGCTCTGCAACAACAGGTTTGATCGGGATGTTTTCATTTGTATAGCCCTGGATAATTTTAGTAAGTGCGTTAATACTATCAGCACTATTTAGGCTCATGCTTAGGGCTTCTTTTTCAGATTGGTTAAGATCTGCTTTAAGAATGTTACGTTCCAGGAACGATATTTTTTCCTGGGCGTTTGCTCCAAGCTTTTGAAGTTCAGCTCTTTGATCATACTCGATCATTTCATCAGCTTCACCATTCATTTCCAAAATTGTTCCGGCAAGTTCCTCAAACGCTTTTTGAGAGATACCATACTGTTTAGCCCATTGTTGATACGCCTCAACAGCCGGATCTTCCAGATCGAGGCCACGATCAACCAAATCCGAAATTTCGTAATCACCTTCCGGTGCTTTATGCTTGCCGGATCTAAAAGCTTTTTCAAGTTCTGCATAACTCTTTGCAAGCTTTTCCACATCTGGCCCATCTTCATCCCAAAACTTCTCTGGGTAATAATCTGGACGATCAATCGCCTCACCATCATCTAACTCCTGGGGATCTGCTTCTGTGTTTTCATGAACAGGAATAGGAGCTTCCGCTTCTGTTTCTTGCTCCTGTTGTGAATTAATATTTATTAGTGGTGCATCAGCTTCCTGGACTTCTGCTTGTTGTACTTCTTCAGACATTATCGCTCCTCTCCACCCTGCGAATAATTAACCTGACTAAATCCGCTGCGCCCTCTCGATAATAACCTTGGCTTGGATCTTCGCCTGGATACCAGGATGGTTGTTCTATTGTTGTTTGCCTCAAATGACTAAGCACTTTTTGGCCTTCCTGAGACTTAAATAAACTTCCATAAAGAATATCTAAATCATCCGCTTTCTGCGGTTCCGTCTGTGCTTGGGATAATCCTTCCCACCCATCAGTCGAACTCATTGCAATGCTCCGGCTACCGTTTCATCAGTTGGCATTTCTGGTTGCTGCTCTTCCATCATAGCCTGTTGCATTTGTTGCATTAACATCTGTTGCTCCTCTGGAGTATTCAACAGTTTCATATCTATTCCCATTTTATCAGCAATATATGCTACAATCTCAGATATGTTTAACGCTGTTTGACCCATTGGACCCATAGCATTAGCTATCTGCATGAAGCTGATAAGTTGATTTACCTCTTCCATTTTAGGAGCTTCTGCTAATGGAGAGACAGGAACAACCTTAACCTGGACGCCATTTACCTTGAGAGGCATACGAATAAAACCCTGGCGATCTAAAACGTACAACGTCCTGGAAACAAGAGGTATCATTATTTCTGTCATCAATCGACCGAAAGCTGATCCTAAATTTGTAGCTAACTCACGCTGTCTTTGAGCAATCTCTGTTGCTGATCTTGCGCTCATCGTGTCCGGTGGCAAACTATCATCCATAAGAACTTTCTTAATGTTCATGGTAAGATCCTGGATAACGATCTGACTTGTATTAAAGTCTCCTGCCCTGGGCAATGGAGCTAAAGAAGCTCCTTGCGGCCCACCATTTCGAGCGACTGGGATAATAGCTCCTGGTTGGATTTTGATGTTTTGGGGGTTTAGCACACCATCATCAGCCGCAAGGAAAACGCCAGATATAGAAAGACTAGCGTTTTTCAAAATTAGTTCTTTTGTTTTATTTAGAGTTTTAATATCTGCAATCGCATCAATTAATGGCCCTCGACCATAAATCTCTCCGGCAGTTTTGCTAAACCTGGCAACTATAAATGGACTGCTATCCATTTCTCGATAAACTAATTCCTGGGCTTTGTAAGGCCATATTACATGATAATGATATCTACCTGTTTGTTGGTCAAAGATAATTGCATCGAAAAGATCTAGCTCTTCTCCTGGCTTATCATCAATACAGACTTGCAGCTCTGGAGTTATGTTTACATCTGGATATTCTCTTTGGATTGCCTCCGCTTTAATTCTAAGTTTGCGATAGACGTTATCAACAACTCCGTTTGCACCTTCCTCGATTGCAACCAGGTATTGCGGTACAGCCAGAAATCTAACTGGAGTTACCTCATCCCCTGGTGTAATCATCATAACAGCTGTGCCTACGCATAGATCCAGGAGAAACTCTCCCATAGCCAGGTCAAAACTTGTCTGCCTAAGTTGATCAAACATTATGTCATTATAGGCATCAAATATTTCCTGCGCTCTTTCTCGATCTTCTTCTGGAACAGCTGAACCAGGTTCTAATCTGCACCATTGACGCATGGGCGGGAACAAACCAGACTGCAATCTATTTGCAAATCTTTTAGTTGAGGATACAGCGGTACTGTCAAAAACTCTCTGAGTTTTATTTTTACCTGGAGTTTTGCCTTCATAATAACCATTATAAAGATTTCTTTGAGGCAAAGCGAACTCATAGCAATCCTCATAGATTGAACGCCATTCGTCCTTTCGAGCTTGTGCATAAGCCTCACGCTGCATGACTTCTTTAATGTTTAATTTAGGCATTTCTCTTCTTATTCCTCTTACTTATTGCCGCTGCTTTTTTCCTGGCATCTGCTTTTGAGGAAGCACCCCAGGCTCGGAGGGATAACAGCAGTCTCGTAGGCCGCCCCTTGCTATCACGCTCCGGCCCAGAGTTCCTCGACATACGAGCCAGGAAGGACGCTCGGCGAGGGTTATCGCCCCTTTTTACTGGGGGCTTAAGTTTTGCACCTGTTTTACGCCTGAAGAAAGCGCGTCCGGCTGCGTTTAAACCGCCTTTAGGATTTTGATGCGCTTTTTTTACCACGAGGTTTTGCCTTCTTCTTTGGAGCCTTGCCGCCTTCCCAGGCTTCGTTTACTTCTGGAGTAGAAGGATCATCCGCGACTAGATGACCCTTCTCGTTTCTTGCCCTTTTCGGGTCTGCCTCAACTCTTTTAAAAACTCTTGGATCTTCTTTAATTTTTGTCATGATATACTTCCCTTTAGGCTAAACCCAACCGTTGCCTAATATTTAATGTTTCAATATCTTTTTGCTGATAAAACTTTCTACGTCTTTCCCTTGCTTCATCTCTTAATTTTTGAATAGCTAACTTTCGCTCTTCAGCTTTTTTATCTTTTACACTTTTAGTTTTTTTTGTTTCTGACGCTTCTCTTCCAAAAATATCCTTACCAAGATTTTTAGAAGCTGCTTTAGATCTAGCTTTTCTGTCATCGAGCCTGGCATAATAATCAATAGTTTTATCCTTAGCCCCTATGTCCATTAGGAAATCATCTTTAGCCTGACTAAATCCAAAAGTAGTTTTTTTACTTTCAGTAAACTTTTCACTACCAGGTGGACCGCCTCCGGCAGCTATCTGGCTGCCAGTATATTGAGCATAGCCTTCGCTTATCGTTTTTGGCTTACTTTTAAAAAACGTAAAAGGCACACTATCCTCCTAGTTTTCTTTTTAACCCACTAACTGCCGGACCTTCCATACGCAACGGAGAAAATAATAGTCTCATACCGCCGCTACGTCTTAGCCTACGTCTGCGCTGCATACCTCTCATTTGAGTTTCCTCTTGAGCTGCCGCTCTTTCCTCTTGTCTTTCAACAGCACTCTCTGCACTTTGTTCTGGAAGAACACTCGTTTCAGCCGATGCTGTCTGAACTACTGGAGCTGATCTCTTTTTTTTGAAAATACCACTCATTACTCAAACCTTGCCATAGAAAAATAGTCAGCCCCCTCTGGGCCAAACTTTCTTAATTTACACTCTACATCAAAATATAGTGCTTTTGCAAACCTTAATGCCACCATATGGTTACATTTTACAAAAATTTGCATCCTTCTAATACCGGATTCACTCATAATGTTGCCTAGAATAGATCTGGCCCCTACTAATGTAGATCTTTTGTGTTCTTCCAAACCTTCACCTGGTAAAAACCAGGCTTCAACTACGCCAGGCCAAACATCTCTTACACCAAACACACAAATCACTCGACCTCGACCGATAGCTGCCCAACTCCAACCATGCTCAGAATTTTCAAAAACATAATCTAAATATCCAGGTATATGCCTGGCATACTCTTTTTCGTGCGGCCCCAGGTCTATGCTAAGAAGATGGTTGAATTGTAGCGGCACGATTTGCTCATCCGGCCTCATTTTGAACGTAGGAAGCTGTATAAGGCTCATCAGAACACGTTAAACTCACTATTCGCAGTATATGATCCCTGTTGGAAAGTCGCACCATACGATCCTCTCCGTAAGCGTCTTTGCTCACCGCCACCAAGCATAAGATAGCCAAAAGCATCGCCACAATGCGAATGTTCGTTCTTTACTGGTGCATCTTTAAATCTTTCCTGCCCTGCGCCCAGGCTTTGCCTTTTAAAAAAATATCCACCGCTGAGAGATTTTCGCAGCCTCAAACATTTTTTATCAACAATAAGTCCTGGCTTACCGCTCACTAACCTGGACATTGGAGAAGCTCCGGCCTCGCGTCTTACCTGGAAAGCGTTGCTATCTGTAGGTTGTGCCTTAAATCCCAGGGATCTCAAGTGATCAAACGCTGTAACCTCATAGATCTCATCACGTTTGTTTCCTGCCGGATCTCCCCAGATCAAAATATCATGCTTAGAATATCGTTCAGCTATTCTTGCCAGGAGTTCCTGACCAAATCGCTCCAGGCCCATGTCAAAAGTCACAAGCTCATCACAAACTTTCCAGGCACCGCCCTGGGTACGCTGACCAAAGACAGCTGCCGGAGTTAAACCAAAGTCTACACCGATTTGTATCGGATAGTACGGATCTACCTCAACATCACCGGACATAAGTTCATCATCATACTCAGGCCACACTGGTCTACCTTCCTGGACAAATGTGTACATTCCCTGGGCATAGCATCGAATCCAGTCTGCATTTTTACCACCAAGCAGCTGTTGATAGTAACCTGGTGGCAGATTGTTGGCATTTTCAGCATTTTCATTAATACGCCACCATTTACCACCGGAAAATACAAATCCCTGGGCATCTGGGTTTTCATCCGGCACTTCATCAGGAGAAGCTTGCAAAACACCGCCAGGTTGTCTGAAGAAAGTCCAGGGATAACTTCCTTTGATCGGATGCTTTTCTGCTACCTCATGCCACCAGTGATCATTATCTGGTGGGTTTGTATCCATCCAGATCCCATACCAGGTAGGACCACCATCCATTTTTGTAGGATATCTCCCAACTCTATGCGTTAATCCATCGATCACCGCCTTCGGCAGCTCCCTGGCTTCGTTTACCCAGGCACCAGTGAGTTCCAATGACAATAATTTTCTGACGTCTTGCGGAGAAGATAACGCCATAAATATCACTTCACAATCGATGCCTGGGATATCGCCCCTGGTGGGGATTTTAATATGATGGCTTATAGGCGGCTGCCAACGCATACCGCCCCAAATATCCTCTGGAAATAATTCCTGCCATGTTTTGATGGTCGTTGTACGCAGCTCAGGGTATGTATTCCTCACGATGACAAAGCGTGAGTATCGAATCCCATCTCTAGGAGATGCCTTTTGCTTGACTGCTCTTAACATAATCTCAGCCGCGCACCCATAAGACTTACCAGATCCAACCGGACCCATCAATCCCCGAACAAAACTTTCATCATGTAGAAACTTCCAAACAGTCGGGCTGTTCTGAAAATTTAAATCAAGGCTGGGGATCGCGCTCATTTTTTTCCTGCAATGCTTTATCTGCCAGCATAGCATAGAACTCAACGCCCTCACTTACCCTGGCTATGTCTCTAATCTCTCTCAATGAACCCTCGAGGGATTTTATTCGCTCCTCGAGCATATAGATCGCAACCTCAAGTCTTGCTGTCTTGTCCATATTTGTTAATCCCGTCCCTAATTTGTCTATTTTTAAACAAAGGTTTTTTAACTTTCTATCAACCAAAACGTCCTTGCCCTGTTTGTTTATAGCTGTCCAAGTGTAGTTATATGCCCTATCTCTGCGCTGAATAATAAAGCCTCGATATTCCCAAGGACACTCTTTGTCTGCTTTTCTTTTTATCTTTTTTTGCTCAAGCCTTACTATCTTGTTCATCAATTACCTCCGCATACTCAGTTGTTTCCGGACCTTTCATATTAATCCCAACAATCGAGGGCTTATCACTTTCCTGGTCTGGACTATCTAAAAACCCTGCCGCTTTTGCCAGGACACGCAGCACCGAAACCTTATCGTGCATCTCAATCGCAACCCGACCATCAGGCATAGGCGTTATTTTCTTGATAGCCCTCAATGCGTAATCAGGAATATCCTTCTCATCCTTCATCGTACCATCTAAATTTATAATCTCAGTAATCGAAGTTGTACCCAGGGCAATCAACTCCTGGGCAACAGCTTCCTTATTCTGCTCTAAGGTCGCACTTGTACGAACCCTACGCTGTGCAACCCTAACACCACCAAAGCGGCCTATAGGTGTTTGCCTGGTTCTAGCCATTAAAAAGGTATCTCATCATCAAAACCTTTACTAGCATTGTTATTTTGCTGAGAAGATTGATTATCAATTTTGCCCTTATCGTCCATCGGAAATAAACTTAACCAAATCTCAGCTTCCTGGTTAGGAATAGGTAACGCATTTAATTTAATACGCATCCCCTTACTATCCTCAAAGGCAATACCCAACTTCACCCAATCAGATTTATCAGGATCATTCCTACGCTTCTGACCCTGGACTACGTTAAACATTTTTTTCATTTTAGTTCCTTCCTATTATTATTGCGGTATCGCATGGTTTTCAGAAAAAAGCCAGAAAATATTTATGTGGAACACCACACATACAGCGCGTGGGTGGGGGGCAAGGGTAGGTGTTTTTGCGTCAGTTAACATAATGTATATTATGCGAAATAGGTTGTCGTTTAAAAACAATAACTTAGCAGATTTGAAATTATCAATGTCGCAAACAGAACATTATGACCTGGTATTTCTGACAATTCCCTGGATCGCCTGGTTAACCTGGGAGCTGCTCGATCGTGCCAGGGCTTTCGATACTGGCACCTGGAAATAACCTATTCCCCTGGCTAGATCCCTCCTGTTTTTATAGCAATAAGTAGCATGATTTGTTAGTATTTCAGACCAGGCTTTCATCGTCAGTCCATCTCTGATCCACCTGGCAATTACCTGGATGTCTCGATCATTAACATTCCTTGGAGTTCCATACTCATTACATATTTTTAAAAACAATGCAGAAAACTGTCTAGCTTCATCATTATATATATTATTATTATACGTTCTTATGTCTCGTTCTATGTGACCTCTGGAAGTCACACCTACATGTGACCTCTGGAAGTCACAGGTACCCGACTTATCCACAGGCTTTTTGAGGTGTTTTCTTGATTCGATGAATTGTTGTTTTTGTTCCTGGGCAGCTTCTTTCCTGGTTTCTTCCAGGGCGATCTGTGATGCAGCTGTCAGGTTTGCTTTTGCTTCCTGTTCATCTTCGGGAGCGTTGGGAAATACAACTCTGACACTTGTTGTCTTTTGATACCTGGATCTCTTTTTAGCGTAAACAATGTATCCCAGGTCTCGCAGTCTTCTCATCTGTTTGGCTATCGCAGTCCTGGAAACGCCCAGGTCAACGGCTAATCTGTCCTGGCTTACCCAGGTCACACCAAGAGGATCGGTGTAGGTACAGATCACAACCAGGAGAGAAAGCGCAGCTGTACCATGTAACCGCTTATCCATTGCAGCCTGGATTGGGATCACTGAGTAGTTTCGAAGATCCTGGTTCTTAGCTTTTGGTGGAAGCATCCGGCCACTCGACAGTAATAATCAACATTGGATCTCCATAGCGTTTAGCAGCTGAGACATAATGCACCTGGGCATCATCCTCGAACACAACGCCGTTGAGAGCGTCCAGGGCGATCTTTAGCACATTATCGATATCTGGCCTACCAGGATTGACTTGCCCTCTCCAGGCGGCCTCTGTGCGCTTCTTTGTCCAGGATTTAGGAACTTCGAACTGAGCCATCACATGAACCTTGCAGGGTCCGGTGATTGGGTCCAGGTTTGATTCCACCATTTTATCACTTGCGGCAGCTGCCAGGCGCATCTCATAAGCTTTGGTTTTTGCCGGAGTGTATGCCCTGCCTTGCCTGGTGAACCTGGGGCGGCCTTTTCCGATGGGTTGTCCTGTCAACCAGAAGTCAATCCTATTCATGTTCTTTTAACCAGGACAAAACCTCATCCTTGCTGCTTACCTGGTCATCAGGGTCATCAAGGTTATCAGGGGGAGCCAGGGAAATGCCTGATGACTTTTCTCCTGGGAGATGATCTTCGATCAAACCACTTATGACAGCTGCCTGGGATAAACCCATTTCTTCGCTGTAATTTATCAGTTTACGCTTTAACCTGGAAGATATCCGAGTCGAAAACGTAATAAAGTTTTCATTGTTTTCAATACGTTGCTTGCGCTTCACCATTTTTTTTACCTTTTTTTATGTAATACCGCTTGACACTATCCGGTATCAGTATTACGTTCAAGTTGTAAGTTAATTGTTTAGGAGGTCAAAAATGGTAACACTGACAAAAGCCAAAGCGACCGGATGGATGGGCAACGGCTTTGGTACTACTTCTGCCGAGTGGGTTGTCAAAGGACATGAAAACATCGAGGTCAAAAAAATTGGTGGTTGGTGGGTTGCTGTTGATGGCGGCAAAAGAATTGCTAGAGCCTGGGATAAAAAAGACCTCGTGGCAAAATTAGAAACTTTAATTGTTTAGGAGTAAAAATG
>Ga0163109_10004392_pt1 | contig 10707 bp, 2 predicted proteins | sample CRUFie1St13metaG_FD_108704 | JGI IMG/M metagenome (GOLD analysis project Ga0163109, IMG submission 108704) | Marine microbial communities from the Costa Rica Dome - CRUD Field 142mm St13 metaG | ecosystem: Environmental > Aquatic > Marine > Oceanic > Photic zone | place: Costa Rica: the Eastern... | reverse complement strand
CTTCTAATGTAATTTCACCAGTAACACCACTAACATCTACACTAAAACTACCAGTCAAAACATCAGAATCAGTAATTTCCTGAATCTGATTTGCACTAGCATTAATTATGAGGGGTCTACGGTTCGCCATTATAACCTAAGTTTTCTTTTATTTATTATTGTTCTTTGTAGTTCAATGTTGCTTCAATCTCTCCATTACCACTAGAAAGTTTTTTAGCAACCAAGAATGTTGCTTCAATATTATTATTATCTGGCGTAACTACATTACGATCTTGTCCAAAGATCTTAGACATATCAATCTCATTAGTTTGGTTTTCTCCAATAAATATGGAATCTACTTGTGTGGTGGGTCTCAAATTTTGTTCATTTTGTTTATCAATTAGTGCAGATGATAATCTATTAACTTCTAGGAAATTAGTTGGTGGTGTTCCAGTTAAATCTGCATTTCCATTAGCATTGGTAATTTCACTATTGTCACCAAATTTAAATAATTTTGGTGAAATTGTTCTTACTAGATTACCTGATGTTTCTCTAATAGAAATATTATTAATTGCAGCATTATCACTCAACTTGGCAAAGAAATATAATGGGAATGGATTAAAATTAAATAGTTTAGATCTGGTTGGATTACTCCTTGATGCAATTTGAATAGGTCTAATATCTATTGAGAAATCAGAACCTGGACTACCAAGTGATTGATCAATTTCAATATAACTGATTAGATTTGACCCACCGGTTACGAAAGACTTGACCTCTCCAACAAATTTTGCTGCTGATGGGCTTGACTCTGCTGACAGTTTAACCTCTCCACCATCAAAATCAACATTAGAGGGAAACGAACCTGTTTTTACAAGGAAGAATCTTGCTGGGATAGCTGGAGTAGTGTCACCATTTACATTAGGTTCATAATTTACTTGAGCAAGTCCACTAACCTGAGATACATCAAGAACTTCAACAGTTACCAAGGAACATATGCCAGTATCATCGCCAGAAGGTCTAGGAATTCTGTAATCAATTGCCATTCTCCGTGGTGGTCTTGTTACATTCCAAACTTCGCCAGTTACAGTACCGTTTTCTGTAAAACCAATACGACGGTGTGTATGCTCTGCAAAAAGAGTCTCTGATGGTTGTAAAATAGTTGTTAATCCTATTCCAGGTTTTATGAAACCATTTAATTGATCGGGAAGACTTGTATCTGGTTCATAATTTACCACACCAACTGTATAGTCTGCAAAGTGACTGTATTCATCATTTCTACTAGGATTTAAGAATTGAATTTCAATTTTGTTTCCAGTAAATCTAAAGTCACTCGCAAAAAGATGATTGTTCTTATTACTTAAACGAACAGGATATGGATAATCGGGAACAGTAGGACCAGACTGAAGGACGGTTGTTATACCAGCAACAGGATCAAGAACTGGAACAGCATAATTTCTAGTTGTAAAAGTTGGATAATCACTACCTGCACCACTGTAACCTTTAATTGTTGCAGTTGTGTATGATACTCCAGTTCCTACTGCTGTGGCTCCAATTGCTACATTATCAGCACCATTTTCATCATCAGAAAGATTGGTTATGTATGCATCCCAAATAGTTGGAGCAATAACTTTTGAACCAATATCAGATGCTTTGAAGAAAGAGTCATTGACTGCTGTAAGAGTATTTTCACCTGTCAATCTAACTTCAACACTTGGACCAGTTGTAGTGGCAGCAATACCGGGAGTATAAACATGTCCAAAACCGGGGCATGCTCTGCATTTTAAAATTTTAACTTCTGCTAGTGCATCACTAGTAAGGTTCACAGTAGTTGGAATAATTAATTTTTTATTTTTAATTGGCACTCCAACACTATTGAGAAGAAAATTCTTTGGTGTAACACCAATTAAAGTTCTATCAGAAATGTTATTAATTGTTTTTATCTTAGAACTTGTAGAATATATCTGTGTAGTTCCTTCATCTCCACCATCAATATAGTATGAAGCACCATACTTATAAACAAATTGTGGTGTTCTAATATCTGCTGTCTTGGCAACATTCAATGAATATACGAGTCTGAAGTATGAGTCCTGCAAACATGGACTACCCATTGAGTTTTCAATCACAAATGTATGAACGACTACCCATCGTGCTTCACCAGGACCAGCAGGAATGTAAGCATAGAATCTTGCACCAATAGCACCATACCAACCAAATTCGATCTTGTACATCGTGACCTTATTTGGTTGAATAAGATAACCGGATGGTCCATTACCATCTAATGGATCACCATTGAATTTATCTCTGGGTACTTCAATAGTCCAATACTCTTGCTCATCAAATGGATCACCAATTTTTTTTCTAACCTGATCTGCAGAAGTTAATCCACTCCTTTTAAGTGCAGATAAGGGAAGAGGAATTGTGCTCCTACGAATAATTTTGAGTTGTCCTGCATTAATTTGAAGTATATATTGATCTGTTGGGTTTTTGATACCCCATTCCATTGTAACACCACTGACTGGTTCTGTGGAAGATCTCAAACCAAAAGTGAATCCACTGATACGACCAGGTTGATACCTGAATACTCTCCTAGATTGAAGATATGAGTATCTTTGCTGAGAGTCACTGTATCCAGGGCGAGTAGTATCTGAACCATATGGTCCATTTGCCAAACCTAAGTTATTAATTGTAGCAAAGGTGTATGAAGTATTATTAGTAGGATCAATAAAGATGGAGTCTCTTATATTTCTCCATGCATCAGTCCATGTATCAATTAGTGCGAATGAATCCTTAATACCCGCTGCATATACAACATCACCGGCATCTACGAAGACTTTACTTTTATCTAAGAAATTATCTTTGAAGTCAACAGGGTATCCTGCTCCTCCGGCTCCACTATAATAATCATATAAATCATTACCTAGTTGAATAAACAACTTGTAACGATTAAATAAATCTGCGTTGTAGTATCCTATTTGTTCAAATCTAGGACCAAATGGATATGAATATGGTACTGGGAATGCATTTAACCTGATGGCAGATTCTTGTACTTCTTCTCTTTGTCCCGCATTATATCTATTACCATAAATTTTATTTGCCCTTGCATCCCAACTACCAAAACTGACTCCTTCTTTAATCGCATAAAATTCAAACTCATCTTCGTTTAAACCGTATGATGATACATTGGAGAATAAACTTAATTGTACTTCTGCACGAGGTATACCGAGTAAACTTGAACTTACTTCACTTGTTTCTTTAAATGCTTCTTCTACTCTTAAAATATTATCTGCAGTGATTTTTTGTAGTTCTGCTCTAGTAAATTTTAATAAACCAGTTTTAACACCAGAAGCATTAGAATTATTTGATATATCAATTCTGTCTGGTAGAACTTTAGAGACAGTGCTCCCCTCTGGGATACCTGGACCTTCTACACCATCGAAAAGTTGAATGGAATTTACAATTGAGTCCGTAGCACTACTAAAATATAATTTGTTTTTTAAATCTGATCCTTGATCACTTTGTGTTCTAACATCTAAAAAAGGAAATTGTGAAAACTGTGTATTCCCTACAGCAATTTGAACTGAACTACCACCAGCAAGTGCAACAGTTGCTCCGAAACTAACAGCAGACCCACCATTTTGCAATACTGTTGCTGCATTAATAGTAACATCAAAATTTACATTATAAGTAGCTGTCGCAAATCCAACTGTTGAAAATTTTAATTTTGTAGATCCATTTTCTGTATCTTTTGGAAATACAACAGATGTTGATCTTTCTGCTGATGCATCTGCGGTAAAAATCTGGTCAATATTTGTAATGAGTGGTGTTCCAAACTCATCAGTTAATATTTCTCCGTTTTGAATATTGTATAGAAAATCTTCGTTCTTTGGTATAATACTGACTGGACGTTTGTCATCGCCCAGTCTTACGTCCTTTCCCCCATTTGCCATCGATCACTGCTCCTCCCAAGTAAGACTTGCTGACACATTTGCGTGGGCTGATATGGCGACTCCTACTTGTATTGGAGAGAATAAACCAGGTTTATATTCCTTCTGAGTAGAACCACACAGATACAAACTGTCTACAACATTAGTTAGGGGGAATGAAAGGTACTCTTTATTATAGTCAAAGTATGGTGATAAATCATAGTTCTCACCTGATGCAGGAATGTATAGACTTGCTACAATCGTTCCAGTCTTAGGTATTGGTGCCCTAAGTTGATTAGCAACTTTAATAGATGATAACTGTGCAAGTGTGAATGTCGGGGGTTCAGCACCAACAGTGTTACCTTCTGCGTCAGCATCCTCTTCCCTAATGAATGGGTCCGTAGTATTCAGGACAATAGGTTCGGAGGTAGCATTCAGTGCATAGAAGTAATAGTCATCAACATCAATGTTCTTGGTTCTATCCTTTCCTCTATTCTCTAGATAACCAAGAACCGAGATTGGTTTCTGCGTGGCATCAGTTTCAAAGTATCCTCTGAAATATCCATAGGCACCACCACCAATGTCTCTGATGTATTCAGCGGAAGAAGGAACATTGCCTGTGTTGGCATCAGTAGTGACACTGAATACTAAGGTGCTTCCGGTTGTTCCACTACGAAGCACTACTGGTCTACTATAATCACCAGAGATTGTTCCGTCAAAAGGTGTCCCTCCGGGTGCATTACCGTCAAAGATTGGGTCAGTGACGCGAGGATATACCTTAACAGCAGTGTTATTATCCAAGGAGCAAGTGAATGCTAAGGACTCTTTTTTGATTCTAATTTCAGTTCCAGCACTTAATCCGTGAGCAGAACCTGTGGTTGCAGTAATGACGCCAGTTGCGGAATCGTATGTTACTGCTGTAATTGCATACTTAGTGCTAGTATTCAGCGAAGCAATCGCATTTGCAAGGTCACTGCTACCAGAAACAAATGTGTGAGCACCAGTATATGTGTTGAGGGGAACAGGAACAGGAGTTGGTTTGCCTCTCTTACCAATGTTAGTCTCTGAATCCAAATCTATAAGTGCAGCAGATGGTTTTACAATTACAGAATTAGTTTGGAAGATAGGTGTCTTCAAAAGGTCAATCTTGATAACCTTGTCAGAACCAGTAGAAAGTCTAGTAGGATACACCTGAGTTCTGTTTCTTACATCTCTACCAGTACTGCTCTGAATGAAATCTCTACACTTGATACCAACCAGTGGTGTTACACGGTTAGGAATGACAGTAATTGATGATGGATTTGCAGTATTCAGAGGAGCATTCAGGTGCAGTTGACTATTAGAAGTATTCACGTATGTGACTTCAATGTTCTGGTCAAGTGGATCAGTTGTGATAATCTTGGCACCAGTGTAATAAGCAGTAGAGAAACCAGAAGCTTCACCTGCAGTAATGAACGGATCAGCTGTGTCTGTTGCATCGGCAAGACTAACGAATGTCGATCCAGAACCGACAGCACCAGTTGCAAACTTTCTCTTCAGTCCATAGACTTCCTGTTCTTGTGGAGTTCCATGACTAAACAGTTTGACTGTTCCACGGTCACCACCGTCAATGTAGTATGAAGCACCATACTTAACAATGTGCTCTGAAGAAGTTCCATAACCAAATGCAGTTTGTGGTCTGAGATTATTAGCATATCCAAATCTATTTGCATTACCGCCACCATACACCATATATGTGATAGGAAGGGTCGCATTGCCCAGTGAGGAGACCTTCAACTGGTTTGATGCCCTCAGATGGTGTACTCTAACCCAACGTGCTTCTCCGTTGCTTACAGGGACATACGCAAGGAACAGAGCACCAACAGCACCATACCATGAGAACTCGACCTTGTACATGGTAACCTTGTCGAATTCAAGATCCCAGATACTGACATCAGTTACGATTTCATTTGTAGTTTCATTTACAACAGGACTACCTGCTCTCTTGTCCGCAACAGCATCACTATAGAGTAGAGTATCTTCTCCATTATCTAATCGGTCACCACTAAATCTAGATCTCGGTACACGATATTCATAGACACCCCAATATTGAATATCAACGTTTTGATTAACCCACTTCTTATAATAATTATTAACTGCATCAATTTGCAATTTAGTGTCTGCAGTATTTGCAGCAGATAATGTTGTATCAATATAACCTTCACTATTTCCATCTGCATCTGTATACATGTAGGGGAACATTCCTGTTCCTGCACTTCCAGTGTCATCCGAATTAGGATTAGTTTTTAATGAAGTATATCTATTTCTATTTGGAATTACGCCACTTGCAGTTGGTTGAACAAATGGCACTGGTGTACACATATAATGTGATGATATACCAGAAACCGGAGATACTCCGGTAAGGGCACTATTGCTAGTTAAGTCTGTAAGTGTAGCCGTACTGATACCGGTGATGGTATTAACACCAACCGTAGCAACTTTATAAATTTTTTGATCAGTTAGTCCAGTAAGTGCAGAACTATTGGGTCCTTTATCATAGGAAACATATTGACCAGCTGTGAGTCCAACTACATATCCGCCGCCACCGCCTGGACCTGTGAAGTAGAATGTTGGAACGGTTGAAACACCAACATTAACAGTAAATTGATTAGGTCCATCAACTCTTACAATATTATATCCTGTATTATCATCTGGGTAATACTTTGGAGATGCACTATACTGGCAGGTCATACCAATACCAGTTAGTGTTAAGAACTTACCATTCTTATATCCATGCTCATTCTCGGTTGTGATTGTCATCAAACCAGTTACATTATTATATACAGCATTAGTAACTGAGTTGGCAAGACCCGCCATACTAATTACATTGCCAGCAGTTATCGATGTAATTCCTACTTCATGCTTCGGTTGTAACAATGATTCGTCATAGACAGCAGCATGTGTCATCATCAAGTTGTCTCTCATGACAACAAGATCACCTAGTACACGGTTAGTAAATCCAACAGGAACAGAAGTGGCACCAGTACCAACAGACTCAGATGCTCTTGGTTCTAATGGATTGTATGGATTTGTTACACCATAATCTTGAGTTTGCTGGTTTGCACCACCACCAAATTCGACAGGATTGACAAACGTGTTTGCTTGTGTTCTTCTTACAACAGAGAAGTTATCTCCTTGACCATTATTTCTTGTCTCCCAATAGTATCCATCGTAGTTATCAAAGATACCATACTTTCTAACAGCAGGATTAAAAATACCAGCACCGCTACTAGCAATTGTTGTAGTCTTAACACCAAATGTAGCAGAAGATACACGACCAGGTTGATATCTAAAGAATCTCTTAGAGGTTAGGATTGCAGATTTATCAGCTGGTGCTTCAATTAGAGCACCTGATTCTTCTGGGACATGGGTAAGACCCCAACCCATTGTTTGACCTATACCAGCATAAATTCCAGAGTTGCCGACTGTTGCAAACTGTTCTGGTGTTGATGTCCATTCTGTAGGGTTAACATCATAGGTGTTAACGTCAGCAAAGATACCAAGTGCGACTTCAGATCTTGGAATACCCAAGAGTGACAGTGCAACTTCTGACTGAACTTTATTCTGTTCAGCAACAGGGATAGTTGACTGGTCACTTGCGATAACAACAGGAATGGACTTTTCTGCTTTTTGTTGCCCAGGAGGCACCGGAGCGGTTCTACCTACAACGGTTACCGCTGAATTAGCATTTACGTTTGTATTGTCTGGCATGGATTAGATTACTCCGACTCTTCCTTTGGCGATTACGAATTGCTTCCTTATAGTTATATATCCACTCGCGTTACCATTGACTGCAGATGTAGTTGTAAATCCAGTTAATCTGATTTGTTTTGTGGCAGCATTGATACTTACCTTCTGCTGGACAGTAAGTTCCTTGGAGGAGAGACTTGGTGATACTGAGTGATCGACAAGTTTTACAATGTCTCCAACTGAGATCTTACTGAAGGTGGTTTCATCAGCAAGTGTGATTCTATATTCAGTTGCACCAGCACCAATAAATGCTGCATCATTCTTGAACCAACCACCTGTGCCGATACCAATGTAAGTTGTTAGACCAGCAGGTATTTGGGTGAACTCACTTGCAACAATCGTATATCCAAGAGCACTAGTGAGACCGATTTGACTGGTCTTGGCCAGTGGCATGGAGAGTTGGATGTAACCAGCTGCTCTACCAAATTCACCGCCATCACTTGTAGGAATATCAAAGTCAACAAATTTAGTTCCAAGAGTTTCATTGGTAGTTCCTTGACCAACGATAGTTCCAATACCAGCAGATACAATAGAGACCTTAGTGGAACTAATGTCCTTAGGATCACCATCTTCAATATACTGCAGTACGGGACCTTGGAAGTTTGCTGCTCTATCAATTGTAATATTGATGGAGTTGAAATCACTATCGTAGATATCTGGTGATGGAATGAACTCATCAGAAGGACCGAGAATAATATTATTGGTAGTAGTAATCTTACCAGTTGCGTAAGTTCTAAGACCAGTACCACAGTTGCGGATAATATTACCACCTGTAGAAACTACAGAGGTAACAGAGAGATCCACAGGTCCAGGATAATTTTCAAAGAGACAATCATTAATTCTCAAAACTTCAGACTCTTGTGCTTGAATTGGTTCAAATGGGTATCTATCTGTAATTGAACCATCAACGAATGATGAGTTTTCGACAGATACTCTCCTGCTGTCCCTGATAAGAAGTCCATGTGCAGGACTATTACGGAGTTCAATGCCCTTAAAGAGTGCTGAAGAAACTCCCTTGAAATAGACCATGTAGTTATCATCATCAGATTCAAATCTGATATTGTTAGCACTGTTTCCGTCAATTGTAAGATTATCAAGTGTTACATCTTTACCATTAGTAGTTCCAATACCAACAAAGTTGTTATCGAATGTAAGAGAATTTCCGTTATCATCATTTGCATCATTACCAAAGAACTGTTGTTTGATAATGGTATTTTTTCCTGTTCCTGAGATAGTAAACGAGGATGGAATGATAAGTTTATTTGTAAGATACGTTCCACTTGGAACATTGATATAATTACCACCTCTTGCAATAATATCATCTATTGCCGCAGTGAATGCAGATGTATTATCATGGACTACCTTAACTTCGTTATTGGTTCCAAATCCTACAGTGCTATTGAAGTCATATGCATTGTTAACAGTGATACTGTTTGCACCAATAGATACAATCTCATCTAATGCCCATCCTCTTCTCTGACCAGTGGTTCCGATATTAGGGAAGTGAATTTGATCAGCATCAAATTCATTCTCTGTTCCATTAAGTGACCACTCAGTTTGATCATATGTTCCAAAATCTTTATACTGAATGGCAGCAGTTGCATCTTTAAGTTCCTTAGGACCAAGGATACCAACTAATTTTGCATCACTAATATTAGCAGAGTTCTGACTTCTATAAACCAAGATACCATAATTAGCGTTAGTTCTATTCAGAGTAATTACATTATGCTCTAAGTCATTAAAGTTATCGATAGTCTCATGATCAAGACCTGCAGTTGGACTAACTTGACTACTTATACCGACTTTACCAGTTCTAAATTCATATTGCGCGACCCAATAACGATATTTTGTAGGACCAGTGCCAGAAGTTCTTGTGAATTTGAAAATAGTATTAGTACTGACAGTATTGATTGCAGGAGTGACGGTTACTTGTGAATTGCCAACTGCAGTAACCGTAGTTCCATCAGCAACTGTAGAGTCACCAGAGATTTTAGTAACGGCGTCACCAACTGCAATGTCACTATTCATACCCGCACCAGCAGCGGTTGTGGTAATACCAGTGATTGTAGTATCAACTGCTGTATTAATAACACCAGCAGTTTCACCAACACCAATAGTATAAGAACCGTCACCAACCTTAATGAAAGTAGGAATGGTAGGAATTGCTGGTGTAAGAGCAGAGTCACTAGACTTAGTTACACCAAACAGTTTGACTTTTTCACCAACAGAGAATCTAGTAGTGCTAATTCCAGAGACTTGAAGTTTGCTGCTAACAGTGCTACCTGTTCCAACATATACTGTTCCATCGCTACTGACACCATAACTAGACAATGAATAGTTTGCAAGTGTATTAATATCAACTAATTCATAACCTGTTGCTGTATCATTGACTTTCAGAACACGATTTCTTGCGAAAGTTGTTTCCTCAGTCGGAGTATTGGGAAGATCAGATAACTTGAAGTTCTCATAAACATTTGCACGAATCGTTCCATTAACATCTAATTCAAATTGTGGATCTGCAGTTTTGATGCCAACTTTTCCACTAGATTGGTTAACAACTAGTGATGGATTTGCATCAGGACCAACCTGGAAGAATGGATTTGCTTGAGTGTTACCCTTTATCTGCAGTTTGATTGTATTGATACCATCATCAATGTCAGAGTTTGTAATTTTATTAGTGAAATTAACTGGTCCTCTAAATTCGGAAGGCAGGTTTCTATTAGGACCACCACCAACACGCAGAGTATTTCTTACATACAGATCATCAAAGATTCCAGTAAGGTCATTTCCAGGTTCACTAATGTATCTTTCAACTGGTTTGACTCTTCCATCCCATGTGAAGAACTCACCACGGTCATTCATACCAGAGAAGAATGTAACTCCACCTTTCTTCTCACAATAGATTGAAAGTCTTTCCTCTTCATTAGTAAGAGTTCTTCCGATTCTCTGTGGAAGTGCAGTTGAATAGTTACCAGGACCATAACCAACATACTCAAAGGTGTGACCAGAAGCACGG
>Ga0163109_10004389_pt1 | contig 10716 bp, 10 predicted proteins | sample CRUFie1St13metaG_FD_108704 | JGI IMG/M metagenome (GOLD analysis project Ga0163109, IMG submission 108704) | Marine microbial communities from the Costa Rica Dome - CRUD Field 142mm St13 metaG | ecosystem: Environmental > Aquatic > Marine > Oceanic > Photic zone | place: Costa Rica: the Eastern... | reverse complement strand
TTCCAATTTCTGAATATCTGATAGAACATCTATTCCTTCTATTTTAGATATAGTGGAATCGAAGTCCAGAAATATTTGTTTATACTTTATAGACATTCAAGTATTTATACTTTTAGTCTGTTAAGTCAACTATCTCACAACTTCCAGCAGTACAACTATAAGTTTGAGCGCCTTTGGTGTTATCTTCCTTTTCAAATCTTTCTAATCCAGACCAATCAACATCATGAGGAATCTTAGCTAGAAGTTCTTCATATTCTTCAACACCACATTCTTGATAGGGTGCTTGCTTATATGTGTGATCAGAACTTGGCAGAAAAGATACACCAGAAACTTCGTCAAAGTGCGTCCAAACCCAAGACCCAACTTCAAACCATTCATGCTCTTTCACAGAAATAGTCACAGATGGTTTATGTTCACACCAATGTCTTTGATAATCTAACCATAGCTCTAATTGTTCAATAGCAGACATATCATTTCTAAACACAGCATTCTCGGGGGACTTTACTGGAAAGCTAAAAACCCATTGATGTTCTGGTTTCATTACACAATCCTCATGAGGGAATCCCATATCAACCATAAACTGTGCTAATGGGTCTTTCTTATCACCTCTAACAGTTCTGATATAATATTCAGAATGTCTTGCGTGAATGCCACTAGCAGCATTTACTAATTGTGATACTGTCCCAGAAGGTTTGATACAAGTTATTGCAGCAGAAGGGTTCACACCTATCTCATAAGCAACTTTCTTATTCATATGAAGAGTTCTTTCCCTCATAGTTGGTAGAAAGTCTTTTAATGGTAGTTCACCTCTACCATTAGTCAATTCATTATCCATAATGCCAGTTAGAGATACACCTAACAATCTCTCCTCTTCACAATTCTCTCTCCAATGTTTTGATAAGTATGGAAAGTGTGTCAATGTTGATTGCCAAGTTCCTATGATTGCTGCAACTTCAACCTTTTCCATTAAGGTTTCAAGCGTATCATCTTTTGATACAACTGCTTCTGATAGATTACAAAATTCTTTTGATCTCAATATGATTTCAGAGCAAGGGTTAGTTCCAAAGTCATAATCAATTTCTCTTCTGCCATCTAATTTTTCAACTGTCTTCTTTGATGCTTGTCGATTGAAAATTCCTCTTTCGCCAGACTTTGATCTATATAAGGACAACCACTCTTCCATAAAAGTTCCAATGTCAGGTCTTTCTCTATAACATACAGAGTTATTTGCTAATGCTCTATGTGGATCAATAACCCACCATTGACCTGATTTAGCACTTCTCATTCTATCGTCATTCAAGTCAGATAGAGAAATTAGGGCAGATCGTCTTACTCCACCTACAACTACAATCTCAGCAATCTTACATACAATATCGTGACATTCAATTGGATATAACTTTCTACCAGCAGCACCTTGAAATGTACTAATGGTGAACTCCATCAATTGTCTTAATGGTTCTGGTCCAGATGCTCTACCACCAAAAACTTTCAACCTTGCGCCAGCAGGTCTTACTTTTGAGTAATCTATCTTTGGAACTTGACCAGAGATTAAAAGAGAAATGAGTTCACGATAAGCTTTTGCCCAACCCTTTTTAGAATCTGCTACAACTATTGTAGTGTCAGATTCTTCAAATGTCTCTGCCACTGTTGGTAGTTTCTTTGTGTGATATTTCTCAACACTGAAACCTACACCAGTTCCGCACATTAGAATGTAAAGGATTTCATCAAAAGCTCTTAATTTATCAATAGCAGTATATGCACAGTTATATCCAGCAACATTATCCCTTTTCAGAGCAGGGCCAGCAGTCATAAGAGCTCTCATTGAAGGCATAACTTTAAGTTCAAGGATAAATGTTCTAACTTTTTGGTAAGTTTCTTGAGGGATCTCATAAGAATATTTTTCCATTAAATGTTCTTCAAAAAAGTTCATATATCTATCGACAGTTTCTTCCCAAGTTTCTCTTCTACCTTTATCATCTAACCACCTTGAATATCTGGATAGATGAATAAATTCTTGATAAAGTGATGGTAATAACATTTTTTCTCCTATTTTTTTATTTATTTCTTTTCCATTAAATATTTCCAAGATACTGGGTAAACATCAGAGCACAAATCAAATATCTGATTTGCAATATCTCTACTCTCTTTTTGTGTATCTTTAGCACATCTCAATTTACATACCCTAGCAAAAGCAAATAAAGAACCTGTCCAATACCACTCTGTGTAAGTGTTCTGTGGTAAGACCATTCTTGCTTGTTCTGCACATATACCTATGTCTAATAAAACTTTATATATTGATTTAGATTCTTCTGTGATTTGAAACGGTGTTGGGACTAAATTATCTTTCCAACTATATTCACTAGTATATTCTGCTCTTATTTTCTTGTCAAGGTCATCATCTTTGATAAACTCATCAGATGATCCCTGTTTAACGTTCTCTGCTTGATATCTCCACTCATCTGGAATATAAAACTCTGGATCTTCCTTAATATACCTTCTTGACACCTCATTCCATACTAAACCAATTTGATGTTTTTGTAATTGTCTTGCAACAAACATTGGTGCTTTGATATGAAATGTGATACAAGTGTGAGCAAAAGGTGTCCAGTGATTATGTCTTGCAAGATATCTTATGAGTTTTTGATCTCTCTCTTTCAGAACTGGCATATGAACTAAAGTTTCACCAGAACCATAAAATGATATCTTTTTTATTTCAGATGACTCTGCTTTAGACTTTTTATTGAAAGAAACTCTTGCAGAATTAACCACTGACAAATCACTTCCCATATAATCAACTAATTGTACTTTCATTTTCTTGTTCCACTTTCAATAATTCCATTCTGAGTTTGAACAACTGCCATAACATCTTTAGATAAATTCAATTCACTTATATATTTACAACCAGCATAAGATAAACCAGAACGAATCCCATTACAAAGTTCATTTATAACATCTTTAGCACTTCCAGAATCTTCAACTTCAATAGCAATACCCTCTTCAGCAACTGTGCTAACATCCCCATCATTCAGTAGAACTTGTCTTGCAGAATTAGATGCCATTCCTCTGTATGAGTTTGGATCATTTGCTTCTTTACAACCTGCAAACAATTTACCTGTCATTATAGAACTTGCTCCTGCCCATAACGCCTTTACAATGTCACCAGAACTTTTAATTCCACCATCAGCAATAATAGGGATGTCAGAATATTTAGATTCAACCAAACCAGTCTTCACCATTCTAACTGCAGTTAATTGAGGAACCCCAAAACCAGTCATCCTTCTTGTTGTGCAAACTGATCCTGGTCCAATACCAACTTTTATAGCATCAACCTTTTGATTGGCTAAAAATATTGCTGCTGAAGCAGAAGCAACATTCCCAACAATAATATCAACATATTGATTTCTACTTCTTATGAAATTGATCATCTCAACAACTTTATCTGAATATGCATTAGCAATATCAATACATATACCATTAACGCCAAGATATATTAGATTTTCAGCACGTTCCTTTTCTTTACCAGAAACCCCTACAGTAGGAATAAATGGAGTCCAATGATTTTCCCAAGAATCTAAACACTTTTTAACCAAATCACAATTTTCTTCAATTTCCATATTTCTATGTAAGAAACCAACGCCACCCAAACTACTTAAAGTCTTCGCTAAATCATACCCTGTAATGGTATCCATATTAGCAGAGGTGATTGGAATATCTATGAATATGTTTCTGGAAAGTTTAGTTTCCAACTTTGGATCGTTTCTTGAATTCAAAGATTTATTAGGTACAAGAAGAATATCATCATATGTGTAAGCAGGCATAAACATAACAAACTCACTTATTAAATATTCTTGTAAGTTTATTAATTAAAAAGTTTTCAATTCCCTGATTCACAATTTTCTCCATTCTGTAAATTTCATTTTTGCTCTGAGTCCACTGAAAATATTGTCTTCAATATACTCTCTAATTTGTTCAATAGTATGACCACACTTCACCATATCATTGATGTCTTTACCTTTGAAAGTGTCATCAAATAAAACAATGGAGTAACCCATATCTATTATCTTTTCAACTTTTTGAACTATCTGTCTATTTCTTGGTTCATTATCAAATAAGAATATCAATTCACAATCTTGTAAATCTTCTGTATTTAAATCAGAACCTGTCATAGCCACACAGTTCTCTAAAAACAGTGAATCAAAAATACCTTCTACAACATAAACTGGTTTTGTATTATCAATTCTGTCAAGTCCATAAACCTTACTGCCTTGTGATAAACTTACTGTAATATATCTGAGACTGTTATCATCAAGTGCACGACCTTGGATATGAGTTATTTTCTTTTGTCGATTGAAGAAGGGAATAACAATTCTCTCCTCACTCTTCAATCTTTTTGATTTTTCTGGACTGATTATCTCAATCAATTTTTTGAAGTCTTCAGTATAACTGAATCTACATCTATATTTATAATTTATCTTTCTTGAATCCAGATACTTCACTGCTTTATGACAATCTTCAAGAGTTTCCATCTTCACCATAGGAAGTTTTTTCACCTTTCTTTTAGGTTTATCAAACTTCACAGGTTTACTTTTATAGACTGGTTCAACTTTATTGAGTTGATTAGTCTCTTTTAGATTCTCAAGCTTGTATTCTTGATATAGAAAAGAATCATGAGTTTGTAAAAATTTAGTAAAGGAAGTGTAAAATCCACAGTTATGACACTTGTAAATGTAATAACTTTGATCTGTACTTAAATGGAAATATCCCCTTGTCTTAGATTCTGATTTATGAGAGTCTCCACAATATGGACATCTAAAAGTCCATAAATTATCTCTAACTCTCTGAAATCTTTCTAACTTAGGGGATAGTAATCCAATATACTTCTGTTCAATCCAAATACTCATACAGTTATTATAGACTAAAAATTACTTTTTGTCAAGACTTTTGTCTTTTTTTTCGTAGTAATCTTTATACATTCCTATAACAACTTTTTGATACTTGATGTAGTCTAATAGAAGTCTAACATTCAGAGAAATTAGTTTGTAGTCTTTCCCATCAAGAGAAAATAAAACAGGGACTTTCTCATCCTCTTTCAGTTTTGAAAACACTTCTTCAATATTCTCTTCAGTCACAACTATAAAATTCACATCATGGAGTTTTACAGGATCCTTTTCAGGAATTTTAAGAGCAGGTTTGAGTTTACCTTGTTCAACTAATTCACCAACTTCTGGTGGTAGTTTTTTGATAATCTCTCTGCGTTTTTTACATCCAGTTAAACTAATTAGCAGACTTGCCAAAAAAATCAGAACAATCAATCTTTTCATCTTCACCTCTTTTTGAACCAGTGAAAAGTTCAACACATCTTCTCAACCGTTTCAATTCATCATTAAAAATTTTTTCTACCATTTTGGGTTTTTTTTCAGCCAATTCTTCTAGTGACTTCTTACCTTCTTTTTCTCGGTAAAGTCTATCCTCAAGTTTTTTTATACTTTCTCTTGATTCTCTTTCGTTTTTTATTATTTCGTTAAGTGCTTCTGCAACTTCTTCGAAACCCATATTTAAAACCATCATTTGAGTTCTTAAAGAATTTATCCTTCTACTCAAACTTTGATTCTGTATATCTTTCTCAAGAATCTCATTCTCAAGAGTTGTTATTTTCTCATAAACTCTTCTATGTTCTTTATAGAGAACATCTGTGAAGTTTTTGATTCCCAAATAAGTTACTGAGAAGGTTCCAACGACTCCACTTATCAATAATAAGTTCTTGAGTCCAAAGAATCCCAAAAATTTGTCTATCATTGGGAGTCTTCCTATTATCCCACCAAACCCGCTCAGTATTCTTTTTAACATTATTCTCCATCCTTCTTGAAAAAGATATTATATCCATCAATATTAACTAAAACTCCATCAAGAAGTTTTTCAACCTCTTCACCAGTCAGTGTTTCTTTCTCCAACAACAGTTCAGAAAGGTTCTTCAAAGATTCTTTGTTCATATCAAGAAGTTTCTTTGCTCTATCATATTGATCATCAACAATTCCTCGAATCTCTTTATCAATATTCTGTAACATATCATCAGAAAGTTCGTGAGTCTTCCAACCTTCATCCATATTATTCAAATGCAACATCCCAAGAGAACTCATTCCCCATTTAGTTACCATATTTCTAGCAGTTCTAGTAGCACTCCTAATATCAGATGATGCTCCCGGAGTGTAATCCCCTGCTAACATTTCTTCACCAACTCTACCACCTAATGCTATACAGATGGAGTTTAAAAGTTGAGACTTGGTTGAATGCTTTTCTTCAGATAGAAAAGATACATGACCTAAACTCTTTGTTCTTGGAATAATAGTGATCTTATCAATCTTTGCGTTATTATCCAATATCAGACCCAACAAAGCATGTCCTGATTCATGCCAAGCAGTGTTCTCAAGTTCTTTCTCGTCCTGTTTTCTGGACTTCTTCTCAGAACCATAAGCAACTTTTTCAATTGCTCTTTCTAAACAATCTTGATCAATCTTCTTGAGTTTATCTTTGACTGCCAACAAAGCACTTTCATTTACAACATTTGTCAAATCAGCACCAGAGAATCCAACAGTTTTCTTTGCCAACCTTTGAATATCAATCCCATCTTCTAATAAGGGAAGCTTCTTCAAACAAAGTTTCAGTATTTTCAGTCTACCTTCTTTATCAGGTAAGTCTACAGAAACATGTTTATCAAATCTTCCAGGACGTAATAATGCTTCATCAAGAGTCTCTAACCTGTTAGTTGCCCCAATAACTATCACATCAGAACCTAAACTGTTGAAACCATCCATCTCAACTAAAATCTGATTGAGTGTCTGATCTCTTTCAGAGTTCTTGTCACTGTTACTTCTTTTCTTACCAACAGCATCAATCTCATCAATAAAAACTACACAAGGTGATGCTTCTCTTGCTTTTGCAAACATATCTCTTACTCTTGCAGCACCAACACCAACATACATTTCTACAAATTCAGAACCAGAGACATACATAAAAGGAACGCCAGATTCTCCAGCAATTGCTTTTGCAAACATAGTTTTACCAGTACCAGATGGACCATATAGAATAGCACCTTTTGGAAGTTTAGCACCCATCTTCTTGTACTTTTTATTACTCTTGAGAAAATCCACAATCTGTTCTAACTCTTCTTTTGCTTCTTCATTACCAGCAATATCATCAAATCGTACATCAGACTGTTCTGGTTCAAAGAACTTTGAAGTGCTTTCTGCTGGAGCAGGAGGTCTTTGTCCACCAAATGAATCGTTAGGCCCAGAAGACCCTCCTATAGGTGGCCCAGAACCAAAATGGGGTCCATTCTGCATATGTCTCATATTGCTCATCACTCTATTGAAGAAACAATATAATCTCCACATTATGAAAGTTGATACTGCCAAAAAGATACCAAAAAGAAGTATTACAACAGGAGTCAATATAGGTCTACTCTCTGTTTTGAAAGTGTAATACACCTGATTTTTCTTTACTTCCTTAAGACTATCAGTTTCACCACTTGGTCTTGAGGTTTTATACCTCTTTCCATCAATAGTGTAATCAATACTTTCTTTACTGAAAACAACATTGTCAGTGACTTTATTTCTTACACTCTCTATAAAATGAGAATAACTTGTCTTAAGTATAGGATTTCCCCTATACTTTTGAAAAAAGAAAAAACCACTTGTGATTAAACCAAAAATGGTAATGACTATCAACTTTTTCTTCATAAAATATTCCTTTCCTAATTCCTAGAAGGTCTTTGACTTTCAATGTATAATAAAACTTTTTTAAGAAGTTTTCTAATTACAGGGTGTCTACTATCAAAATTGAATGCCATGAAGTAAGCAAACAAATTTGGTGATGCTTTAAAAAGACTTTTGTCCAATCGCTTAACATTAGCGACAGTCTTTTGCTTGGTTCTATACTTATTTAGTAGTTCACTTGAGATGTTTAGTGCATATGCTTCTATCTCGTCTGAATTACCAAGATAAACTCTACTTGAATAAAAATCTTTTAATTCTTTACTGATTTTAGGTCTATACTTTGCAGGTTTTATAAATCCTCTATTTCTATATTGAGTCATATGCAAATACTCATGTTGTACAGCATCTGCAACCTCATTAGAAAGTTTATGCCACATTACACTATCTAAATTCAATAAAACTTCAGGGTCAGAAACTATAAAATTTAAACCAATAGGCGTTTCTTCACCATCTTTATCATTATCCTCATCATACCAAGCATTAACTACAATAGAACTTGAAGAAACTTTACTAGATTTTTGAACACTAATCTCCACATTGTAATGTCTTCTCAAAGTTTTTTCTATTTCATCTGCAATACTTTTAATAGTGATATTTTTGTTTATAATTTTTGATTTAGATTTTCCTAGTATAGCTCTGATGTTTCTTCTAGGAATTTCTTGAGTTTTTCCTAGAACTTTTTCTTTTAGGTCAGATTTTTTCTCTTTTTTTTTATCTTTCTTTTTCTTTTTCTTAAGATGGACAGGAGGTTCTCCTACTAACCCTGCAAAATCAGTCCCATCACCTATCGCATTTGCTATTTCTTCTATGAAAAGATAATCCTCATTACTTAATGATTGAATAAAATCACCATATCTTGATTCAATCAAAACATATCTATTCTCTTCACCTTCAAATATTTCTAAATTGTCTTGTTCTTTAAGGAGATATAAAGCACCAACAATATTTGCCAATTTAGATCTCCCCAATGGTCCAAGAACTCTTTTCAGATTGAAAACGAAAACGTCCAATTTCGTTAAAGCTTCTTTTTCCTCTTTAGTCTTTAATGTTTTACTTTTTTTGAGAATTTTACCCTTCTCATCAACTATTCCAAGTTCATATGCTTTAGTCTTCTTTATAGGCGTTATCATTCTAGAAATTAATTTATAGAGCACAACATAATTAAGGGCATTTGAAATAAACCCTTCTCGTAATACACTTTTCATATATCCTCCAATTCTCTAAAAATAGAAATGTCTATAGTTATATCATCAGACATAATATTTCTACCGTTTACACTATGAACTATTTCTGGCATATAGGAAAGGTATAATAGAAAGGTCTTTAATAAAGGCCAATACTTTTCTTCCATTTTAAAAAATAAAATTCTAGTTGCACTTCTATTCTCAAAAACATTATAGAAAGCTATAATATGATTCAAGATTAATCTTGTTTTTATTTCTCCGCCTCTATTATATTTATTAAATAGTCTTTTAACATACTTTATTCTATACATATCTTCATAAAAATCCTCAGATGATAAACACTGAGGATTTTTATAAGATAATTCAGAAAATAAATCTATATTCTCTTTATTAAGATCTTCCATCATTACACTTCTGTCGTAACACCTTCTTCATCATTTCCAGTTCCAACATCAGTTTTAGAAAGAACTTGATTTAAAACTTGTAAAGCGCCTTCAGTCATAGTGATACTATTAAAAACATTTCTTCTTTGAGTGTCAGCTTCTTGAATTTCCTCTACAGTTCTCACCCTTTGAGACTTCAATTCAATTAATTTGACAACATGCTCATCATCTTCAGGGGTTTCCTCTGTAACAAAACTAGAAAGTGCATTAATAGCTCCATCTAATTGAGTAACTCCTGTTGTTTTTTGTTTTATAAACTCTTGAAGTTGATTAAACAAATCAGCATTCTTTTGATTAGACCTAACCAGAGTTGACCTTTCATGTAAGATAACGCTAATCAATCCATCTAAAGATGTTATAAAAGTTTCTCCAACAATTCCACCTTCACCTGATGTAGTTCCAGTAGTTTCTTCAGTAGTTTCAGTAGTACTCATTAAATCCTCCATATTATATTTAACTACATTTATATTATAAACTATATTTATAACATTGTCAATAACTTTTTTAAACTATTTTCCTATGAAGGATTTTGTGGAATATTAACCAATCTAACTTCAGCATTATTATTCCTTTTCCAAGAAATTGCAAGAGTGATTACACCATTATTAACTGAAGATGCTCCAATGTAATTACCTAGAGGGTTATAAGATCCACTATTATCTTCGTAACCAACAATTCTATTTTCCCATTTGAGATTAGTTGAGTCCCAGTCCCAGACATGCCAAGTGTAAGTTGAACTCTCTGAACTTAAAGCCATGGTATTACCGTCATTGGTTAAACTTAACATGTTCCCCCACGAACCATTACCATAACCTTCGGATTGTAAATTTAAAAGTCCACCGTTTCTAAGATCCCAAGAAGAATTAGATTCATTCCAGTCATAAGTATATACTGAATTTGTTGATTTAGAACCTACTATAAGAGAATTTTTAGTGTTCGATATAGACACAGAACTTAAATTTGCAGGTAAAACAAATTCAGCAGAAGTATCCCTATCCCAATCACCAGTTCCAGTATTGTATTCGTAGGTGTAAACTTTATTATTTCCAGAAGAACCTACAACCAAGGTATTACCATCTCCACTTAAAGAACAAAAACCAAATTTAGTAGATTCTGGGGCGGAAATAGTGCTCGAAAGGTCATATGATGGATTGCTATTATTCTGTTTATAAATATAAACTTTTCCGCTTTCATGTCCAGTTGCACCAACAGCTACGATTGTACCATCATTATTCAATGAAACATTCTGCCTACCAAATTCTGTTTGATCAGTTTCATTCCCCCTGTTAGGTGGATATATTGTTGTGAATGGTGTGG
>Ga0163109_10004387_pt1 | contig 10718 bp, 10 predicted proteins | sample CRUFie1St13metaG_FD_108704 | JGI IMG/M metagenome (GOLD analysis project Ga0163109, IMG submission 108704) | Marine microbial communities from the Costa Rica Dome - CRUD Field 142mm St13 metaG | ecosystem: Environmental > Aquatic > Marine > Oceanic > Photic zone | place: Costa Rica: the Eastern... | reverse complement strand
TATATGGATTATATTTGTTGAAAAATAACCAAATAAAATTTAGTTCAATTATTTTTATGATTTCATTTTTAATTAGACCAATAGGTGTAATCAATATTTTTGTGTTTATTTTGTATATATGGTTTAAATTAGATAAAAAGATTTCATACTACATAGTTATTCTCTTACTATTTTTTGTTTCAATAATGTCTTTTAACCTTATCCTGCATGATGAGTTTACTATCTCAAATACTATTTCAGCTAATTTACAAAATGACGAATATGAAGAAAATAATTCATTAATAAACTACTCAACTAACTTTTTTTCGCAGACTAATAGAGAATTTCTACTTCAAAATATAAAAAGATTATATGGCGAGGGATCTAGGGACTGTTTCTTTGATAATTGTTTTATTTACAATCCTTTATTTAACAAAGATGGAACTCTTCCTCAATTACTAAACGCTAATTCAATTTTTGGAAAGGTGTCAAACCCTGTATTGTCTTTTATTTATAAAATTGCTTCACCAATAAATATTTGGACTTATATACCTCTTGCATATTTTCTTTGTTTATTTGGAAAAAATAAATTTGTAAATATAATCACTTCTTTATTTTTTCTAAACATTTTGCTTAGTATATTGACTTCAGAATACGGTAGTAGATGGTGGCTGCTTCCGAATATGTTGTCAATATATCTATTAAGTTATGTATTTTGTTACTTTTATAAATTAAAATCTTACTTATGAGTGAACAAATAACCACGTTTTGTGGCGAAAACATTAAAAATGAAAATCTAGAGGTTATTACAGATAACCCTAATTTTAATTTTGAAGTCGATCCAAGTTTTGAAAAAGTTTTACTTTATGATATTGAAGGAAACTCTGTCATGGTAAATTCGTGGATTGAATGTGCTCATTACGTAAATGGTGGTTGGGTGTATGAGCAACAGCAGGCCGCAAACCTACAAGCGATAGCCTTACCGATTGTAATTCTCTTATCACTATATTTTATTTGGAAAAAAATAAGTAAAAAATAGCTCCATGTATTTAAAAAAGCTGATTTTGTTTATCCCAGTTTTTTTAACTATTTATGGAATAAACGAATATAACAAACATACATCTTTATACAATAACCCACTTGGTTCTATCGATTCCGAACAATGGGTTCAAGAGAGTCCACTTCAATTTTTTATAGGATTTGTGATAAACATATTTATTGATAATCTCAATTTGACATACTGGATTGTTGTAATTCTTGGTTTTTTGTTCTTACTTTTCTCACTTATAAAGTTTGATCAAAAAATTTTTAATGGAAACCAAATTATGAAAATATTATATTTTTCACCCTTTTATTTAATTATTTTCTATTGGATGGGGAAGCCTGACACCTTTATTACAGGTTCATTGTTTTTACTCACTTCTTTTAATGGCTCACTTTGGATTTCTGGATTTGCAATTTTTGTTATGATTTTTTCTCACCCACAAGTTACGTTAATTTACTTTGTTTTAATAAGATATTTAGGCATCATTAAATTAAAAATTGAGCATTATATTTTTCTATTCTTAGGGTTTTTGATCTACAACTTTTATCTTATGCAACTCAGTCAGTTTGAAAGTAGATATGATTTTATAATAAAAGATTTAGATAGAATCTTAGATACAATTTTTACAAATACTCTTGCGGGCTTTATTTCATTGTTTATGTGGTTATGGATTCCAATATTTTTGAGCGGACTTATTAGAGATAAAAAATTTATCTTATCATTTTTTCTAATATTTTTTATTTCATTTTTTACGCTTGATCATACGAGAATTTTCATGATTCTTTCCATTCCACTAATCATCTATTTAATATCTAAAAGAGAATTTTTGGAATCTTTTTCAACAATTTTTGAAAATAAAATAATGTATATTTTAGGACTATTTCAAATTCAAAAACGTGCCGATGGACGAATAGTAGATGGAAATAATTTATCAGAAAATATTATTTTTCAAGAGTTAATGTCTGAACTTATAAATTTTATAAAGAAATTCATCTAGATTGTTTGTATGAACATTTTTAAATATAAAAACACTTTTATATATGTACTGCATACAGTAATTATTATTTTGTTTCTTAAAATTTTTACTGAATTAATTAGTTTTTTATCTACAAAATTAAAATTGATTGATAGATTAATACTTAAAATAGGAAAGATTGACGGTGTTTATAGTCAAGCATCAACAACCTGGTATCCCCAATTAGACAATTTAATCAATTTAATTTTTTTAATTTTATTTTTTATCATCTTGGTAAATAAAAAAAGGTTTAATAAAAACTTTAAAATTGATAAAAAGCTCATAGCTTTGACTACATTTTTTAGTGTAATTGTTTTTTCTTCAAACATTTTGGTAAATGAATACAGAGGATGGGATCTAGTTCTTTACTGTGAAATTAACCCAACATACGTCAACGAAAATCCTTACTTAATTGATATCAATGGATTAACTGCAGTCTACTCACCATTGATTTGGAATTTTATTTACAGCATTTGCAAATCTAGCTTCTTCAATAATGTTATATTGACATATTATATTTGGATATATACTGGAGTCTCATTTTTTCTCCTCTCAATAATTAGGCAAGCTAAAACAAATACTTTTAATATTTTCATCAATCTTTCTGTTGTATTGTCGTTTTTAGGAGCAAATTACAGCGGAATAAGAACGGGAAATATTGGATATATAATTGGCGTATTAATTGCGTACTGTTTTGTTGTTTCTCTGAGAAATCCTGACAATAAATTCATAAGCTTTATTTTTGGATTGTTGTTATTATTCAAGCCCTTTTTCATCTTTTGGTTTGTTTTGATTTTTTTGTTTAACAAAGTCTTAAAAAATGGAGTAACTCTGTTTAATAATTTAAGCATTTTGATCCTAACTCAAATTTTTGGGAATCTAATGAGTTTCTTTCTTTACAGAGTTGAATATTTATATTTTATAGAAAATATATTTCAGCAGAATAATTCCATTAATAAACCGTTAAATGATAAAGCTGGTTTTTTGAATATGATTTTTCAAGATTATGTTTACAGAGTTTTACAAAAAACTTTTCAATTTGAAATAAATAAAATTGTTTTGCTTTTTATATCAATTATTTTGATATACATTTTGAAACAATATTTCAATAAATTAAATCAAATGATAGTATTACCTATTTTTTTAACACCAAGGTTTAAAGCTTATGATTCAACATTTCTATATACAGTTTTTAACAAAAAAGACATTGCTCTTGAATATTATTTATTCTGTACAGCGCATATAGGTTTACTAATCATATTTTCAATTAGTGGAGTGGGTTACTTGACCGAACTTTTATATATTTTAGTTTTTATTCTTTATGTTGTATTACTTGATCGACAAAACAATTAAAGTATTTTTTTTCTATAAAATTTAACAACTTAGTAGGAAATAATTTAAATAATATGAAAGTAAGAAATATCGATTTAGAAGAATAGAAAAATTTAACTTGTTTATTTTGTCTTCCAATAAAATTTTTATAAAAAATAAAACTGGCCTTCTCTTTACTGATTGCAAAAGGAGGTGTTTTGTGAAGTTTTGTTAATTTTGTAAATATAAATCCAGATCTAAAGATTAAATATTGTCCTGTCTTTTGATTTAAAATAAAGTCTTCTAGCGCTTGCTTCGATAAACCATAATAAAAATTTTTCAACCTCAATTTTGATGCGGCAATTGATGAAATGACTGAAAACCTTAACTTAATATCTAATTTGTTTAAGGAGGTTATTATCGCAGCAGGTATTAAAAAATTTATGTAAACCGTATCTTTAATTTGTTTATTAGTTAAAGCTTTATTTTCGATACCTTCATAAATGAAACCATTGAAAATTACTATCTCATTAATATTATTATCAATTACAAGTTTTTTTATTTCATCTAATGAATCAATGTAGTTATTAACTTTTATAGAATTAATATGGCTAAATGGAAACTCTTCTCTCGATACACAAAACAATGCATTTCCTTTTATGTCAAATCTTTCAATAACAGATTTTCCAAAATCAGAGTTTGCTCCAATAAATAATATCTTTTTTACCAATTTTTTAATCCAAGCCTATGAGATATTTGTGATTGGAAGAGATTTTTTGGGTCGTAAAATTTTACAACCTTTTCCCACTCATTGAATTTTTTGTACATTAATTTAAAAGATGATTCGTCTAAGACGGAATCTTTAGCTAGGTATATTAATCCATCGAGTTCTTGAAGTTTTTTATTAAAATTTAATAAACTTTTTGTATTAAATGTTTTCTTAGGAAAATCAATTGCGAAAGTCCAACCATCTTTGCAAAAACTTAAATAACCCTCTCCATCGGTAAGTCTTTTAACACTGCATAAAATTGGATTATTATTCTTTATTAACAAATGTAAAAGCTCCTGTATTTTATTCGTATTTTCAACAGGAACAACAAATTGAACCTGAATCAAACCTTCTTTGCCAGCAATTAATCTTGTATCTAAAAAATTTTTTATTGGATAAAATGTTTCAAATATCTTTGCTTTTTTTGATTTTTCGTTATTTATAAAATAATAAAGTTTGTTTATATTTTTTAAATAAAACTTATTGGAAAGATTAATTGTAAATTCATAATCTTTAAAACCTGTTTTTATATTCTCTAATCCAGCTTCTTCAATATTGTTTGGTAGTTCTTGTGAGCTAAATGATACCCATTTATTTTTTGGATTTACAAGATCTATCCATGCCGACCAATAAGTTGAATTCTTCATCTTGAAGTTTTCTAGCATGTATTCCAATCCTTCACCTTTTGTAATCTTTGTTTCAGCATAAAAAGACAAAGGCTCTAATTTTTTTGAGAATTCAACATCTGTTATTACTCCTGTTAAACCCATTCCCCCAACAGTTGCTTTAAAAAGCTCACTATTGGTTGTTCTATCGGCCTTGATTTTTTTGTCATTTGATACTGCAATTTCTAGACTTTCAATGTTTTTCGAAAAAGCTCCACCCCATAAATTATCTTTACCATGTACATCCGAAGCTATCGCGCCACCAATTGTTACATTTGCCTTTCCTGGAATACCTACAAGCCTAAGGCGATGCTCTAGTACAAAATCAAAAATAGTTTTATTTATTTTATTTTGATTTTGAAACTTGTAAGCAAAATTCTCACCAGGTATACAACTATCTCCATAAGAGTTCAAATTGCCAATTGGCAAAATAATTTTGTCATCGTCGATTTGATCAATAATCTCAACTCTTTTACTAAAGGTTCTACCCCAACTTTTTATATCTTGAATATTATCCATAGACACCTATCAGTAAAGATGAGACTGTGAGAATTAGATAAAGTAATTCATTTTTGTTTTTAAACATAGAAATCACAAAATCTTCAAGCCCCGAGCCATTACTAACCATTACTACGCCAATAAAGACTCTTCGAAGGAACATAATCGACAATGTTAAAAAAAGATTTGGCAGTGTGAATACAAAACTTATTTTTACAACAAAGACCCATAACGCATAAGTAACTGATGCTAAGAAAGAAAAAAGTTTTAACATATTATTTAAAGATTTTAAATTGTAGTTAGTTGTTAGAAATTGTTTGTACTTGGAATATTCTAAAATACCTATATCTTGATAAATTGATATTCTTTTTGAAAGAGCTAGACATAAACTACTAAAAAATATAAACGATGTTAGAAAAGATGAAGGCTCTATATTTACTGCAGCACTACCAATCCAAACTCTGATTAGAAATAAAAAACTTATTGTTATGACATCAATATAAGGAATAAATTTAAATTTCCATGTATATAAAATTCCTCCAACAAAATAAGCTAAGCCAAAAAGCAATGTTTCAGTATTCAAATAATTTAAAATAAGAAAACCCGTAGTCAAAATAATTAAAGAGAATAATTTTGCACTTTTTAAACCTATAGAACCATTTGTAATAGGCCTATTTTTTTTTATGGGGTGACTTTTATCAATATCAATATCAATAATGTCATTAACAACATAATTGGCCGAAGATATTAATGATATGCCAAAAAATGATATCAAAACTTTAAAAAGTATACTTAAATCAAGAGTTCCAAGACCGATTGGCATTGTAAAAACAACCAAATTTTTTACCCACTGCCATACTCTGATTGTTTTAATTACGTTTCTTGTGTAGGAATACATGTGAATGATTTTAACAATAAAAATTTTGCTATTTATAAATTATATATTTATTGTTTTCAAAAACAATATTCTTACTTTGACAAGACTCTGATCTCTTCTCGCAAACTACATAATGTGGAAAATCAACTTCATAATCTTTTCTAAAAGAATTTCTTCCTGTAAAGTATCTAAAAGGTCTAGGACTATGAAATGCGAAAATATCATCATCAAATTCTTTATTTGATACAAATTCAATGACTTCGTAGAAACTCTCATCAATAGGACCACGTTGTCGCTCAAGATCTGAGACAGTTAAAAAATTTACAAAAAGTAAAAAACATAAGTATAAAATTCCAAAACTATTTATCCACTTGAATTCTTTACTTTTGAAAAAACTAATCAAAATATTTATTAGCAAATAAAAGGCAGGTATTAAGTACCTTTTATAATCTGTGTGACTCCATACAGGTTCAAATAAAAATAAAAAAGACATGTAAGTAATAAATGTCAATGAATATATATTTTTATAGTTGATTGCAACAAATAAAAAGATTATTAGACCAATAAAAAAATTTATAGGGTGTGTAAAGTTGGTTATAAAATACCCCATGTCATTTGTTACATATTGAAACCTTTCTAAATTAATAGCTAAAATTTTTGAAATGTCATAAGTATTGCCATAATTGCCAATTGAATCAGTACCCAATATAAAGTCAGCTAAAAATTTTAATGAAATACAAACAAATAATAATTTAATAATTTGTTTGTATTCTTTTTTTTGGAAAAAATAAAAAACATGAAAAATACCTAAAACTAAAAAATAAATTTTAAAAATTATTGATAACAAAAGAAAAATCCCAGACAAAACTACTTTGTTTTTAGATAAACAATATATTGATAAAGAATAAAGAAATAAAGAAGGCAAGTCTGGAAGAATCTCTAAGTTTTCATTCAAAATATACGGTGAGAACAAAAAAACCGAACTAAATAAAATAACATTTTTAGATTTTGGATTTGCTTTAATAAACAAAAAAATAATTAAAAACATACTTATCGGATTAAATAATTTAAGTAAAGAAATATCCCAATTATGTAAAAAAGAAGAAATTGAAATTAAAGCTGAAAATCCCATTGGGTAAGCAATTGCTGAAAACGAACTATCTCTTGAAAGTCCAAGTAAGTATTGGTTTAAGCTTATCTCGTCAAATATTATGTCAGCAGAAAGGGCTTTAGCTTGCAACAAATACAGCGCATAATCACCTCCCCACGAAAGATAATTTTTGTAGAGTAAATAGTTAACAAATAAAAATATTGGAGCTAAAAATAAAAAAATTTGTTTGGTTTGAAATTTTGATATTTCCATATTTCTATATTAGATTTATTTAATTAATTTTCATTGTTAGATAGAGAATCAAATTAAAGTTTTTATTTTTACTAAAATTAATTTTGAATGTTAAAAATCAAATATCTTACATTGTTACTTTTTTTAGCTTTTTGTTCCCATGAGGTAATTATTATTGATGAAAATAGTAATTCTGAAATAATAGCTCCAATATTTAATCCAAAAGTTGAATTTGAAATAAATGTTGATGTGCACTCCTCATCTTTTTGGAAGAAAGATCAGAACAATCAACTTATAAAAGAAGAAGGTAAATACATTCATGAACAGAATTCTTATGTTAGAACTGCTCCGTTTTCCAACAAGGATACACTGTTTGTGATTATGGATCCATGGATAGATATGGATTCAGAATTTTTAAATGATCGTCATAAAGATATAGTTAAAAATCAAATCAATCCTCTTATTGAGTTACTTATAGATAAAAATTTTGAAATTGTTATTTTTACTAATGACTGTCAGAGAAGAGAGAGAGCTTTTAACTGCAATATCGGATCATTGCAAAGTTACGTTGAAGATGGATTAGTCTATAAGTTTTACCATGATGACTGGAACAGTTCAGCTTCTTTTAATGAATTCTTGAAAATCAATGGTATAAAAAATATTGTTTATTTGGGTTTCAATTCCAATCAATGCATTATTAATAGACATGTAGGCATGATTCCTCTCAGACTCGAAAATGGAAATATTAATTTTTATATAATCCCCGAAGCATCTGCTGCGATAGAGTATTCAGAGACTTGGGATTCTAACTCAGCACATGAGAGTACTTTAAAACTAATATCCAGTTGGCTTGGAGAGATACTTTACCTAGAAGATTTAATTAGTAAGTTATAAAAATTTTTATTTGATATATATTTTGATAAAACAAGATGTATTTTATCAAGTTATCATAATTTATATGAAAAAGCTCATTAGCAAGATAGAAAATTATTGTATACCACTTTTAATCTTTATATTTTCTATATTCGTAAATAGAAGCCTAACTACAGACTCTCATTCCTTAGGGGAAAATCTTCAAAATTATTCAGAAATTTTTCCATTGCAAGATGGAATTTTACAACCTCAAAGAATTCTACTTCCAATTCTAGGTAAGTTATTGAATACAGATTTACAAATATTAAATTTACTATTTTTAATAATATTTATTTATATCTTTTATAACCACTTATTAAAAACTCAATCAAAACTTAATTCAATTTTGATAACTTTAGGGCTAAGTTCATCCATGTTTGTTCAATTTCATTTAAACTTTGGCGGTTATCCTGATATTTTGAGTTACCTTCTGTTATTAATTGCTTTTGTGTATAAACACAGAACTGTTACACCCTATGTATTACTTTTACTTGCATTGACTACAAAAGAAACAGTCATATTTACATTTTTGTTTTTCATTTCTCTTAAAGCAATATCTAAGTTAAAAATTTTTGTTGTTGCAGTTATTTATTTGCCTTTTTATTTCACCTTAAGTAATGGAGTATTTGATTTTAATTTCTATATTCAACCATTGAAATCAAATATTTTTTACTGGGCGTCGCAATCTATAGATTTTTTAATTACAGGGTATTTTTCAACAATAAAATTTTTATGGTTGATTATTTTTTTGTTTTTTATTAGACGTTTTAAAGAAACAACTCCTTTGATACTTTTAATTTTTGGTATTTCGTTACAAGTTTTAATAGGAGGAGATACTACTAGATTAATAAGTTTCATATTTTTAGGCTTATTGTATGTACTTGAATGTATGAATTTAAAAAAAGACACAGGATTTCTTCTTTTAATTACTTTGCTAAATATCTTCACTAAAAAATACTATGTATTTTTTGGACAACTCACAATTATTAATGAAAGCAGATTGTCTCCTATTGATTTTTTTCAAATATTTAATTAATTATTATTTAATTTTGTTTTCTTTATTTTTTATATTTATTGAAAGTCAGTAAGAAAAAACCCTTATAGATATTGGTGGCCAGAGGCAGAATCGAACTGCCGACCCCTTGTTTTTCAGATATGGGCAGACCACTTGACCTAAGTTCATTTTACTTAACTTGAGTTAAGTATGCGCTCGTTATTTAAGGGCGAATATAAAGCAGTGAGCGTACAATAAATCAGACTTTACTAACCAGCGTTTCCCAATTTGTTCCCACTTTTGAAATTAAATTAATGTATTTTTATAAATCTAAAGTTAAGATTTTTATATGAAATTTAATACTTCTATATTAATTGATGAATTGTCAAACAAGCTTAAAGGTATAGATATGAAATATCCTTTAGGATTTATTGATAGTGATTTAGAAATATATCCACTTGGATCAGATACAAAAGTTTTAAGCACATTTTTTGAAATGATAACTGCCCCATTAATTTTTGAAATTTCTAAAAAATACAATCTCAAAGTTTTTGAACCAGAATCCCAAAATATATATCCTGACTTTACATTGGCGGAAGAAGTTCACTCAAAAGAAAAGATTGCTATTGATGTTAAAACAACTTATAAAAATAACCCGGATTCAATCTTTTCCTATACTTTAGGAAGTTATACAAGTTTTATAAGAGATGGCAATGAAACTAAAAACATTTTGTTTCCTTTTAGTGAATATAAAAAACATATAATTATCGGTTTTGTGTATTCAAGAAATATGTCAAAAAAAACAGAAGATTCAAAGACCTATTCTGTCAAAGAGGTTGAACAAATTAACCCCCCTTACAAAAATGTAAACTTTTTTGTACAAGAAAAATGGAAGATAGCAGGAGATAAAGCAGGGAGTGGTAATACTGCAAACATAGGGAGCATTAAGGGAAATATTAACGATTTTAAAAACTCAGAAGGCATTTTTGAAAATGAAGATGAATTTTTAAACTATTGGAAAAATTATGGGAGAACTGCTGAAACTAGAACTTATAGAAATATAGAGGAATTTAGGAAATTAAATCCTTAGTTAATAATATCCTTACTTGAATAAATCAGTACCTCTTCCATACTATTTCTTAGGCTTTCAGCTGAACCAACATAGTAGAAATGATTAATACTTTCCCAATGCAAATCTTTAAAATGTTTATAAATAAATTCATTTGTTCTATAACGATTCTTATGCCAATTTGAAAGAATGAAATATGAATTTGTATCAAGCAGTACTTTTGCAAGAGTGTCTGATTCTTC
>Ga0163109_10004386_pt1 | contig 10719 bp, 10 predicted proteins | sample CRUFie1St13metaG_FD_108704 | JGI IMG/M metagenome (GOLD analysis project Ga0163109, IMG submission 108704) | Marine microbial communities from the Costa Rica Dome - CRUD Field 142mm St13 metaG | ecosystem: Environmental > Aquatic > Marine > Oceanic > Photic zone | place: Costa Rica: the Eastern... | reverse complement strand
TCACCGACTCGCGCACGATTAAGGGCCAGTTTCCATACGCCGTATCAAAAGGCGGTATGACTCGAATGACCGAGGTGATGTCCCTGGAGGCGGCTAAATACAATATTCGCGTTAACGCGCTGGCGCCCGGATATTTTCTAACTGATGTCAGTCGTATTCTGTTGGAATCACCAATGGCCGACGAATTTGTGAAGGGAATCCCTATGCGTCGCACAGGCAATTTTCCAGACCTGGACGGTCCGCTGCTACTGCTCGCCAGTGATGCTTCTCGCTACATGACTGGCTCAGTACTGGTGGTCGATGGCGGTCACATCTGCGCGTCGCTATAACCTAAACGCTGATAATTTGGAGGACTAAGCATGACTGATCTTCGCTCGTTGACAATCACCATCACTGATGAGGTTATTTCGGATCTTAAGAATCGCCTTGCCCTTACCCGTTGGCCAGAGCAAGAGACCGTCACTGATTGGACTCAAGGCGTTCCTTTGGCTTACCAGCAAAGCCTCATGGATTATTGGGCTAACGACTATGATCACCAGCGCTTAGCCAACCGACTGAACGCCTATGAGAATTTCGTTACTGAAGTAAATGGCTTAGACATCCACTTCTTACACGTGCGTTCGAGCCACGATCATGCGCGGCCACTACTGCTCAGCCACGGCTGGCCCGGCTCTATTGTGGAATTTTTGAAAGTAATCGGACCGCTCACTGAACCTCAGGCCCATGGCTTGGATGCGACACAAGCATTCCACTTAGTAATCCCATCTCTGCCCGGTTATGGGTTTTCCGGCAAACCTACGCAAACCGGTTGGAGCGTGGAAAAAATGGCAGAAACGTTCGCACTGTTAATGGCCCGGCTCGGCTATGACCGTTATTTGGCCCAAGGTGGCGACTGGGGCTCTGCGATTACTACCGCCATTGGCCGGCAAGATCCAGAGCACTGCATTGGCATCCACCTCAACATGATCACGGTACCACCCGACCCGAGTGCCGATGATCTGACCGAGCAGGAACTGTCGGGACTAGCAGGATTAGCGCATTACCAAGAATGGGATTCGGGCTACTCGAAACAGCAGGCCACCCGGCCGCAAACGCTCAGCTACGGTCTGGCCGACTCTCCCAGCGGACAAGCGGCATGGATTTTAGAAAAGTACTGGTCTTGGACTGATTGCGACGGTGACCCGGCAAATATTCTGAGCCGCGACGAAATGCTCGACAACATTATGGTGTATTGGCTCAACAATGCTTCTGCATCATCGGGGCGACTGTATTGGCATAGCTTCGGCAAGGGACAACAGCCGACTCAGGTGCATGTACCCATGGGCGGAACGGTATTTCCAAAGGAAATTTTCCGCACCAGCCAACGTTTTGCTGAGCGCATTTACACCAACATCATCTATTGGAATGAGCGCCCTAAGGGCGGCCACTTTGCCGCCTTCGAGCAACCGGAAACCTATGTCGAGGAGGTACGGGCGTGCTTTGCCCTCGTCGGCGACTAGCGCGCTGCGGCTAAAGGCACACCCTCCACGGTGATTCGATGCATTAGGCGTCGTTGCCCGTGGTAGTCGTTCACCGCCAAGTGCCAAGTCGCGCGGTTATCCCAAAACGCCAGCGAGCCGGGTTGCCAGTGAAAGCGGCAAGTGTGCTCGGGGCGTGCGATGTGGCCATACAGGAATTGCAGCAACGGTGCAGATTCTTGAATCGACCAGCCGTCAAAGTGCGTAGTGAAACCCGGGTTCACATATAAGATCTCGCGCCCAGATAGCGGGTGGCGAATCACCACGGGATGGACTGCGTCTTGGGTCGCTTGGTCGGCATTGGCGAATAATCCGGTCACATCATCTGGCAACGCTGCTGACTGACCAAATACATGACGCGAGGAATGTACCGCACGCAACGAGCGCAACATGTCTTTAATGCCTTCCGACAAGCTATCGAAAGCTACTCCACAGCTAGCAAACAACGTGTCGCCGCCGGTTGTCGGCACCTCTTTGGCATACAGTAAAGAACCTAAGGCTGGGATCTGATCATATGAATGATCAGTATGCCAACCGCCCCCAATATTGAATTTCTGATCAGGCTCTTTGCGCACCTCAGCGATCTGAGGGTAGTTGTCTACCGGTGTGAAGAATCGATTGATATTGATCTCACCCCAATGTTCGGCCAGTGCAATATGCGCCTCCGGGGTTAACTGTTGGTCACGAAAAAATAGCACGCTGTATTGAGCATGGGCCTCACGCAACTCGCTCAAGGTCGCCGAATCCAAGTGGTTTAGATCAACACCAGCGACTTCTGCGCCTACGGCACCCTGAGGCTGAACAGTTATACCCATGACCACGCTCCTATTAACTGTGCCGATGATCCAACAACTTGGCCATGTGTCAAGCCACGGAGGATTGCGCTGATCCTTTCTGTTTAGGCGGCGGCACGAAAAAGATCATGACTCCGGAGGCCACATTCAATCCCGCTACAAGCAGTAGCGCGCCCGCATATTCGCCGGTCACATCTCGATAATAAGACACCAGCCAGGGCGCTGCGGCGCCAAGGGCTAACGCATACGGCATGGCAGCGCCACGAATGCTACCGAGATAGCGACGACCAAAGAACGATGCCCAGATGACTTCCTGCATTGGAATCATGCCGCCCCAACCGGTACCAAGGAGAAAGAATGCCGCATAGATCCAAAAGATCTCTTGGGCAGCTACTGCAAAGATGATGCAAAACAACGCAACACCGCATATCGATGCCGATATTGCCGCTAAGGGTTTTACCGGACTGCGATCAATAAGGTAGCCCCATACAGGTTTCGACAACATTGCTGGAACCGAAGCCACCGCTATGGCCCATGCAGCGATCTCACGGCTAAGGCCGTTATCGGTCAGGTACGGTAACGCCAACAGCAGCACCACAATGATGTTGACGGAGAAACAACCAAAGGCCACTACCAGGGCATAAAATGAGAACGTTCGGAGTGCCTCGGCTCGAGTATAGGAGTTAGCGAATTCCGTTTGCGCCCGATCGCCCTCGCCAGCAGCCACCTGTTGCGAGTTCAAACCGTCCGGGTAGAGACCAAAATCTTCCGGCGCACGACGCATCATCAAAGCGACCGGATACAACAGCACAGCCGAGCCAATACCCAATACAACCCAAGCCTGCCGCCAGCCAATGGTATCCACCAGATAGGTTGCCAATGGCGTGAGGACTATACCGCCAAATGACACACCCATTGCAGCGATCGCCACCACGATGCCGCGATTAACCACGAACCACTTCGAGAGGGTTACGTTGACCACCAAATTACCGATCATGGCGCAGCCGACGGTCACCACAACTCCGTTCAACAACCACCACATCCACAGCGATTGAATCCAGGTGTGCATGCACAATCCAGCAACCAAGATAGTCGCTCCGGTGAGCATAATGCGGCGCCCGCCAAGACGGTCTACTTTGGTGCCTAGGTAAACCCCGACTGCTGCCATTACCCCCTGGCCAATGGTACGGGTGAGGGTAAAGTCCGCCCTAGTCCACCCTAACTCGGCCAACATGGGCTCCATAAAGGCCCCGAGGACGTAACTGTATATACCAATCGCAACAAATTGCGCGACGAACGCCGCGCCGACTATGTAGTAGCCGTAGTAAATCGGTCTCTGCAATGGGACTCCCTAGGCTGCGTCTGCTAAGACGCAGCAGCGATTGGGTAACTATGCGCGCAACGCGGCAATTACTTCGTCAACAATGGCATCGGCCTTAGAGGTCATTTGCTGATCGTCGGCATCTTGAATCGGATGCGCAACGAATACCCGTTTAGCATCCTGCATGCCTAATGCCTCAGCTTGGGTTCGCGCTGCATCGATAAATTCAGATGACGCTATCGATACTGCTGGAGTGCCCTGAATCTCAAACCATACCGTGTCATGCAAACTGCACGTGGTACAGGAGCCTCAGTCAGCTAGGGCCTCAACAACAAAGTCATTAGCTGCATTAATTTCGGCACGTAGGGCGTCGGGTGCAGGCTTGGAAAAAGTCGGCTTGGTGTAGCGCGTTATTTCCACCTGAGGTAGTCGTTGCTCAAAGGCCTCTTGCAGACGATCAAGAAGTACACTGCCACGCGGCTTGGATATATCTAAAAAGGCCACTTTGCCTTTGATCACTTCAGGTCGCGGCGTGATCTTCCGCTCGAGAGGCACTGCCTCATTGGTCGGATCGAGAATCGTTAATGCCATTTCTGTCCTCCTTTTTTCACTGAGTTTACAAAAACCTTGGCGTTTACGTGCCAATTTTTTGTGATACGGGTATAGATCCACGACTGCCTGTTAACCAGCCGTGGAAACTGCCAGTAAATTTTCCTGCCTCACTACCGGCAACGACGATATGAATATCAGCATCGTCTTTGAACTTTTCGACCACACGATCAAGTTGTTCGTCACTCATTTGTGCGGCTTGGGCAGGTTTTAAACCAACACCGGAAGCATCATCTGCGATGAGTTGGCGATAGGTCTTCGCACTGACTTCTTGCATGCGCCGGCGCACATCGGCTTTAGAGAATTCACCGCCTCTGTTGAATGTATCCACATGTTCTGGCGATACCACCAACAATGTATTAGTAAAACTATATGCCCGGGCATTGAGGATGGTCTGGTTAGCCTGACCGAGTGTGCCGGCCAATGCCGGTCCGTCGAGAGAACCCTCATCAACCGTCAATACCGGCCCGCTGGTCATTGCAAAAATAGTGACTACAGACTCGTCCGGTTGATAGCCCCGCTCTACGTGCAGGGGTTCCCAAGAGGAGCGTTCTTCCCATTCAGCGAAGCACATGGTGAATTTCATCGGATTAGACAGAGTCGAGCGCTCTGTACCCCCAGGTATGGCGCCGCCAATGTTGCGCACTGTTAAGCGCAGCGCGCGGCCTATTGTTGCATTCGCTCGGTTTCCCTGACCAAGCGCCCCTATGCCCATATTCATGCCTATGCGGTGCCGGATTGGGCCATTTACTACCATCACAGGACTTGCACCCATGGTCGTTGCCATTACCCCGTGGATATTAAAATCATCGGTACAGACGGCTTCAACAGCCGCGATGACCACGGGTAGATATTCGGGCTTACAACCCGCCATAACGCAATTAATAGCAACTTTTTCCACCGTAACTTCGCCCATATTCGGTGGCATAACGGCAACAACTTCTTGCGGGTCGCGACTGGTGCCTGTGAGCATGCGTACCACCCGCTCTGGGGTCGGTGGAATTACAGGCAAGCCATCCGAAAAGCCCTGATCGAACATAAATTCAAATTCATCATCCAAACTGCCCACCTCTATGCGGCGCGCGCGGATAGGACTGTTATCTGCTTCCGCCTGCAAGCGATCCGCATGAGCCGGGTCTACCGACAACGAACCGCAACCGGGCCGCCACTCGGGCAACGCCGACCAATCTAACCCTAGATCGCCGCCCGGCCCCTGTTCGAGTAATGAGCGAGCTAAGCTTTGCCAATCGTCTCTTACAAAACCCACCTGCTCGGCAACGACACTGCCTGATGCATCTGTGACCAACAGAGTCGGCACTGTCTCAACGTCTGTTGCAAAAGAGACTTTTAGCGCACTGTCATCGAGTAACGAAAACGGCAGATCAAAGTCCTGCTGGAGCTTTTTATTGCCCTCTGCGGTTTGCCCAATCACTAGAAAATCCAAGTGTTGCGCCAGCCCACTATGCATAGCTGCAAGTACGGGCATAACCTCTCGACAGGTCGGACAATCCTCTTTAACAAAACAGACAATACTTTGGCTATTGCCAGAGAAATCTCGCAGCGAGCCAGAAAGATCGGTCAATTGAAACGGCGACAGTGAAAGCATGCTCCCCCCTCAAGGTGCAAAACGGCTATTGACGATTCCCAAGTCTATACCGAGTATTAGCTGACGTTGGGAAAAATCAAGGGGATGGAGATGGCCGCGAGCATGGCTGAATTGCGCGAATTTCGACAAGACGTAACAGGGTGGCTGGCTGAGAATTGCCCAGAAGGTGCCAAAGGGCCCGGGCAGCAAGCCAATGGCAGCACGAAAATAACCCTCGAATCCGACGTTGCACTATGGCTCGAGCGCTGCGCGGAAAAAGGCTTTACCGCACCCACTTGGCCTACCGAGTACGGTGGAGGCGGCCTTAGCGACGCTGAAGCAAAAATTCTCTATGAAGAGATGGGGGCCATTAGTGCCCGCACACCGTTAGTCGGCATGGGCATGTCAATGATTGGCCCTACCTTGCTGGAGTACGGTAACGATGCGCAGAAGGCTGAACACTTGCCCAAGATTATTCGCGGCGAAGTGCAATGGTGTCAGGGTTATTCCGAACCCAATGCCGGTTCAGACCTCGCGGCGTTGAGTTCGCGAGCGGAAGACCATGGCGACCACTATATAATTAATGGCCAAAAGATCTGGACCTCCGGGGCCGCGACCGCGGACTGGATGTTCGCCCTGGTGCGAACTGATTTTGATGCGCCCAAGCACGAAGGCATCAGTTTTGTCCTCCTTACCATGGATCAGCCGGGCGTGACAGTAAAACCGATCCGCTTGATCTCAGGTTCGTCGCCGTTCTGTGAGACGTTCTTTGATAACGCCGTTGCCAGTAAGGACAATCTGGTCGGCGAGCTAAATAAGGGCTGGACCGTAGGCAAGAGGTTGTTGCAGTTCGAGCGCTCGGGCATTGGTGGCTTGAGCGGCGGTGCACGGCCTGCGCAGAGTGGCCCCAGTCTGGCAGATATCGCAAAACAATACATTGGCGAGAACGATGGTCGCATCAGCGACCCTGCGATCCGAGAGCAGGTTACCACCTTGAATATGAACCGCGCGGCCTTTCGCCTGACGGCCCTGCGCGCCAACGCCGAAAACAAATCTGGCACACCTGGTGCGGCCACCTCGATATTTAAATTCTGCGGCGCCGCACTGCAGCAGGATGGTGCTGAATTGAAGCGCGAGCTGATGGGCTTCAGCGGCTTGGGGGCCGACGACGCAGTTGGATTTAGCGAATCGGAGTTGACCGCGACTGAAGAGTGGCTGCATACCAAGGCCACCACCATTTACGGTGGCAGCAACGAAATCCAAGCCAACATCATTGCTAAGCGCGTGCTGGGTTTGCCTGAGTAGCGGAAATTTTTAATGTAGGGGAGTGCTATGGCGACTATAGAGGGTTATCAATCAATCGAAGTTTCGAGCTTAACGCCGCATATCGGCGCTGAAGTTAGCGGTGTGGATTTACGTCAGCCGTTGAGTAACGAGCAATTCAGCGAAATCTATCGCGCTTGGTTGGACTGGCAGGTTCTGGTGTTTCGCGAGCAGGACATTGACCGCGATCAGCACAAATCCTTTGCCCGTAAGTTCGGCACCTTGCACGTACACCCGATGCAGCACAGCTATGGCGGCGACCCGGAAATTCTCACAGTAAAAACCACTAAAGATTCTGCCTACACTGCGGGTAACGCTTGGCATACTGATGTGACCTGTGATGCGATACCACCGATGGCATCCATGCTCTTGATCAAAGAACCGCCTGTTAACGGCGGTGGTGACACTATGTTTGCGAACATGTACTTGGCCTACGACCTGCTGAGCGATGTTATGAAAGAGTTATTGGACGGACTCGTTGCGGTGCACGATGGCGCAATCCCTTATCTCGGGAACTATCGGGTAGCGCCACCCGGGGATAAGGAATATCCACGCAACGAGCATCCGGTGGTGGTTACCCACCCAGAGACGGGGAAGAAAGTTCTGTTCGTTAACAGTGGCTTTACCTCCCACATTAAAGGTATGCGCAATTGGGAGAGTCGCGCCTTACTGGACGCTCTACTCACACATATTGCCACTACCGCTCGACTGACCTGCCGGGTGGAATGGCAACCGAATACATTAACTTTGTGGGATAACCGCTGCACCCAGCACCACGCGGTATGGGACTACTGGCCAGAAAGCCGCTACGGTGAGCGCGTCAGCATATTGGGCAATCAGCGCCCTCAGGCCTAAGGGCGGTCGAGCGGTCTTGTACTGTCTTGAAGAGCCGTAGCCGAAGCGGCCGCCTCTGCGGATTCGAGCGCTGCATCGCTGTGCTCAGACTCTGTCTCGCTGGATGCTAATGGGGCGGTAGTTTTCGATTCTAGAGGCGCTTGCGCCTGATCCGAGACAACGCCGACTGCGGTCGTATCTGGATCTATTGGATCAGCTGAAGGCTCCTGCAATGCCGGAGTAGCTGCATAATCCAGCAATGTCGGCACGCCTGCTTCACCACAGAGCGCATTCGCACTTTTCGCCAGTTGTCTGTGCAGATCCTCATAGCTGCGGTTGAGGGCACGAAACTTTTCCGCTGTATCGGTGAATTCTTCGGTAACTCGCTGCTTGTAATCAGCGAGTTCCGTCTCCGTAGCAGCAAGTGCTTGTTCAAGTTCAACGATACGTGCATGGCCCAAAATACCTGAGCGCAACAAGTAATAGCCCAAAAATGCCCCGGCAATGAACGCCAGCATTATGATCAGCAGCATACTCACTGTTTCCAAATCAACTACTCCAATGGGTGTTATTTGGTTGGTCAAATGATCCGCGGCCAACCCTTACGAAAAGTTTAACATCGGTAGCAAAAATTCGATGCAAAGACCAAACGAAACTGCAAGAATCGCGCTCTTTTTTTGGCCGCTGATACGTTACCGACATGGTACAAACTGAACAAACATCATTGGTTGCGTTGCTAAGACCTGTCGCCGTGCTGGGTTGGCCCATGGTGCTGACTCAGCTCTTTATCATGGGCACAGGTTTCATAGACACTGCTATGGCCGGCCACTACGGCGCAGTTGATCTGGCAGGCGTTGCTTTAGGCGGAAACTTTATGTGGCCGCTGTTCTTTCTTGCCACGGGCATCAGCATGGCCTTGATGCCGATCACCTCGCAATTGCATGGTGCTAACCGGGTGGCGGAAATCGGCCACCAACTGCGGCAAAGCTTGTGGCTGTGCCTGATAAACAGCATCTTCTTGATCGTCGCGCTGCAATACGCAACCTATATTTTTCTCTATGCGGGAATCGACGCCCACACCGCGCAGATCGCCGGCGATTACCTATATGGCCTCTCCTGGGGCATTCCACCGGTAATATTTTATATTTCGTTTCGCTACGTGCTTGAAGGCTTGGGCCATACACGGCCGCCAATGATTATCGCAGCCAGCATCTTACCGCTTAATGCCCTGCTGAATTACGTATTGATTTACGGCAAGTTCGGTTTTCCAGAACTTGGCGGTGTTGGCTGCGGCTACGCAACGGCAATGGTTTTTTGGATCGAATTGGCCTTTATGTTGCTGTTTTTACGCAAACCCTATTTCCGGGCAACTCAATTCTTCGCGATTTTCGAGGGTCCTCGACTGCACACCATGGGGAAAATTTTTAAGTTGGGACTGCCCATTGCCCTGACGGTTTTTCTGGAAATGGCATTATTTGGCGCGATCGGTGTGTTCATTGCCAAAATTGGCGTAACCGAAATGGCAGCTCACTCCATAGCCGGCAACCTCAACTGGATGACTTATGTCATACCCATGGCAATGGGTAATGCTGCGAGCATTCGAATCGGCTTTCTAATTGGCAGTGACGATCTGCATACAGCACGCGCGACCGCTTGGGCGATGCTGAAGTTCGCGATCGTTTATGCCCTTGGGATCAGTGTTCTTTTGGTCGCATTGCGCTATCAACTGGTGAGCGTATATACCACTGACGTTGCTGTGACTGCAGTTGCTGTGGTGCTGTTGCTGTTTATCGCCGTATATCAGATCGTCGACGACACCCAAGTTGTGTTGGTAAGTGCCTTGCGCGGCTATAAAGACACTACTGTGCCAATGGTTATCAGCTTAATCAGTTACTGGCTGTTGGCGCTGCCCTTGGGTTATGCATTGGCTGAGGGTCTACTGGGCAATTCTCCTCTAGGTGTATACGGCTACTGGACCGGGCTGACTCTGGCACTGGCAGTGGTTGCTGTCGGCGCCGCCCTGCGTCTGCGCTATATCAGTAACGACTTCCAGCGAATTCGTCATTTGAGCAAAGCTGATGCGGAAGTAGTCCCCATAGACTAATAATGCGGGCGCATGGACAAGCTAACTGCCCGATACTATGCTCCAAACCAAGGGTTTAGATGGAGAGAGGCAATGGATTTACGTCTGACTGTCCGCACGACTGTCGCGCTGATGCTCGCGCTTTTTATGACCAATGGCCATGCTGATATTAAACGCACGGCGGCCGGTCATCCTGATCTGACCGGCACCTATAATGTGGCGACGCTTACGCCACTACAGCGCCCTAAGCGCTACGGTGACAAACTAACGATAACCCCAGAGGAAGCCCAAGCAATCGCTGAGTATTGGGCGAGTAACCTCGCCAAAGACTCCACACCCTCTGACCCAGACCGCGAGGCACCACCAGAGGGCGGTGCGGAAATCTATGTTCCGGAATTCAGCGGTGCTGCCGGCAAGGTGGGGGGGTACAACGCGTTTTACGTCGATATCGGCGAAAGCAATTTCAAACTTGATGGTGAATACCGAACGTCGATTATCACCCAGCCTGCCAATGGCCGTATGCCGAGTCTATCGCCCAAGGGCATAAAGGCTGCCCAGGCCCTGCAAGCCTTCTACCATGAAAACACCGGCACCGCCTGGTGGATCGATCTGCCTCAGGGACCCTACGACGATCCTGAGTTACGACCCTTGGC
>Ga0163109_10004385_pt1 | contig 10720 bp, 7 predicted proteins | sample CRUFie1St13metaG_FD_108704 | JGI IMG/M metagenome (GOLD analysis project Ga0163109, IMG submission 108704) | Marine microbial communities from the Costa Rica Dome - CRUD Field 142mm St13 metaG | ecosystem: Environmental > Aquatic > Marine > Oceanic > Photic zone | place: Costa Rica: the Eastern... | reverse complement strand
TAGTTCTTAATCCTTTAGGAGTTCCAAGTAGGATGAATGTAGGTCAAGTTTTTGAATTATTGATGGGCTGGGCAGCCTCCAACTTAAATTGTAGGGTTAAAGTTGTTCCATTTGATGAAATGTATGGTGCTGAAAAATCACATCAGACCGTTCAAGCATTTCTAGAGGAAGCTGCAAAACAGCCAGGTAAAGCATGGGTTTATAATCCTGAAGATCCAGGAAAGTTATTACTTAAAGATGGAAGAACTGGTGAACCTTTTGATCAACCAGTTGCGGTTGGATATTCTCATTTCCTTAAGTTAGTACATCTAGTTGATGACAAAATACATGCAAGGTCTACTGGCCCTTACTCTTTGGTCACGCAACAACCATTGGGAGGTAAAGCTCAGCAAGGTGGACAAAGGCTTGGAGAAATGGAAGTTTGGGCTCTTGAAGCTTATGGAGCAGCATATACTCTCCAAGAACTATTAACAGTTAAATCAGATGATATGCAAGGAAGAAATGAAGCTTTAAATGCAATAGTAAAGGGTAAACCAATCCCTAGGCCAGGTACACCTGAGTCCTTTAAAGTTCTAATGAGAGAATTACAATCACTTGGTCTAGATATTGGGGTTTATACAGATGAAGGGAAAGAGGTGGATCTAATGCAAGATATAAATCCAAGAAGGAATACTCCATCAAGACCTACCTACGAATCACTAGGAACCTCTGAATATGAGGAAGATTAAATACTCAACTAAAAAACCTTTAATTTAAATTTTCCAAAAATGACAAACAGCAATTTAAGAACTGAAAATCACTTTGATTACGTAAAAATTTCAATAGCTTCTCCACAAAGAATAATGGATTGGGGACAGAGGACATTACCCAATGGACAAGTGGTGGGTGAAGTTACAAAACCTGAGACTATTAACTATAGGACTCTTAAGCCAGAAATGGATGGATTGTTTTGTGAAAAGATATTTGGGCCATCTAAAGATTGGGAATGTCATTGCGGTAAATATAAAAGAGTTAGACATAGAGGTATTGTTTGTGAAAGGTGCGGGGTTGAAGTAACTGAAAGTAGAGTAAGAAGACATAGGATGGGCTATATAAAACTTGCTGCACCAGTTTCCCATGTTTGGTATTTGAAAGGAATTCCTAGTTACGTTGCTATTCTTTTGGATATTCCACTGAGGGATGTAGAACAAATAGTTTATTTTAATTGTTATGTTGTTTTAGACCCAGGAGATCATAAAGAACTTAAATATAAGCAATTGCTTACTGAAGATGAATGGTTGGAAATTGAAGATGAAATCTATGCAGAAGATTCAACGATTGAAAATGAGCCTTTTGTTGGTATTGGAGCCGAGGCTCTCAAGCAATTACTGGAAGACCTTGATTTAAATCTGATTGCCGAGGAGCTGAGAGAAGAAATTACACAAAGTAAGGGACAGAAAAGGGCAAAACTTATAAAAAGGATAAGAGTAATTGATAATTTTATTGCAACTAATGCAAAACCAGAGTGGATGGTCCTTGATGCAATTCCAGTGATCCCTCCGGATCTTAGACCTATGGTCCAGCTTGATGGGGGAAGATTTGCAACTTCTGATTTAAACGATCTATACAGAAGGGTTATTAATAGAAATAATAGATTAGCTAGGCTACAAGAAATTTTAGCTCCTGAAATTATCGTAAGAAATGAAAAAAGAATGCTTCAAGAGGCAGTTGATGCTCTTATCGATAATGGAAGGAGGGGAAGGACAGTTGTTGGAGCGAATAATAGAGCTCTTAAGTCCCTGAGTGACATAATTGAAGGAAAACAAGGAAGATTTAGACAAAATCTTCTCGGTAAGCGTGTTGACTATTCAGGGCGATCTGTAATAGTGGTGGGGCCCAAATTAAAAATGCATCAATGTGGTCTCCCAAAGGAGATGGCCATTGAGCTCTTCCAACCTTTTGTAATTCATAGATTAATTCGCCAAAATATTGTGAACAATATTAAAGCTGCAAAAAAATTAATACAAAAAGCTGATGACGAGGTTATGCAAGTTCTACAAGAAGTAATTGAGGGCCACCCAATCCTCTTAAATAGAGCACCTACTCTTCATAGGTTAGGAATTCAAGCTTTTGAACCAAAATTAGTTGGAGGTAGAGCCATACAACTACATCCCTTAGTTTGTCCTGCATTTAATGCTGACTTTGATGGTGATCAAATGGCAGTTCATGTTCCCTTAGCTCTAGAAGCACAAACAGAAGCACGGATGCTCATGTTGGCTAGTAATAATATTCTCTCTCCTGCCACTGGGGAACCAATCGTTACTCCATCACAGGATATGGTTTTGGGATCTTATTATCTGACTGCTTTGCAACCTAATTATCAAAAACCGGCTTTTGGAGATAATAAGGTTACTTTTGCTTCACTCGAAGACGTTATTTTTGCTTTTGAAGATAAAAGGCTGAGTTTACATGAATGGGTATGGGTTAGATTTAATGGAGATGTTGAAGATGAAGAAGAACTGAGTAAACCTCAAAAAATTGAAGATCTAGACGATGGCTCAAGATTAGAAATTTGGAATTTAAGAAGAGACAGATTTGACTCTCAGAATAATTTAATTAGTAGATTCGTTTTGACAACTGTCGGGAGGGTAGTCATGAACTATACCATCATTGATTCTGTATCTAAAACTTAATTTTAAAAACTATTATTCATTTACTTAAGAACCATGACATCATCTAAATCAAAAAAAACCTCCAGAGTACGTAAAACTACAAAAAACTCCAAAAAGAATATTCCAATTACAATGCCTGCTTTAGCCAAGACGCCACCATCTTTCAAGAATAAAGTAGTTGATAAGAAAGCATTAAAAAAATTAGTCTCTTGGGCTTATAAAACTCATGGTACTGCTATAACCGCAGCCATGGCCGATAATTTAAAGGATTTAGGGTTTAAATATGCTACCCAAGCTGCGGTGTCCATTTCAGTTGATGACTTAAAAGTTCCTGAAGCTAAACAAGATTTGATAGGACAAGCTGAAGAGCAAATATCTGCTACAGAAGAATGCTACCGACTTGGTGAAATTACGGAAGTTGAAAGACATACAAAAGTTATTGATACATGGACTGAAACTAATGAAAGATTAGTAGACGCTGTTAAGAATAATTTCAATGAAAATGATCCTCTAAATTCCGTTTGGATGATGGCTAATTCTGGAGCAAGGGGCAATATGTCTCAGGTAAGACAACTTGTAGGTATGAGAGGATTGATGGCTAATCCACAAGGAGAAATTATTGACCTTCCAATAAGAACAAACTTTAGAGAGGGTCTTACCGTTACCGAATACGTTATTTCTTCTTATGGAGCAAGGAAAGGTTTGGTCGATACTGCCTTAAGAACCGCAGATTCTGGTTATTTGACTCGAAGATTAGTTGACGTTGCTCAAGATGTAATTGTTAGGGAAGAAGATTGTGGAACAGAAAGATCAATAGTCGTTGAAGCTGAAGATGGTAAATTTGGAGCAAGACTTCTTGGTAGACTAACCGCTGAGGATATTTTAGATTCTGAAGAAAAAGTAATTATTCCTCAAAATACCGCAATTGATTCTGCATTATCATTAAAAATTGAAACAGAAACTATTTCAAAAGTAAAAATAAGATCGCCATTAACATGTGAAGCAAATAGATCTGTTTGTAGGAGATGTTATGGATGGGCCTTGGCTCATAATCATCTTGTTGACTTGGGGGAGGCAGTTGGAATAATCGCAGCCCAATCTATTGGAGAACCAGGTACTCAATTGACAATGAGAACTTTCCATACTGGAGGTGTATCTACTGCTGAAAGTGGAGTAGTAAGATCAAAGATTTCTGGTAGAGTCGAATTTAGTTCAAAAGCAAAGGTTAGAGGTTACAGAACTCCACATGGCGTAGAAGCTAAACAGGCGGAAGTTGATTTTATATTAAAAATAGTTCCCTTAGGAAATAATTCTAATAAGGCACAAAAAATTGAAGTTTCTAGTGGATCACTTTTATTCGTAGATGATGGCGAAGAAATTAGCTCTGATATTACAGTTGCTCAAATCATTGCTGGAGCTGTTAAGAAAAGCGTTGAGAAAGCAACAAAAGATGTTGTATGTGATTTGGCTGGTCAAGTCAGGTACGACAAGGTTATTCAACCAAAAGAGGTTACAGATAGGCAGGGAAACATAACATTAAAAGCACAAAGATTGGGCCGATTATGGGTTTTAGCTGGAGATGTTTATAACTTACCACCTAACGCAAGACCGGTTATTTCGTCTGGGAAGTCTGTAGATGAAGGGACTGTTTTAGCAGAAGCAAGTCAATCAAGTGAGTTTGGTGGGCAAGTTCGATTAAGAGAATCAGTTGGAGATTCTAGGGAAGTTCAGATCGTTACCACTTCAATGTCTTTAAGCAATTTTAAATTAATTGAAGAATCTACTCACTCGGGTCAAATACATACTTTGGAATCTAATGATGGAACTTCTTATCGTTTGAACGTTTCTCCTGGAAGTAAAGTTGGTAATGGTGATGTCATAGCAGATTTAACAGATGAAAGGTTCCGTACAAAAACTGGCGGACTTGTCAAATACTCTCCGGGATTAAGTGTTAAAAAAGCAAGATCATCTAAAAATGGTTTTGAAGTTAGTCAAGGGGGAACATTGCTTTGGATTCCACAAGAGACACATGAAATAAACAAGGATATATCTCTTCTAATGACTGAGGATATGAAATGGATTGAAGCAGGAACTGAAGTTGTAAAAGATATTTTTAGTCAAACATCAGGAATTGTTACGGTGACTCAGAAAAATGATATTCTTCGTGAAATAACTGTAAGAAATGGAACTTTTCATGAGTGCGAGGATGAAGAAGTTTTGAATAGATTTACAGAAGAAGGAAATTTAGTAAATCCAGGGGAGAAGATTTTAGATGGTATTGATAACAAAGAAATATTATTTGTTCAGAAATTAGAAACATCAAAATGTAGAGGATTATTATTAAGAACTGTAGAAGAATTCACTATTCCTGATCAAGCAGACTTGCCAAAGCTGTCACATGTTAAGCAGGAAAAAGGACCACATTTAGGCTTAAAAGCTATCCAAAGGCTTACCTATAAAGATGGTGAATTGATTAAATCAGTTGAAGGAGTTGAGTTACTAAGGACACATTTAAGTATTGAAAGCTTTAATGCTACTCCTCAAATGACTATTGATGTTGAGTCAGTTCAAGATGAAAATGATCAATCAATCAATCGATTAAATTTAGTAATTTTAGAGTCTATTCTTGTTAGAAGAGACACTATGTCCGACTCTAGTCATGGTTCAACACACACAGAATTACAAGTTAAAAATGGTCAAGTAGTTAAAGCAGGGGATGTGATAGCTACTACTCAAATTCTATGTAAAGAAAAGGGATTGGTTCAATTACCAAATGTTATTGAAGATGAGCCTATAAGAAGGTTAATCGTAGAAAGGGAAGAAGATAAGATTAAAATTAACATTAGCAAAAAAGCCGTTGTCAAAGTTGGTGATCGAGTAGTAGATGGTGATCCCATTAGTGGATCTGAAAAATCTATTTCATGCGGAGAAATTGAAGAGGTTTCAACTAGTTCAGTAACCTTAAGAATTGGCAGACCATATATGGTTTCTCCTGATTCAGTTTTACATGTTGAAGACGGAGATCTAGTTCTTAGAGGAGATGGTTTAGCTTTACTCGTTTTTGAAAGGCAGAAAACTGGAGATATTGTTCAAGGATTGCCTCGAATTGAGGAATTGTTAGAAGCTAGGAGACCTAGAGATTCTGCAATTTTATGTAAAAAATCTGGGATTGTACAAATTAAGCAAGGTAATGATGAAGAATCGGTTTCCTTATCTGTGATTGAAAAAGATGATTTAGTCAACGAATATCAACTATTACCAGGAAAAAATATAATGGTTAGCGATGGACAACAGGTTATAGGTGGAGAAGTTTTAACTGACGGTCCTATCAATCCACATGAACTTTTAGATTGTTACTTCAGTGATATTAGAGATCAGAAACCTTTAATAGATGCAGCTAGAGAATCAATATCAAAACTTCAAAAAAGTATGGTTAACGAAGTGCAAAATGTCTACAAGTCACAGGGAGTCGCAATCGACGATAAACATATTGAAGTTATTGTTAGGCAAATGACAAGTAAAGTCCGTATAGAAGATGCCGGGGATACTACTCTCTTGCCAGGGGAACTTGTTGAGTTGAGGCAAGTCGAAGATACAAATCAAGCAATGGCAATTACAGGAGGAGCTCCAGCAGAATTTACTCCTGTTTTGTTGGGTATTACCAAAGCCTCTCTAAATACAGATAGCTTTATATCAGCAGCATCATTCCAAGAAACTACTCGGGTTCTGACGGAAGCTGCAATTGAAGGTAAATCAGATTGGTTAAGAGGTTTAAAAGAAAATGTTATTATCGGTAGATTAATACCAGCAGGTACTGGTTTTAGCGGATTTGTAGAGGAATTAGCCTCAGAAGCTGGTCCCCATCCCGATATCCTCGCAGAAGAATCTGGTGGATATAGGAGAGCACAGAACTTAAGGCCAGATTATACAGTTGATATGCCACAATCACCCGCTGTAAGCTCTTCAGCAATTCTTGATGATCCAAGCGATGAAGATTTGGAGACTACGAGAAACCGTCATGGAATTGATCCCACTTCAAGTAATTTTGCTGCGTTTGCAAGACCTAGTGCTGAAAATCAATTTTCTGAAGATCAATTACCAGATCCTGCTGCATTGGAGGGATTACAGGAGGAAGGTCTTTTGTCTGATGAATAAATGTTATCCATTATCATTTTCAGTTATTAGAATGGATTTTTAAAGTTGAATGTAATGATTAAGCCAGAGATTGTACCCAAAAGAAAATTACCGCGTTATGGATTTCATATTTATAATGAAAGACTTAATGGAAGAATGGCCATGATTGGATTCATTGCGCTTATTCTTACAGAATTCTTTTTAAAACATGGTTTGCTGTTATGGTGAAATTAATTTTAAATAAATACTCAATAATTTGAAAAATCTTCTTGGAAGTAGTATTAAAGATTTAGAGATTGTAGCTTTAAATTATGGCCAAGCTGCTTTTAGGGGCCGTCAAATTTATAATTGGATCTATAACTATAGAAATAAGAATAAGAATATTGATCAAATAGAAGTTTTACCTTTAGATTTTAGAAAAAAGTTAAGGGATGATGGTTTTAAGGTAAGTGAACTTAGTTTAAAAGAAAAAAACTTGGCTAATGATGGCACTCTAAAATTGTTACTGTCTACAGTTGAAAATGAAAGTATTGAGTGCGTAGGCATACCGACAGAAAAAAGATTAACTGCGTGTCTTTCTAGTCAAATTGGATGTCCTATGGACTGCAAATTTTGTGCAACTGGGAAGGAGGGTTTGAAGAGATCTTTAAAAGCAAGTGAAATATTAGATCAAATTTTATTTATTGAAAATGAAATGAATAGAAAAGTGACTAATGTCGTTTTTATGGGTATGGGTGAACCTTTATTAAATATCGATGACTTGCTTTTGTCAATTAGATCTATAAATGAAGATTTTCAGATTAGTCAGAGAAAGATAACTGTAAGTACTGTAGCTATACCAAAAATGATAAATAAATTATCAGAAAAGTCTTTTCAAATTTTAGGTAAATGTCAATTCACATTAGCAATAAGCCTGCATGCTTCAAACCAAAAAATAAGAGAAATGATAATACCAAGTGCAAAAAACTACGAGATCAAAAAGATAATTGAAGATTGTAAAAAATACGTAAGAGATACAGGTCGGCGGGTTAGTTTTGAATATTTAATGCTAAGTGGGGTTAATGATAAATTAGAACATGCTAATGAATTAAGTAATTTGCTCAAGGGTTTTCAATGTCACGTAAATTTAATACAGTACAATCAAATTGAAGAGGTTGAATATAAACGAGCTTCTTTAAAAAATCTTCAAATTTTTCAATCTAGACTTTCTAATAAAAGCATCGCTGTTAGCTTGCGAAAAAGCAGAGGTCTAGATAAAAATGCTGCATGTGGTCAGTTAAGACAAAATTCAAGACATAAATAATATTATCTAAAAATAATTTTTTAAAAGTATCTTAAACACGTTATTATTGACATAATTAATTTTGAATCTTTGGGCTTCATCAAGACAAAAATTTTACCCTTTGCTATCGTCGCCCTATTTGGGATTGCTTTCTTTGCAGTTAGTGCAAGAATTTGGTTGCCAGGAGATATGATATCACCGGCTCCTATAAATTAATATTTCAATGATTGATAATGACACAGAATAAGGATCCCAATAAAGAGAGCTTAGCTGAAATTGCAGTTGATCCAGATGTTTTGGCCAGGGAACTGGCTTTAGAGATTGAAATAGATCCTTTAGAGCAAATCGATGAAGATGCTTTTTCAAAAGGTCTAAATATAACTCAAGAGTGTGATGCAGCTCTAAAAATGCTAAAAGGCAACAGAGAAGAAAGAATTCAAGGTTTGAGAATATTTTGTGAATATAGAGATCAAAGATCTTTCCCTCTCTTATTACCATTGCTTGATCAGCCATGTCCTGTTGAGAGAATGAGTGCAGTATATGCTTTAGGTCGTAACCCATGTCCCAGCGCAGTTCAGAAACTTGTAAGTCTTTTGGAGACGGACGATAACGCTTATGTTAGAAGGGCAACTGCATGGAGTCTTGCTAACTATAGTAATCAAATCGTTTTAGAACCATTAATAAAAGCTTTGAAAAATGATGTTGCTTCAGTAAGATTATGGTCTTCTAGTTCATTAGCTGAAATTGGAAATGTTTCTTTGGAAAATGCTCAGGTAGCAGCAGAGCAGTTATTAATAAGTTTAAAGATAGATAGTGAATCAGGTGTAAGAAGTAATTGCATTTGGTCATTATGTAGGTTATACGAAAAATTAAACAATACATTTCAAGAAAGTTTTGTTGATGAATGTACTAAAATAGCCCTTTTCGATAAAGAACCATCCGTTATGGAAGAAGCAAAAACTGCATTGGATTCAATGGGAATGCAAGGATTTTATAATTAAAATCTTAATTTTTTAAAACCATTACACAAAAAAAAAATTAATTTATCAGATATTCAATATAAAAATTAAAATTAATTAACTTGTACCAACTGAAACAAAAAATTTTCGTTATCCTGTATAAAGTAAAAGTACTTAGTACTTGAGAATTTAATGCCTCAAAAAACATTAAGATTCAAAATTCATCAAGACGGAAGAGTTGAAGAAACTGTCGAGGGATTTACTGGTGATTCATGTAATGAAGCTACAAAAAATCTCGAAGATTCTCTTGGTAAAGTAACAGTAAAGAATAAAACCTCTGATGCTTTCATCTCTAATCAAAATGAAAACTTTAAACAATTAAACAAAGAATCTAATGTCACATTTTAGTACTATTAAAACGCAGCTCAAAGAAGCAGAGCCATTAATCAAAGCTCTAAACAACCTAGGTTTTATTATCAATCAAGAAGAAAAGTTTGTTAAAGGTTATAGAGGTAAATTTACTGCTGTTGATATAAGCATGAATTTACCGGGTGATACTAAAGTTGGATTTAAATGGGATAATAATTCTAATGCATATGAATTAGTAACTGACCTAGATCTATGGAAATTTGAGCTCCCTGTAGAAAGATTTATTTCTAAAGTTACTCAAATGTATGCATACCAAACAATTATTTCAAAAACAAAAGAGGATGGTTATCAAGTCGTTGAACAAAAAAATAAAAATGATGGTTCTATTGAGTTAGTTTTAACCAAGTGGGAAAGTTGATTTCAAAATATGGATTCTATAGATCCATTTGATATTCTCGAAGATGATATAGAAATTACGGGTTTTGAGCCTGTATTAGGAGGTCAGTTAACAGAAAAGGCTGTCTGGGTTGATGAGTCTAGATGTATTGGTTGTCAATATTGTGTACACGTAGCTTCAAATACTTTTATGGTAGATGAATTTCATGGAAGAAGCCGAGCTATGAGACAAGATGGAGATAGTTTTGATGTCATACAAGAAGCAATAGATACATGCCCTGTTGATTGTATTCATTGGGTAAAATTTGAAGAATTGGATGATTTAGAGAATAGTCTCGATAGAGATATGTTTCAGTCATTTGGAAAGCCACCGAGAATGAATAAGCACTGATATCAAAAAGATGCAATACCGTAGATTTGGTAGAACCAATCTGAAGATTCCTGTTTTATCTTTAGGTGGTATGAGATTTCAACAAAGTTGGGATCAATTAGATTTTTCTGAAGTTTCATACGAAGAACAAATTAAAGTAGAAAATTTGTTAGATCTTGCGAAGCAATATGGCATAAGTCATGTAGAAACCGCCAAGTACTATGGAACTTCTGAGGTGCAATTAGGGATGTGTTTTAAGAATACTAAGAAAATCCCAAATATAATTCAAACAAAGATTCCGCCAAATAGTGATCCGGAAATTTTTGAACGAGATGTATTATCTAGTATTGAAAAATTGCAAGTTAAAAAAATTGATTTGTTAGCAATACATGGTATTAATACGCCTGAACATTTACATCAGACTATTCGAGATGGGGGTTGCATTGATATTTTGAGGAATTTTCAAAAAGAAAATTTAATTGGATCTATTGGATTTTCAACCCATGGAAAATCTTCACTTATTGAAAAGGCTATATCAACAAACTTATTTGATTATGTA
>Ga0163109_10004383_pt1 | contig 10721 bp, 9 predicted proteins | sample CRUFie1St13metaG_FD_108704 | JGI IMG/M metagenome (GOLD analysis project Ga0163109, IMG submission 108704) | Marine microbial communities from the Costa Rica Dome - CRUD Field 142mm St13 metaG | ecosystem: Environmental > Aquatic > Marine > Oceanic > Photic zone | place: Costa Rica: the Eastern... | reverse complement strand
ATTGATTGGCAAGGAGCTGATCAAATTAAAAATAAAAAATTAGACTATAAACTAATTACTTTTTTTATACTTCCACCAAGCAAAGAGGTTTTATTTGATAGATTGTCCAAAAGACATGCAAGCGATAAATTGACAGCTGAAGAAAGAATGAATCAATTTGAAAGAGATGTTTTACATTGGATAAATTATGATTACGTTGTTATAAATAACGATCTAAATGAATGTTACTCTAAAATTGAAAATTTGATTAATGCAGAAATAAATAATGGCTCTAAAGATTATGATTTAGGTTTTATAAGAAGCCAAGTTGATAAATTAACAAATTAAATTTTCATACTCACGAGTTAATTTATAGTAAGTATCTAAACTTAAATTTTGAGGCCTCAAATTCAAATCAATTTTGAGCTTATTTAAAACATTTTGATTTCCGTTAAAGAGTTGATTATAGGGTTTTTTTAACATTTTTCTCCTTTGATTAAAAAAGATTCTTGTAACTTTCTCTAAATTATTTGGATTCTTTAATTTTATAAAATTTTTTTTTGGGTAGAAAAGTAATAATGAACTATCTACTTTAGGTTTTGGAGAAAAGGCAGCTGGTTTAATGTCAAATATTTTTTTAATATTAAGTTTCCAATTAGATATAATTGACAATCTTCCGTAACTTGAGGTATTAAATTCAGCTACGATCCTATTTGCAACTTCTTTTTGAAACATTAAAATTAGGTATTCAAACCAAAAATTATCTTTTAAATTAATTATCCATTTACTGAGAATTTCAGTTGAAATATTATATGGCAAATTACCGAATACAATTACCTTATCTTTAAATAAGTTAGTTTCATCTATTTTTAAAATGTCCTCATTAATAATTGAGATTTGATCATTAAATTTATTTTGAAGTTCTTCTGAAAGTTGATCATCTTTTTCAATTACAAAAAGCTTCTTTGGGTTTTTCTTAAGTATGTGTGATGTAAGATTTCCAGTTCCTGGACCAATTTCAAGTACTATTTTTTTTTCAATTTGTGTTGTGTTTGTAATTTTTTCTAAAACATTTTTGTCAATTAAAAAATTTTGACCTAAACTTTTTTTTGCCTTTATCAATGTTTATCCAAAAAAGATATCGCTTTAATTAAACTTAAAGGATTAGACTTATTTTTACCTAGCATTTGAATGTTAGGTCCGTGATCAGGAGAAATTCTTATAAAAGGTAATCCTAAAGTTATATTAATTGCATCATATTCATAAATTGTTTTTAATGGAGTAAGTACTTGATCATGATACATTCCTAAAACCACATCAAATTTAATTCTATTTTTTTTTAGAAACATAGTGTCTGCTGAAAATGGACCTTTTATTTTGAAACCTAATTTTCTTAATGAGTTTATAGATGGTTTTAAAATTTTTTCATCTTCATTAAAATTATTTGTGCTTTCGCAATGAGGATTAAGTCCTAAGACAGCAATACGTGGTTTTATTCCTCTAATATTATTATAAAAATTATTTATCAAATAGACTTTTTCAAATAAATTTTTTCTTGTGATATATTTAGGAACATTTTTAATTGGTATATGTGTGGTTAATGGACATACAGATAATTCTTTATTGTAAATAAGCATAGCAAACTTTCTTGTTTTACTTTTACGTGAGATATACTCAGTAACACCATAGTATTTTTGCTTTAAAAAAGTTTTTTTTGAAATTGGTCCATTAATAAATTTTTTTGTATCAAAAATTTTTAATATATTAAGACCTACTTCAAATGATTTTGTAATAAATTTATTTGATTTAGAGGTAATATTTTTTAAAGTTTTATCCAGTTTAATATTTATATCTATTAAATTAATAGAGCTTTTTGAAAGTTTTTGTTTTTTTATATTTTTATATTCAATTAAATTTATTTTTTTATTAATATTAAATTTTTTCATGTAAAAATTTACTAATTTTAATGATGATATTAAAATTAGTGGAGATTTATAATTTTTTTTAATAGATTTAAAAAAAATTTCTAAAAAAATACTATTTGGCTCTCCATTGACGATAATTATAGGTTTATATTTCATCTATAAAAACCTCTTTTTTAATTTTATTAAAATAAATTATAGAATATTGATTTAGTTGCTCAGTTTGAATAGCTTTTATTTTTTCATTCAATTCTTTATCAATATCTATTTTTATATTCTCTTTCTTTATATCCTTTACTTGTAATATTAAAAAACCACCGGGTGTTAATATTGGATTGGTATATTCATTTTTTTTTAAATTTAATATTTGTTGCAAAATTTTTTTATTTATTGAGCTTTGTTTTATCCAACCTAGTTTACCCCCAGATTTTGCACTATTAGATATACTGAAAATTGATGCAGTATTTTGAAAACCAATTTCTTTAATGCTGTCTTTAATTTTATTATGTAGCTCTAGAGCTTTTTCATTTTCCTCTTCACTAAATATAATTTCGTAAAGCAAATATGAATATGAAAATTGTTTATCTGTTTCTATTTCTTTTTTAATTCTATCTTTGTTAATTTTTAATTTTGTAAAAAATTTTTTATATATTAATCTGTTCCATTGAGCTTCTATGTTTAGTTTGGACTCGATATCTATAATACTAATATTAAATTTATTTATATAATTTATAAATTCATCTTTATTGTTAAGGCCAAGATTCACATAGATTGTTTTTATTATATTCTCCAAATATTCTTTTGAAATATTTTTTTCATTTAATTTTGATATTTCTATTTTTTTAATATTTTCTCTAATTAATGAATTTTTAGCTATTTGAAAAATTTTTTTCTCCTCTAAACTAGATAAACTGGGATTAAGAGCTTTAAGATATTTCATTTCATTTTTAACATCTGTATTAGTGATAATTTTTTCATCAATTTTTAATATTATTTTGCTTTCAACAGAAAAAACTTTACTTGAAATAAAAATAAAAAATATCGCAAAAAAAATTAAATTTTTTTTTTCAATTATAGCTTTTGACTTTATTATCATTAAAATAATTATTTCACTGATTGTTCAATTGTTGTTAATGGATAAAAGCTTATTGTTAGCATTAAGTTTTCAGATGGTTTTAAATCTCTATCTTCATAATAAGATTTATTAAACTTTATGCCTGCTGTTAGACAATCATTTTTATACTCATAAACAAGATTATAATATTCTGTAATATTGATCTCCCTATTTCTTCTTGTTTTAAAAATTAATCTATTATTTTCATTAAAATTATATTCAGTCATATTTTCTATAATATTTGTATTACCTAATTCAGACTCCTCCTCAATAAATTTAAAATTTGTAACAAAATTATTTAAAGATAAATCAATACCGATTGAATTATATTCAAAATTTTCAAAATTGTTGTCTAGAGCAAAATTATAATCAATATTAATATTCTCAGACAAGGAGTAGTCAAGAGAGCCAAATATATTTGAATTTTTTTTATTCAAAGTTGTTTGAGAAGGAATATTTTTTTCAATTTGGTCTCTAAATACCGTTGCTAATTTCAATTCAAGGTATTTTTGATTATTTTCTTTGTGTTCATTTTTATAATCAATTCCCAATGTAATTGAGTTGCCTGATTCAAAACTATCATCAACACCAAGTCTATTTATATTAAAAATATTATTTGTAGTTATATTTCTTTCATCTGATGAATGATCCTTCATATCACTTGGGTTAATTCTTAATGATAATTTTGGCAGCAAAGTTTCAATACTTTTTTCATTATTTTTTTTTAAAGGTAATTCTGATTTAAGTTCGATTAATGATTGCAATTCTATTTGAGGACTAGATTTGTAGGTAGTTACATTTCTTCCAACACTATTAAGATTTTTGAAGTAAAAATTTAAATTATTTTTAAGACCAATATTTTTAAATATTTTATCATTTAGTTTGAAATTAAAATCGTTAATTATTCTTGATTTAAGATTATTTGTATTATCTAAAATATTGTTTCCACTTGATGTTAAACCAAATGTTCCATATTTATTCGATAAAATATTTTGACTATAATTGTAATATGGTAACACAAATTGATAACGGTCAGAATGTAATTTTGTTAAATCTTCATAAATATTTGCACCACCAGAAAAGTAAAATTTTTCTGATTCTAAAAAAAGCTCAAAACCTGAATTTAAAATATCTTCATTTTCAGGTCTTATTTCATTATTGTAAAGATTGTCTGAAAAGATTTTTAAGTAAGTATCTTTAGTAACTCTTTCCAAAAAAATATTTAATTTACTGTCAAAAAAATTGTCTAAATTTAGATTCTTTTTGAACTTAGCAAATAAATGAGAGATATTCTTTTTTTTATTTGTTTCTGCGGATTTAAAATTATTTACTAACCCAAAGTCAACTATAAAAGAGGAGCTTTTATTTTCTTGTCTATATTCATTTTGAAGCATCGTAGTATTTTTTGAGAAAAAAGTTGGTGCTATTGTAAAGTCTTTATTATTTGAAATTGAATGAAAATAAGGAATATGAATAGAAGACCCTAAAATATTTGAATCGTTAAGTTTTGGAACTAAAAAACCTGATTGTCTGTCAACAGTTGGATCTGGATGAAAGAATTTGGGAAAATAAAATACTGGAAAATCATAAACTTTTAAAATTGAATTTTCATATATCAATTGTTTTTTATTTTTATCATGTTTTATTTTTGAGGCTTCTAGTTGCCAAGGAGGACAATCGTTGTTTTTATTGCAGCTTGTAAAAACAGCTTTATTTACAGTTGTTATTCCATCAGAATAATTTGATGACACTCCGTATAATCTTGGATCATTATCAGATCTATCAAAAATATTTTTTTTTAAAGAAATTTTTGTTTCTCCTGTTTTAAAAGTTTTATTTTTTAAATCAAAAAACCCATTAGCAAAAAAATATCTATTTGTCTGATTTAATGGCACTTTTGAATTTTCAATTATTTCAATATTTTTTCCTTTCAAAAACTCATTGTCTATTTCATACTCAAAACTATCAAGCTGATATGAGGTAAAGTCTTTATCTTGAATTATTGATTTGTTATCTGATTTAAGTCTCATATCATTATTTATAAAAACAACATTTTTAGATTTAAATTTATATTTAGATTGCACGTCTGCATTTGTTAAACCTTCAGTAATTATTTGCCCTAAATTTTTAAAATAAGATATTTTGCTAGTATTAATTTTTATTTGATTAATATTATCTTCATAATCAACGTTCCCACTTGCAATTATTTTTTGATCTAATTTAAATACCGAAATTTGATCAGCAAATATATTTATATTTTTTGTTTTATCTATTAATCTAATATTTTGTTCAGCTATAATTTCCTCTTTTAGTTTATTAAAAATAATTTTATCTGCAAAAATCTCCAATTTTTTTTTTTGATCAAGAACAAACACTTTTCCTGTAGCTAGAATTTTTTCTTCATCCTTAAAATATGTAATTACATCAGCCTCAATAATTATTTGATTAAGAGCATCTTTTAATTTTACATTATCTATTGCTTTAAGATTTTGAAGTGATTTATTATATTCAAAACTATTTGCGGTTATTGAAGTCCCATCATTTGAAAAAACCTCTCCACCATTCTTTCCTTTATAGATATTTCCATTTTCTGTTATTTCAATTTCACTTACATTAAAATTAAAAACCTCCTCAGAATACGAATTAGAAAATATTAAAAAACTAATAATTAAATAGATACCTAAAATTAAATTTTTATTTTTCATTTATTTTATATGATGTAATTGTAATTATAGCAGTTAGAATAAGCAAAGGTATCCAAATAGATATTACATGGTTTATTTTTTCAGTTGCAGCCATAACATTAAACAAATTATTAAAATAATAAATTATTACACACAAGAATAATCCAATAGATATTTTGAATGTATTGCTTTTATATTTTTTGCTGTTTAACATTATTATACTTGAGAGAAGAGTCATCAATATTAAATAAAAAGGATATGAAAAAATTTTTTGAATTTGAATATTTATATCAACAGTAGAATAATTCAACAGATCATAGTTTTTTTTTAATTCAAGCAATTCAAATATAGATAGAGAGGATAAATTTGAAAACAAACTATTAATTAGTTTGTAATTAAAGTTAGACGTAATAATGATTTGATCTAATTCCTCTGATAAATTTTTATTTAATATTTTTGGTTTTAAAATAATCCAATCATTAGTTCTTATATCTATTTTATCACTTACTATATTTCTTATAACTGTATAATTTTCATCAAATTCGGTAATAAAATTATCTAATAGAAAATTTTCATTTATCTTAGAGGAGTTTACAATTAAAATCTTATTTTTTATTCTATCTCTAATCCAGAGGCCATTTTTATTAACTACAGCTAAATATTTATCATCTTTAGTGTAATCAGATTTTAATTCTAAGTAAAAATTTTTAAGATTTGAAGAAGTGTTATAAAATACACTTATAATAAGCACAGATAATAAAAAAGTCGTTAAGGATATTATTAGTATTATTTTTGAATTTTTTAACCCAGAATATTTTAATACACTTATTTCATTATTATTGAATAATTTAATAAAAAAAAGTTGTGTAGAAATCAAAAAAATAAATGGAAAAATTTCAAATAACATAGAAGGTGAATTTAATAAAGATAGCTGAATAGGGAAAAAAATGTCTACATCAATATCACTGAAGAATTCTATCTCGGTCAAAAGATTTATCAAAAAAACTAAACTAAAAATAATTAAAAATACATAAAAGAAAGATTTTATAAAAATATCAATTAAAAATTTAATATAAGTTTTCATTTAAAGAACTTCTCAGTTTTAATTTTAGTAAAAAAATAAAAATAAATTAAAATAATTAAACTTAATGGGACAGAAATTATAAAAAGATTTTTTAAATTAGAATCACTAATTAGCCTTAACGATGTTTCCGAAAAAATTATTATTAAAAAACCAAAAATAAAAATTATTGTTCTATATTTTGAGTAATTGATTTTTTCTTTTGATTGAATTATTAAAAATAAAGAGACAAGCATTAAAACAGGTAGATAAGTTGGCATCAGTAATCTTTTGTATAATTCTGATCCTATATTGTCTAAATTTCTTTTTTCACAATTTCTTACTTTAAGTTTTATTTGCTCAATTTCTATTTTGTTACCAATTAATAGTTTTTCAAAACATTTTATTAAATCAAGTGTTGAGTGTTCTTGCGTTTTTTTAACCAAAATTATATCAGGTGAAAATGACCCTAAATGAAACTCAGATTTTGAAAAACTAAAATTAGTTATTCGTCCATTAGAAAAATTTGTATTCTCACCATTAAATAATTCAAGAATTGGAGAGTCCACACTGTTTTTGAAGACACCTTTTTTTGCATAAATTATCTGATATTCATTTTTATCAATATTTTTTTTGATATAAATATTATTATATTGCCCATCATTTGTTTTACTTTCTGTATAAACAGTTAATCTTTTAATGTTTGCATTAAATTTTTTAACTTTTATGAAGTTGTCAAAAAAATTAAATTCACTATTTCTTATCAACCCTCTTGCCAAATTTTGTGATTTAGGGACCACAAATGTAGTTAATAAAATTTGAAATAAAAAAATTATAATTGAAAAAATAAAAAAAAAATTAATTAATCGAATTTTTTCAACACCAAAATTCCAGTAAATTACTAGCTGGTTGTTTAATTCATATTTTGCAATTACATAGGAAAAACTAAAAAAAAATGCAAATGGTAGAATTTTGCTAATAATTTTTGGAAGATTTAAAAAGGAGTAAGCTAAATAAACACCATAACCTCTACCATCATCAATGATTATATCTAAATAGTTTACTGCTTGAAAAACCCAAATTATAATACTTGCACTAATTAAGGTTATTAGAAAAAAAGATATGCAGTCTAATAAAAATTTTCTATAAATAATTTTTTTCATTGAAATCTGCGATTTTTATACCTATATAACACTATCTCGCAGAGATTGTATTTAAAATTTATGACGGCTCAAATTAATTATAAATCAGGTTTTACAAAAAAAAACACTTCTAATTTGGTTTTATTTGTTGATGAAAATTTCAATATTTCATATTTAAAAAAACATATTTCAGGCTCTGAATATTCTTATATATCAGATGTATTAAAAATCAGAAATTCAGAAAAAAAAATTATTAGTTTTGAAATCAGTTCAAAAAGAAAAATAATACTTGTATCTTTAAAAAAAAAATTATCCACCTCAAATGCGGAAAACCTGGGAGCTAATTTTTACGATCAGTTCAAAGATGCAAAACAAATAGAATACAGCGTTAATTCAGATACGATACCAAGTGATTTAAAACATCTGATTGGTAATTTTCTACATGGGATAAAATTAAAATCTTATAAATTTGAAAAATACAAAACAAAAAAAAATAAAAGAAATATTTCAATTATTGTAACTGGAAAAAACAAACCTTCATCTAAAGATCAATTAAAATTTAAAGCAATAGAAGAAGGGACGTTTTATACTAGAGATTTAGTCTCTGAACCAGGAAATGTTTTGCATCCTGATGAATACTCAAAAAGAATAAATTCATTAAAAAAATATGGATTAAAAATTAATGTTTATGATGAAAAAAAATTAAAAAAACTTGGTATGAACACATTGTTGGGAGTTGGACAAGGTAGTATTAGAGGTTCATTTTTGGTAACAATGGAATGGAATGGGCTAAAAGATAAATCAAAGCCTGTTGCTTTTGTCGGTAAGGGTGTTTGCTTTGATACAGGAGGCATATCTTTAAAGCCGGCTAAATTTATGGAGGATATGACTTATGATATGGCTGGTTCAGCTGTTGTTGTTGGATTAATGAAAAGTTTAGCTCTAAGAAAAGCAAAAGTAAATGCAGTAGGTGTAGTTGGACTTGTTGAAAATATGCCAGGCGGTAATGCACAAAGACCAGGAGATATAGTTAAGTCATATAGTGGGCAGACAGTCGAAATTTTAAATACGGATGCAGAGGGAAGACTAGTACTAGCAGATGCTTTAACTTACACAGAAGAAAAATTTAAACCAAAATTTATTGTAGATCTGGCAACCTTAACAGGTGCAATAATTGTTTCGCTTGGTTCAGAATATGCAGGTTTATTTTCAAATGATGATAAATTAACTAAGCAATTAATTGACGCTGGAGAGCATGTAGAAGAAAAAGTTTGGAGAATGCCATTAAATAAAAATTTTGACAAACTAATCGACTCTAAAAACGCTGATATGCAAAATATAAATTATGTTGGAGGAGCAGGCTCTACAACTGCTGCTCAATTTTTACAAAGATTCATTTTAAACAAAACACCTTGGGCACATTTAGATATTGCTGGAATGGCTTTTTCAAAATATGGAGGAGCATTAAATTCTGGTGGAGCAACGGGTTATGGAGTGAGATTATTAAACAAACTAATAGAGGATCATTATGAGTAATTTAGAACACACATTGTCAATAATTAAACCAGATGCAGTAGAAAGAAATCTTGAGAATGAAATTAAAGGAATGTTTGAAAACAATGGATTTAAAATATTGAAAGAAAAAAAAATTCAAATTGAAAAATCTGAAGCGGAAAAATTTTACAAAGTTCATGAAACAAAGCCATTTTATAGTGATTTATGTGATTATCTTTCATCTGGTCCGATTGTTGTTATGGTTCTTGAAAAAGAGAATGCAGTTTTAGGAAATAGAGATTTAATGGGTGCCACAAATCCAAAAGACGCAAAAGAAGGTACTATTAGAAACAAATATGGAATTTCAATTGATAAAAATTCAGTACATGGATCTGATAGTGTAGAAAACGCAAAAATTGAAATAGACTTTTTCTTTAAAGATTAAAAACTTTTAATATAGCTTTTGGGTATAGCTTATGCTCTTGAGCCAAAATCTTTTTAGCAAGAGAAGCCTTAGTTTCTTTTTTTGAAATTTTAACTTTCTTTTGTAGAATAATTTTACCAGAGTCCAATCTAGAATTTACAAAATGAACAGTGCATCCTGAATATTTTTCTTTGTTATTTAATGCTCTTTCGTGAGTATTTAATCCTTTATATTTTGGCAGCAAAGAGGGGTGTATATTTAAAATTTTTCCTTTAAATTTTTTAATAAAATTCCCCGATAATATTTTCATAAATCCAGCAAGACAAATCATATTAATATTGTTGATTTTCAAAAGAGAAAGTAACTTTTTTTCGCTTAAACTTTTATTTTTAAAACTTAAAACTTTTTTTTTTATTCTGTAAATATTTGCGTAATTTAATCCTTTTGCTTTAGAATTATTTGAAATAACAAAATCAATAGTTATAGGAGATACAGCAGTTCTTGAAAATTTTATTAGAGATTTTAAATTACTTCCTGTACCTGAGATAAATACAGCCGTTCTAGTTTTATTTTGACCAGTTGATAGACCCATCTAGCATAATTTTGTTTTTATTTTCAGAAATTTTTCCAATGACATATGGTTTATATTTTTTTGAAAAAAATTTACCAATTTTTTTTAAATTTTTACGCTCTATAATTAGACAAAAACCTACTCCACAATTAAATGTTTTGAGCATTTCTTTATCTGAAATACCATTATTTTTAAGCCAATTAAATATTCTGGAAGTTTTAATTTGACCTAAATTAATATTTGCAGAAAGTTTATCTGGTATAATTCTTTTAATATTATCAGATAGTCCTCCACCAGTTATATTTGCACAACCATTAATTAATTTATTATT
>Ga0163109_10004382_pt1 | contig 10722 bp, 9 predicted proteins | sample CRUFie1St13metaG_FD_108704 | JGI IMG/M metagenome (GOLD analysis project Ga0163109, IMG submission 108704) | Marine microbial communities from the Costa Rica Dome - CRUD Field 142mm St13 metaG | ecosystem: Environmental > Aquatic > Marine > Oceanic > Photic zone | place: Costa Rica: the Eastern... | reverse complement strand
CCATTTTGTCTCAACTTTATTTCTAACTTTTAAATCTCCAATTATCAATTTATGTTTTTCTAATTGGGTTAAAGTTTTACGCGCTTGTCTATTAGCATCTTCAATACCTTTCAATAATGGAGCCAAGGGGATTTGAACCCCTGACCCCCTGCATGCCATGCAGGTGCTCTACCAGCTGAGCTATGGCCCCAAACGCATAAAGACAGTTAAATTTAAGTTTAAAAGACTTTTTAGCTGTCCTAAATTCTATAGTACTTTATATCATTAAGTTTTTAATTTTATATATTTTAAATCAACCGAAAAATTATAAGCTCATAATAATTTTATGGTTTTTGTAGATGTTGTTAAATTCATAATAGTTAAAAAAATTATTTAAATTAAATTTCTTTTAATCCATTAGTAATTCTCTCTTTAAATAACCAGAATAAAGTAGATAAAGAATTAATTAAGGAATTATTACTAACGCTTGGACTTGGAGCCGTATAGTGAATCGGCACTTCAGCAATTCTGTAATTTCTTAAAAGATACCGCAATTCTACTTGATAAAAATGCGCAGTAGATCTAAATTTGTGTTTTATCATCTTCTCTACAATATTTCTATGAAAACCCTCAAACCCACTTGTCATGTCGCTTAATTTTGTGCCTAAAAAGACATTGGAAAGGAGGGTACCTATTTTTGAAAAGAAAATTCTTTTAATGGGAGACTTTCCCATACTTCCTCCATTTATAAATCTACTACCGAAAGCACATTCGTTCCCCTCATTCAAAACTCTTAAGAACATTGGAATAGCTCTAGGATCATGACTTAATCCAGCATCCATTTCAATAAAAATTTCATGGCCATTATCATATGCAATTTTTAACCCCAGTAAATAAGCATCAATTGCATTTTTACTCTCTGGGGCCCATATAGTTTTAAACCTTGGATCATCTTTTGAAAGCTCTTCACAAAGTTCTCTAGTTTTATCTTTACTAACTTCATCAACTATTAGATAAACATTTCCTGGAGGGATAACTTCAATGACAAACTTTACCATATCAATAAATGGTTTAAAGTCTTTTTCCTCATTTGCAAGTGGTATGATTAACGCCCAGTTTTTATAATACATTTAATATTTTTGATGGAAATCAATTTATATTTTATATCATGATTAAAAATAAAAATATTAACTACTGAATTTGGTTTTAAATCCCTATACAAAATATTAATTAGAGTAAATTAAACGCGATCCTTTGTTATCAATATCTACGTCTAGGGTAATTAAAGGCTTTAGTGATTTTGATAATTTTTCTTTCGCACCTTTTTTACATATTAAAAACATAAACCCTCCCTTCCCTGCGCCTAATAATTTTCCACCTATTGCACCATTTTTAATTGCTTTGGAATAAATATCATCAATCAAATTATTAGAAACATTTGGAAGTTCTCTTTTATATCTCCAAGTCTCATCAAGTAATTCTCCAATACTATCAATATCAGAGGATTTAAAAAGATCAATCGCTACTTTTACTGTTTTTTTGATTTTTTTTAAGTTATCAATAGTTTTCTTTTGATCAAGAAAATTTTCTACAGAACTTAAGTAGCTTAATCTTTTGCAAGGGATGTAACACAGAACTGATTGAGTTATAAGTTTACTTTGAGATTCCTTAGAAATAGAAAACTTTCTTATATTATAATTTCCATCCTTATTAAAGATAATTTGATTAAATCCACCATAAGCTGCAAATATTTGATCCTGGTATCCACCTTGTTCCTTCAGAAAATCTCTTTCCCAATAAATTGCTTTATCTGCGATTATTTGCTTATTTATTTCATTACCTTTATAGACAAAAAGACCATGAGCTAAACCAACTGCGAAAGATGAACTTGAACCAACTCCACTTTGACCAGGCAAATCCGAATCGTGGTGAATCTCCACATTTTTAATTTTTAAATCTTCTAAAGCTGCTCTCATCAATGGATGTAAAATATCACAATTTCTTTTGCATCTTTCAATTTTGGAATAAGATAATCTTATATTATGATCATAAAAAGGCGGGAGCTCTCTTACTGTTACATAGGAGTATTTTTTTATTGCAAATCCTAAAACTTCACCACCTTCTTTTTTAAAAAACGCAGGAACATCTGTTCCTCCTCCAAATAAAGAAACTCTAAAAGGTGTTTTAATAATAAGCACTATAATTTACATTCCAATAGTCTTAAATATAATACTTAAAAATGAATTATTTTCTCTAATTTTTGATTCTTGAAGTAATAAATATTTAATTATCTACTTAAAAATTTTTCTCCATTATTAATTCTTTCTCTCCAATAATTTAGAAGATCTAGCATGGTTTTTTCAAATGATATTTTAGGCTCCCATCCAGTATGTTGTTGAAATTTAAGAGTATCAGGGACTTGAAGATCTGCATCAATAGGTCTTAATCGATCAGGATCTGTTATGACTTTTATAGATTTTCTTGTAGAAAAAGATAATAGTTTCTGGAGCATTTCTCCAATTGTACAAGTATATGTTCCGCCAATGTTGTAATACTCACCTGGAATTGGATTAATTGTAACCAGTTTATAGTAAGCTTCAACGGCATCTCTTACATCTGCGAAGGTCCTTAATGAATCAAGATTACCTGTCTTTAAAATTGGCTCACATAAATTAGCTTCTATCATTGCAATTTGTTTGGCGAAAGAGGATTCAGCGAAAACATCGCCTCTTCTTGGTCCTGTATGGGTAAACATTCTTGTTGTAATACAATTCAATCCATATGCTTCGCCGTAGAATCTACCTATTAAGTCTGTACCTACTTTTGAGATAGCATAAGGAGAAGCAGGATGAAACCCACATTCTTCTGAGATAGGAAGCTTATCCTTAGAAACCCTGCCAAAAACTTCTGAAGATGCGCATACATGAATGATTGATTTTGGTGCAAATCTTTTTGTAGCCTCCAGTAATTTTGCTGTTCCCAATATATTGGTATTGAAAGTGTCAATTGGAGATTCAAAACTTGTTTTTGGATAACTTTGAGCAGCTAAATGAAAAAGATAATCGGGCTTTGATATTTCAAGGACATTTTGTAATGAAATATAATCGTTAAGATCACCATAAAGTAAATTACATCTGTCTTTTTTTTCAATTCTTGGAATTAGATGCTTTATATTGTCAAATGGACTTCGCCATCTACACATTCCATAAATTTCCCAATTGGTTTTCTTTAATAGATAATCTGAAAGATGAGAACCTACCATTCCTGTAATTCCTGTAATTAGTGCTCTTTTCTTTTTCATGGAATGTATTAAAATTTTATTTTAATTATTTAATTAGATAGTTTAGGAAATTTATTTTTAAATATTTCTATTAAGTTATCTTTTTTTGCAGAGAACAAATAAGAAGATATACCACATGCACTCGCAGATTGGATGTCACTTATCTTATCACCAATTAAGAAACACTCTCTTACATCAAGATCCCATTCTTTAATAGCTTTTTTTAGAAGACCTGGCTTAGGCTTCCTGCAATTACAATCTTTCTTAAGATTCCCTATCCCCTCTTGCGGATGATGCGGACAATAGTAAGTAGCGTCTATATGTGCTCCGAATTCTTTTAAAATCTCATTAATATTCTTGCTAAATAATTTAAATTCATTTTCAGTATAAAATCCTCTGGCAATACCAGCTTGGTTTGTAATAACAATCACTAAGATGCCAAAATCATTTGCCATTTTTATAATCTCTTTAGCTCCGCTTATAAAATCAAAATCACTCATTTTGTGGACGTAACCATAATCTACATTTATTACCCCATCTCTATCAAGAAATAATGCGGATTTTAATTTCCATTTGGGGATTGATTCTTGTGCATTTTTTAAGCTTATCGGGATACCAATATCTAAGAAAAAAGAATTGTATTTCTTTGCAGATAAAAGTCTTTCTTTTAATAATTTTGGGAGTAAATCTTTTTCTAAAGAAGAATGCCCTAAAGGTAAATAATCGATAATTTTTTTATCAAATATTGAAACTCCAGAATTTATATATCCTGAAGAATTTTGCATTTTTTCATTGAATGAGATTATGTCAATCCCATTAGTTTGAACTACTCCATATCTTCCAGTATCCTCAACTAAGTTTATGGCAATATGACCTAATTTATCTTTTGGAAAACTTTTAGCTAAATCGTGATAATTTATGTCAAAAATAGTATCGCCGTTTATTAAAAGGAAGTATTTATCCAATTTTTTTGCACATTGTCTTAAAGCGCCGCCAGTTCCTGCTGGGGTTTTTTCTTCGACGTAAGAAATGTTAACCCCAAAATTAGATCCATTCCCGTAATAGTCTTTAAAATTTTTTGCAAGATATCCAATAGATAATATTAAATCATTTATGTCCTGCCTTTTGAGATTCCAAATAATATTATTTAGAAAAGGTTCATTATTAATAAGTTGCATTGGTTTTGGACAATTGAGAGATTTATCTCCAAGCCTCTTCCCAAATCCGCCAGCTAAAATAACAGCTTGTCTAATTATCAAATTATTTTTCTCTTATGAGGGAGCGATTTTCAATAAACCAACTAATGGTTTTTTTAATCCCCTTTTGAATATTAATTTTTGGGTCCCATCCCAACTCATTCATTTTTGAGGAATCCATAATCCTTTGACTCTGTCCTGAAAGTTTAGTTTGATCGTATTTTATTAATCCCTTAAAATTAGTTTCTTTTGAAATAATTTCTGCTAACACTTTTATTGAGGTTAAACTTTTAGATGAAACATTTACTGTCCCAGGGTAATTTACTTCGGCTAGTTTAATCATCGCATCAATACAATCATCAATAAATAAAAAATCTCTTTTTGCAGTGCCATCTCCCCAAATAAAAATTTCATTTAAATTATTATCTATGGCATCAGAAAAACGTCTAATTAATCCAGGTACAACATGAGAATTTAGAGGGTGAAAATTGTCATATGGCCCGTATATATTTGCTGGCAAACAATAAGTGTATTTAATAAGACCTGATTCTTCCAAAGATTTAAGATGAACTAATAATCCTCTTTTTGCATAAGCATAGGCATCATTAGTGACCTCAGGTATGCCATCCAAAAAATCTTTCTCAAAAAGAGTACTGTTTTCTAATCTTTTTGGATAGGCACATCCGGTCCCCATCGCAAAAATATATTCTACTTTATTTTTTATACAAGCATTTACAACATTAGTATTTATAAGAATATTATCTGAATAAAAATCAGCTTTAAAATTAGCATTTGCATGAATACCGCCTACTTTTGCCGCAAGGTGAAAAACAATATTTGGCTTATAATCATGGAACAATTTATATGCATTAGATGCCAACCTTAGATCATTCTTACTGTCTAAACCTTTAACTTCATAACCAAGACTCTCTAAACGTATAACAAGATTAGCTCCAATTAATCCTGAAGAGCCAGTAACTAATATTTTGTCATTTTTAGAAAACATGTTTAATCCCTAAGTATAAAATTAAGCTTTATAAAATAATAAATCTTCAACTACCTCAACTATTATATGCATAACTAAAGTGTGCATTTCTTGAACTCTATCAGAATAATTACCATTTGGGGTGCAGATATCAATATCTGAATAATTAGAAACTTCAGATTTTTCTTTACCGGTTAATGTGATAACTTTTATATCGTTATTTATGCAATATTCACAAACTTTAATAATATTTTTACTTCCTCCACTCGTACTAATAGCTAGAAGCAAGTCACCTTTTTTTGAATTAGCTTCCATGAATCTTGAAAATACATTCTCAAAACCAAAATCATTTGCTACGCAGGTTAAATATGAGGGATCAGAAATAGAGATAGCTGGAAGTCCTCTTCTATTTTCTCTAAATCGTCCTGATAATTCTTCAGCAAAATGCATCGCATCACACATTGATCCTCCATTACCGCAAGAAAATATTTTTGAATCTTCAGAGATCGTTTTTACAATTAATTCTGAAGCTTTTTGAACATCTCCAATAAGAACTTCGTTATTTAAAAATTTATCTAATCCACTTTTAGATTCTTCTATAGCTTTTATTATTTTATGATTCGACATATATTTCTAATTAATTATTTTTAATTATAACTTAAGATGTATATTTTACTTTTGAATAAAAAACTTAAATAGGTTTTGATTTGAGCTGACTAATCAATTAGAAAAATTGATTTGAAATTATTTTTCTTTAAAAAAATCAATCCAAAGTTCTATTAATTTCATTTCATTAGAATCAACAATTGATTCCTCAATAAGTAATCCGTAACATTTAATCAAACATTCAAGAATTGATAAATTATTTAAATCTAGTTCTTCTAATTTTTTACATATAAAGGTATTTTTTAAGTATCCTTCAACTTCTTGATTAAAATCTTTCATCAAGTTATGTTCATTTCTTTCTTGATAAAGATCAGCATTTGAGAATGAGATTCGATAAGAAAATTGCCAACAAATTCTTTGAGCTATAAATCCCCTCCAAATATCGCTCATCCTAAATGGAACGAAAGAGGGAAGATATAAAAGTGGAAAAACCTCAGAATCAAAATATGTATTTTGAGAATTAAATGGAACAAATACTTTTTCTTCAGGAATTAAATTATTTTCTAAACTCTTAAAATTTGTAGGATTTTTAAAAATAAGTCTATAAATTGCATCAACATCTGGATCTAAATTCGCTAGATTTTGTCTTATTGGAGTACTTTGATTTGAAGTACTAGATATTTTAGATTTACAAAATATTTTATCTAGGGGTAAACCTCGTGGCCAAATAATGTCTGAAGTATAAAATTTATAAATATTACTATGATTATCACCAATAACAGAAACTTTTTTCAGAGAAGCATTTTTGTCATATGACCAAAATTCATAAGGCAAGTTATCATCATCAGTATCAAAAATTACATTCGCCCCATCAGATATAGCTTTTAAATATCCTAAATTTTTTCTTGCATAATTTTTGAATGGTATTTTTTGTGAAAAATTCTTAAATAGAACATCTTGTTCTTTTAATCCTAGGAAGTTAACACCGTCACAATGCCAATTTTCATCAGTTTTGGTATCTCCAACAACATAAAAATTAATATCATCATTTTCTAAAGAATATTCGGCAAATTTTTTTACAGCATTTGTAGGTGGATTTATTGAAGTTATAACAATTGCTTTTTTCATATTATTTATTTCTGTATTAATAAAATAATACAATTTAAATACCTAAAGGTTTAATTAACAATTATTCATCATAAAAATTCATATTAACTTTTTTATTAACTATATGTTTAGCCTAGAATTGTAATTAAAAAATTATTTTTGAATTAACTGCGAATCAAACTAACTCGCAATTAATTATTAAAATAAAAATACTTTAATCGAGATAAATATTTGTATAGATATATAGTAAAGTTTATTTATTAAAAATCTAATTTTTTCCTTAATGCTAATTGAAAAAAAAATTATCATTTAATGTTTGTTTTGCAAAAGTTCTTTTTATTAAAAATTTTTAACGAGGAAAGAGTTTTAGAAAGATTCTTTTCTTTATTGATAATTATATCTATACCAATTAATCTTGCTTGGAATCGAAGGTACGATTCTACTTGGACTGTTGGAGAATGGTTGATTTCATATGGCGGTGGATTTGTTAGAAGAGGTCTGCCTGGAGAAATAATTTATAAATTATCAGACAATTTCAATATACCTCCAGTTCTTCTAATACATATTTTCAGTTCTTTGTCTTTGATTCTTCTTTCGTTAATACTAATAAATTTTTCGAGAGGTATATTTAATAAGTCATTACTTTTATCACAATTGATGATAATGGGACCTTTGGCTGGAGATTATTTTGTCAGAAAGGATACTTTTCTTGTTGTTTTATATGCCTTTTGCTTAATGATATTAAAGATTTTTTATGAAAAAAAAATTAATCAAATTACTTTAATATTAGGAATAAATTTGATATCAATAATTGCTATTCTTTCCCACGAAATGTTTGGTATTTGGGGACTACCAAGTTTATTTATCATAATCCTTTTTATTTTTAAAGAAAGAAGAGATATTCTCCTAACGTCCATATCAAAAGCCTTCTTTATTATATCCCCATCTTTAATATCTTTTTGGTTTTGTTGGTTATTTAAGGGGGATCCAATTAGGGCTCTTAGAATTCATCAAAGTTGGCAAAGTCTTGAAAACTTAATTTCACATTTAGGCGCATTGGATGTATTTTCGCAAGATGATCTACCTCAGAAAGGTGCAATAGCAGCTATTGGTTGGTCAAAATCTCAAGTATTTTCAAATCAAATTCTTGATGATTTCTCAATTGGAATTATTTGGCATCCTGCTATATGGCTTCTAACAATTTTTGTAATTATGCAGCTTTTTATTGGGAGTAAAAGTGACTTTTTTAGAAAAATTAAGCGCATAATAATTTGTATTCAATTTATTCCAATAATTCCGATGTTTTTAATGGTTGATTTTGGTAGATGGCTGTTTATTTGGGTTACGACTTCTGCTCTTTTAATTGGCTTTATAAATAAAACCTTAGGTCTTGAATCTTTTTATGAAAAATTCACTAAAGTCTTAAATTATAAATTAATTTCAAAAATAACACCTGGTTTTGCTTCCAAAAAAATTTACAATATATTTTTACTTTTTACAGGTATTCCTCACAGCTGGTGGTCAATTCATGATTTTCTAGACTCTACTCCAATAGGTTTTTTAATTTATAATTTTTATATGTATTTTAAAGGTTTTTTAAAAGTATTCTTTTAAGAATTATTTTAAGAATCTATTAAAAATTTTCAATTTAGTTTTATGATCCGGGATATGCTTATAAAGATTTATTTTTTTTTGTTCTTCGGATTTTATAAATAAATTTTAATAAGTAGTATATTAAAGTTATTTCTCTTAGTCGTAATATAAATTTTTTTATTATATTAATGACCAAATTTTCTTTAGATTTCTTTTCTAAATTTTTTAAGTAATTATCATCAATATTCATTTTGTTTAATAAATCTTTTTTATCCCAATTTTTCCATAAATAGTCATGAGGAGAATTGCTATAGGGATATTCTCTATTTACATTTCTTCTACAAAATTTACGTATTAAATTTTGATTTTTTATGTGTGCCCCAAGAATTGTCTCTGCATGCCCAAGTACACCTTGATCTTTGTAATTTTTTGCAAATAAATATAATGAGTAATATTGATTCATTACATCAGATGAACCAAAAGCCATAATATCTCCAACTGCCATTGGATGGATTGATTTATGATCCCAATAGTTGGGTATGAAAATAAAATTCTTATTTTTATTTGCGATTTTTGCTTTCTTAAAATCTATATAATCAAAAACAAACCAATCAGTTCTCAAGTTATAAACTAAATCATATTTAAAATTATTTTCTTCTTCGTATTCATTTTTTAATTTATTAGCCAGATATCTACATCTCCAGGCACTCATTACATTAAAAAGGTTGCTATTTCTGGGATAAGGATATTCTTTCCTAGCTTTATTTCCCCAATTTATGCAATCAGTATTTTCAATAATGGAATTCTTAATTTCATCATTCCATACTTCAATTTTATATCTTAGAGGTTTATACATTTCACAGAAGAGTCTACTTGAATTTTTAAAATCATTATTTGATGGGAATCCATGAAAAAATATATCAATATTATCAAAATTTTTATCATCTAAAATATATTTCTTAGTTGTACAGTATGTATGCTCAAAATTCCTGAGCATGCCGCTCATTATTATTGCAAGCTTCATTTTAAAATTTTTTCTAAAATAATATTAATATAATCGAAGAATATTTTTAATCAAAATCAAAGATAGTTATAAAATTTTCTCTAGCTATATTCAATTTTAAATAAAGTTATTATGATTTTTTATAAAAATTTTTACTTTTGTTTTAAATTTAATTGGTATTATTTCAAGTAAAGGCTTTTTAAAAATATCAATTATTTTTTTTAGTATTATTATGCATTCCCATGGTAAATCTCGAAGAAATTCTCCTAATGAAAAATTATTTACCATTTTATTTTCAAGACAAATTTTATTAAATTTTTCCATTACTATTTCTGGTTCATAATTTTTATAAGAATTCCATTCCTTAGAAAGGATATATTCTTTATTTATTTCATTGAGAATTTTTAATAATTCTTTTTTATTTCTATAAATTAATGCATTTTTTTTTAATATCCTTAAATGTTCTTTATCTTTCGATTTGGCATAAGTTATTATAGGCTTATTAGCTGCTGAAAACTCAGCAACCGCGAGGCCAAATGTTTCTCCATCTTTTCTTGCGTGTATCATTAGATCACAGGTATCAATAAATTGCGATTTGTATTTTGAACTGGTAGTTTTAGGAAGATAAATTATTCTTTCGTGTTTATAGAATTCTTGAGTATTTAAAAATAGAAAAATAATATCTTTTCTTTGGTTAAGTATTTCTTTAATTACATTTTTTACAAAATTTATATCAAATGTTGATTCTCCACCATGTCTACCAATTACTAAAGCATCCTTATCAATATTTAAAATTTCTCTTAAATCTCCATAGCTTCTGTGTTTTAAAACCATATAAGGAAGAACAGGAATCTTTTTAAAGTATTTTTTATTCAGATCTTCTCCTATTACGCATCTTATGTCAGATCCTTGTCTCGCCATTGGCCCGAAAACATAGTGATAAATTGTATTACATTCTCCCCAAATATCTTTT
>Ga0163109_10004379_pt1 | contig 10726 bp, 18 predicted proteins | sample CRUFie1St13metaG_FD_108704 | JGI IMG/M metagenome (GOLD analysis project Ga0163109, IMG submission 108704) | Marine microbial communities from the Costa Rica Dome - CRUD Field 142mm St13 metaG | ecosystem: Environmental > Aquatic > Marine > Oceanic > Photic zone | place: Costa Rica: the Eastern... | reverse complement strand
TTTGCCATGCCAACTGGCAAAATCGTCAACCACCTGCCATCGGGCAGGGGTAAAGGCACCCTTTTCAGGTTTACCCCGACAACCAAACAGTTGCGAAACACAAGCTCAGCTGGCTCACACATAATGGTCGTCATAACGAAGTCTCCTACTTTATATTTAGAAGGCTTTTTAGCATTCTTAATAATATAAGACACATATTTCTGATCTGCAATAGCTTTGTAATGCCTTTTTGGAGGTATCAAAGTATTATCTTTAAAAATCTCCATGATTGTAAAAGAATAACGCATTGGCAAATAAGCAACCGTTTCTGATGTTGGAATCCTTTCTGAAGAAGGCAAATAATCTAAGGCTCTAAGGGTAGCTGAGAGGTTTCCATTTGAAGCATAATAAGAGGAAGCAAACGACATTCGCTCCGACTTTGATTCGTTATATCTCTTTCTAAAGGCTTCCTCTTTTTTTAACCACTTGCCTTTTGTGTTGCGCATAATATAGTTTCTAAGGGATTGGGCTTCGTCTAGTTCTTTTTGCGAAACATCAACCTCACGCATAAAATAATCGTTGCGATACTTGTAGGCTGCTAGGTCTCGCTCAATCTTAAACTGTAGTCGCTCTAGAAAACCTATGTCATCAATCCAACACATTTTGTCTTGTATGGTCTCGCATAGCTTTAGCTCGTCTTTTGCTAACTGCAATAGCTTTAGTAAGATGCCAAGAAACTTTATCTTGCCACCATTATTGTTGCTAGTATAGACTAGCCGAATGTCCTTTGTGGCCATAACCTCGGCAGCCGTGACTGGTTGAGTATAGACATATGCGTCGGTAAAGATGCTCATGATCTAAGTATGCTTGTAAAAAGGAAAAATTTTGGGGTCGAAAATTCGGCTAAAGCCGTGGAGGTGCCTGAAGCGATTCATACTCATCTTCCTCTTCTTTGCCTGATTCAATAAAAGATGATAAAGATTTTTTAGGGTTCTCTTCCATTTCTTTTCTAATGATCTGATTCATCTCATCCCAAGTAGCGTATGCTTTATCAAAGATATCCTCGTCTTTCATGTGCAGGTAAGGAAAAGAGATAAAGTCTTTGAATCTGTCTCCCCCCATAAAGGCACACTTGTAGCATCTAGTATAGGCAATATCTTTGCCCTCGTCTTCGTGGATAACAACAAACTGGCAACCGCACGCAACACAAGGCTCACGTAGAAAATCTTTACTTTCTTCAGACATTTTTATTCTCCATCCTTATCTTGATACCCAAACACATCTTCTTCTTTATCGTTGATAATTGTTTCATCTTTTTTAACAAAAATCTCTGCCATGTCTTCATTGTTATCTAAGAAAGTCTTGACAATCTGAAGGTAGAAAGGTTCGTATTTAGCTGCTGTGGTGATCCAAGCATGGATCACAATATTGATGGTCATACAAGGCAAAATTAGCCACAAGGAGCGGTTATCAACAAGACCAGAGGCGATCTCATATAGAACAATAGATGTAGCAGTATAATATACTACTTGCCAAAACATCTTTTCTCTAAATTTTCTTACTACTTCTGACTCAACTGTATCCATAACGGTAACATAAGTGGTGAACATTGAAGCCTGGGCCTTCTTGAAAGCTTCTTCTTCGGCCTCAGTGGTGTTGTGCTCTTCTTCCATTTTATGCTCCTTCTGTAATTAGTTGTCGCATTTTCTGCAAGCCTTGCTCTTTGTGTTTGCACTCTAGCATGACATCCACATTGATACCATACAGCTCCGGCACTGACCAGTAGCTGTCTGAATGGGCCTGCGGCTTGATTGATGGGTCGTTGTGCTCTTCTGAGCGTGATTGAGAATAATGTACTACTGGAACGATGTCACCCCAGGTAGAGACAGCAAGTGTCAGAGCCTCTTGCTCTGTCTGACCACCAGTACAGAACTGGTGATGATGGTAGTCAAATACGATAGGAATCTTGATGTTGCTGTATATCATGTCATACAAATCACGAGTGGACCACATTGATGCCTTGTCATCATTCTCGACTGTCAGTCGTTGCTTGCAGGTGTCAGATAGTCGGTCGAAGTTACGACAGAAAACTTCACCGGCAGCGGGCTTGTCACCGTATGTAGCACCAACATGTATGTTGATTTTATTGTATGGAGTAGCCGACAGGCCCATGAGGTCCATGACTTCTGCGTGATGATTAAGATCCTTGACGGTGTTGTTGATGATTCGCTCGTCAGACGAACATAACTTGTTGTATGGCCCAGGGTGGGTGGTTAGGCGGATGCCATGTTGTGTAGCGAAATCACCACACTTGCGAAGGGTATCGGCAATGGCATTGAAGTCGGGCAACTGCTCAAGGTCGTATTCACTGGCCCAAGGGAAAATGTCAGAGGACATACGAAAGAAACGAATGTCGTTGTCTACATTCCACTGCAAGATTGTCAACAAATCGGTAACGTTTTGCAGGGTAATCTCTGAAGCGTAGGTCGTGCCTCGCTCCTTGAATGTCTTCTTGATCATGCTACGATTAGTAGTAACTCGCTTTGATTTGGGTAAAATAGAAAGACCGTGGTTGATGCAAGCATAGCCGAGATTCATGTCACTCCCTTGTTGGTTAGATTATATCATACAACAATATCAGCCATCAGTCAATAGCGTGACTAACAACTTCCGATATTTTTATGTAGGGAGTAGATAAGACCTCGGAACCTATAAGGATTTTGTAATAATAAATTCTTCTAGAGTTAGAGTAAGTGAAATCTATTATCATCCCTATAAAGTAAGTTTTGTTTTGAATTTTTTTTTGATATACTGAGTCGAAAAACCATCCACGAACGAGGTCGCCCTTTCTGTATTCTGGCCTTATTCTTCTTCTCATGATAAAAGTAGTGCTCGCACGCTATACTTTATTTAGAAGATTTGCTTCCGAAAAGAACTTTTGCTCTAGATTCTTTCTTTGGAGAAACCCTGATGGTTAACAGTCCGTTTGTAAAGTCAACTGTTGAGCCTTCTAGATCTAGCACATTGTTTGTATCAACAAAGTTCTTTGTAAAAGATCTTCTAGCAATATTTCTTGTTGTCGAAGCTTGTTTACTGTTCGATGGACTCGCTTCAACAGTCAAAGTGTTGTCATATGTTTTGACCTCGATGTCATCAGGAGAAAATCCTGCCAAGGCCATTTCGACAACTGTGTCTTCGCCATCTGTGAAAATTTCTGTAAGGGGATATCCCTTGGTTGATCTTCTAACCAAAGCATTTGGGTCACGATCGGAAAAATCGGATATCATGCCCTGCAATACTGATCTGGCTAAAAGTGTTGGTAAGTTTGCATTTGTGTAAGTCATATTATACTCCTTTTATAAGCAAGTTTAATTTTTGTTTCCCTAAGCAGGGAGCGCCCTACATTCAGTAGGTTTGTGTCCTCTCTTGAGCAACACGTAGCGTGCGAGCACTACAATCATAATTATACACAAATCTGTAAATTTGTAAAATCAAAATTCATCTTCTTCGTAGTCGAAGTCATATTCGTCTTCATAAATTTCTTCGTAGTCTTGCAGAAACTCTTTTAGATCATCATCTTCTCGTCTTTTCTCTTCTGAATCTGCAAACCTTATGATGTTTTCCATAAATTCTTCTGTCTCATCGTAGCCCTCAAGCTCTTCTTCGACAGCGTCTATAAATTCTTCTGCATTAATATTTTGTTTTTTATATTCTTTCTTCAGGAATCTTATTCTCTCTAAAAGCTCTGCGTCATACAAAGTTAATAAACCTCATCATTATATTGTTCAACCTCTTCACTGAAAACCCATAGTGGTGATGGGCGTGAATTGCTTTTATCGTAAGTATCTTTTGACCATAAAACAAGCATCATTTTTGTGCCCTTTAAAGCCTTTATTAGATCTTCTTCTTCATTTTCGAAATTAAAATATTTTGATTCTTTTATGAGCTTGACCGGATCGTCCATCAGGTCGACGACAATGCCGATTCCATATCTGCATCTTAGATTAGGATTTACGGAAACAACCAAGTCTCCTATTTTTATTCTTTTTCCGTCTTTAGTATCCTGGAATTCACGCAATTCCTGATACCTTCTTCGATTGCCTCATAAATAAGCTCCTCATCTGGAAGATTGTGCTCACCATGCTTCATTTCGAAATAGACCAAAACTTTTACATCCTCCTTCTTTAAAATCTCGTAAATCTTTTCTAAAAAGATGTGACGACCACGACTGTTGAGTGTTTCCAAGGCAGTCTCCAGATCAGGAACAGGCAGATTAAGAAATACTTGCTTGCAGTGTATAGTTAACCACTTTAAGTAGTCTTCCCTATCCCTGTTCAATTCAATAATCGGAGTAATATTTATTACATTGTCTTTATCTGACATTTTTTCTTGCCTCAATTTTTTTCTCACTATCTTTTAGAAAACTAATCACTGCCTTAATGGAATATTTTTCAGAAACTACAAGTCCTCCAGTAATTCCATGCAAGAACATAAACAAAGATGATTTTAACAAATGTGCGCCGATAGAAGAAGCAAAAACAAAATGCTCATAAACATTTTGTCCAACCTCAGACGTGTGTTTTGTGTAAATCATGATACCAACTTTTCGCACAGTTCATCAAACTTTTCAGTATTCTGTTCTATGTAGTCTTTTGCTCTTTTGATTAAATAGTCCATATACTCTTTATCTGTGTCATCTATCTTTAGGTACTCCTCTGGGATATTAACGTCTAATCTATAGAAATCACCAAAAAAGTTATCACAAATTCTTTGAGCCTGAGAGGTGGCTGCATCTGTCGTTCCATCTGAAAAAACAGAAAACACAGCAGTAAGCCACTGCAAAATGCCCCAGTTTTTCGATCCTTTAAAATAGCCCGGTCTCGGCCCATAAGCACCGGTGCCTACCGATACGATAAACTGCTTTGGGGCGGGTGGAACAAAGCCTTCTTCAATGAGGGCATAGACTGCTGGGTTAGTGGCAGCGAGAGCGCCGTCTATATAAAGTCCTTTGTTTCCTGAGATTTCAATTTCATGGGGGGGAAAGAAAGTGGGAGCTGCAGAAGTAGCCAAAACTGCATCAGACAACAATAGCCCTCGACACTCTTTGTTAGTACTTACAATCATATATGGCTCGGTGGTGTTAAGATTATAAGTTGTGAACAGTACTGGGGTCAGAAGATCTCTCAGTCTAGTCTTGCCATATATTTTATCTGTTTCTTCTTTAATTTGCTTTGCACTGTACTTAGGTCCTATGAGGCCAAACAAGGTCTTCACGGAATGAAAAAAATCGAACTTCGTTATATTAGGACCAAACTCTCTGTAAACATCGATGACCTCTTCTGCACTGTACTTGGCTTTTGTAGGAACATTCTCGTCAGGAATAGTCAAACAGGAAGCTATGATTCCACCAGTTGAAGATCCAGCAATTAAATCAAAAAGCTCATGTATTTGTTTTCCAGTTCTTTTTTCTATTTCTTGCAAGAATGTTAGTGCGATTACTCCACGGGATCCGCCGCCGTCTATTGATAATATCTTTTTGCCACTCATGTTGGTACTCCTTAGTGTTCCAAAACAGACATATTCTTATCCAACAGTTCTTTCTCGTCTCCGATTATAGACCCCACAAGAGTAGATAAAGTCATAAGATCAATGTCTTCGATTGCTACTTTTCCATTTTTTCTTTCGTTCTTTAGAAGATTTTGGGATAAAACTACCGCCTGAAGCAGACTCGCAGCATATTTTGCTTGAAGAGTAAAGAGGTCTGGATCTACCACAGCTTCTCTAGTTGTTTTGGCTATCTGCCATGTGATTGCTTCAAATCTCTTCATGTAATTTGATATATACTCTCTAAGATCCTCTTCTTCTAATAGAACTTGCGCTTTGTCCATCTATTCCACCAAAAGCTCTTTAGTGCTCAAAACATCATTTCTTTTTGTTTTGCTAATTTTGTCAGTCACCTGCTCTAAGCTACCAACAACATTAATAGATTTTCCGGTATTCATTACGATTTTTGTAACTCTGTTTCTATTATCAAGGCCAGACTCCGACAGATTAGAGTTCTTGATCACTTGCTCTACTTCCTGGTCTTCATATATGTTAACAATGTATTGTGTATTTACCAGAACCTCTCTCAGGCCCCAGTCTCTTTTATTGCTCATCGCTGATTTTGCTTTACTATACGCTTCAACTAACTTGACTAACATTGTTACTCTCCCCGACAACTGAATCAGTTGCTCTTTTTAAGTCATTTTTTCTAACAAAAAAGCTCTTCTTGCTATTCAATATTTTTAGCAAGTTTCTTTTTGAATCAACATCTTTTTCAAATTTACTCAGCACTATTACTAACTCTGGCTTCTCTAGTCTGCCACAGATGTGAAGCTTTTCATCATAAAGAACAGCTCTCTCTGGCAAATAAGCTAAATCTCCTGGAACAAAGTCAGTCATTTTCAACCTCTTCTGTTATAACCTCTTGCTCGTTCTTTTTTGGAAGACTCATTGCAATCGATCCTTCGAAGATAGCGTGAATGTCCTCAAGCTTTGTATCTAGAATAGCTAATTCTCTTCTGAAATAATCCAGGTTATCTCTTAGCTTAACAGTGTTATCGTAAGGAAGGTTTGCCCACACATCTTTAAAGATGCTTAGTTCGGCTTCAAACTCTTCTATTCTTGAATGAACCAGTTTGCTCATTTCTTCTGAAAGTTTTCCTACTTCCGTAGAATACATAACTTTCACTAAAGTTTTACTATCTCTATCCATTATAGCTCCCTAAAGAAAGGTTATCATAGTATGTAGTATCTGTCAAGAGGTTGGGTCAAGGAAGCGAAATAAAAGTTCTGACGAAATATGCCGTAACAGAAGCTAAGAAGGTGCCAGTTATTGTCCACTGTATTTTTTTCATTGCGCTGATTTGGGACTCTATTTGAGAAATTCTAACATTTCCGTCTTTTACTACATTATTTTCTAAAATCTTTACTCTGGCGAAGATCCCTTTATCAGGATTGTAGACAGCCTCCTTGATTTGAGCAATATCCTGTGATATTTCGTCTTGTTTGTCAAGAAGTGAGTCGATCTTGTTTGTTAGTCTCTCAAGGATAACGAGAGAAGCATTGAGTTCATTTTCGTCAGACATAGTAAAGAGTCTCCTTTAGCACACTATAAATAGTTTGCTGAACGGCGGTTATTCCTCTATGATTGTAAAATTAGTAGTCAAAAGGGTAGATGCTACCGAAAAAGCATTTTCAAGAGCCACCCGAGTAACCTTAGCCGGGTCGACAACACCTGCTTCTAGTAGGTTTTCTATCTTTTCTAGGTAAAAATTGTAACCTACCTCAAAAGCGTTTTCTTGTGATAGTTGTGCCGACACCACGTCGTAAGACAAGTCAGAGTTTGCACACAATTGCTTTAGCGGCTCTTTGACAGCTGATAAGATAATTTTATAGCCCGTTGCTTCGTCTTGAGTCATTTCATCTGGTACCTGCATCGAAGAAGATATTCTGTACAAAGCTGTCCCTCCACCAGGGACAATGCCCTCTTCTTGGGCAGATTTAACTGCTTCGATCGCATCTTCAATGCGGTGCTTCTTTTCTTTCATTTCAATTTCTGTTGCAGCGCCGACTTTGATAATCCCTACGCCAGACGCTAACCTAGAAATTCTACGATAAATACTTTCTGCTTCTGCTGTTGATTTTTCTAGTGCTGATTTTTTCAAAGCATCAATTCTTTGCTCTACTACTTCATTTTCTCCTGCGCCATCAATGAATGTTGCCCAAGTCTTGCCAGACTCTACTGTCTTGCAGGTACCAAGCTGTGCAAGCGTGGCTTCTTCAATTGAATCTCCAGCTTCCTTTGAGAAAAACTTAGCACCCAAAGCAGCAGCGAGATCCCTCATGGAATCCCTGCGCTCTTCACCAAAGAAAGGAGGGTTTAATGCTGCGACCTTCATGGTTCCTCTGACAGTGTTCATTATCAGTGCTGCAAGAGCTTGCTCTCTGACTGACTCTGCGACGATCAATAGGGGCCTATTCTCTCTTGCAATTTTCTCCAATAGAGGCAGAATCTGCTCTACCTTAGTGATATTCTCGTCAGTAACTAAAATAAGCGGCTCTTCGTACTTAAGCAAAGATCTTCTTTCATCAGTAACAAAAGCACCGGCAGCATAACCAGAAGGCATCCTGAAGCCCTCAAGCAATTCGAGAGTTGTCTTCATTGAGCGACCTTCTTCAATTGAAATAGAACCATCTTTTCCCACAGACGCTACTGCAGTGGAAATCAGGCTGCCAATGGTCTTGTCATTCGCTGAAATGGTTGCAATGTCATTTACCAAATCGAGAGTTTCGATTGGACTAGACGACTCTTTAATTTTTGACACAATATCGTCTGTTGCCCTCTTCATACCTTTCTTTAGTTCTGTTGGAGAACACCCAGCCAGCAAATACCTGTAGGAATTGTTTATGATTCCTCTGGTTAAAATGGTGGAAGTTGTTGTTCCGTCACCAGCAGTAACATTAGTCTGTGCAGCAGCTTGCTTCAAGACAGACACAAAAGGCCTTTCGCTTGGATCACTAGACTCATAAAAATTAGCTACTGTCACGCCGTCTTTCGTAATAGTAGGAGTTCCATCTTTTGGTCCGATGAGTACGTTTCGACCTTTTGGTCCCATAGTGGAGCCAACACAATTTGCTAACTTATTTACACTATCTACAACAGTTGTTAAGACTTCATTTTCAGACAATACTTTTTTTGACATCAATAATCCTTTTACTTTATGATCTGTGATATTTGTTCGATCAACGTATTACAATAATATCTCTTTTCAAAGCCTTCGTCAAGCCTTGAGATACATTGTATAATATCATATAAAAAGGATGCTTGTACAGAATTAATTTTGTTATTTTTCTGTTTATTTATGATGAACTCGGTGACCTGAAGCAGGTCTTCTGTGGTCGGAGACAGGCTCAGTATGTAGAGAGCCTCTTCTTTGTCATATATCATCTAAATCTCTTTTCTCGATAAGAGTGTATGTAAATGAATTACCAAAGTTATCCTTCGATATCTCACAAATATCCATAAACTCGTAATATTCTTTTGAGCTTGCGAATACTTGACAACCATGACTCCAAGAATTTACATACTTGGTATACTTTCTCTTGTCGCTTGACTTGTGTATATTTATCCCAAAAAGACCTGTGTCTATGGTCTTGTCTTTTAGGTCATATCTTTTATCTTTATCGTTATCACGGTAAACGCTCACTGGCTTACGTTGGCAAAGTGCCAGATATTTTCCCCTATGAAGGTCCATTTCGTATGCACCTCTGTACTGGCCAGGAACCAGGATTGCTGCTCCTTTGGGATTCATAGGATCTACTAAAGCAGCTTCTCCTGGATCAGTGGTAACTGAGAATTCATGAAAATTCCAAACTTTATAATCATCTCTGTACATAAGAACGATTTTATCATCAAACTTGTTTGTGAACTTGTCGTTCTTTCTAACTCCGATAATATTCAGATTATAAGCCCTGTCTTTGTCAAAAAAAGCATAACCTTTTTTCTCCAGGCATAACCTATAGTGATTCGCTAAAATTTCAGCGTTCTTTCCCACAAGCTTCATTACAGAATACCGTCAACAATTCCCATTTTTTTCGCATCCTCTGCAGAAAAGTAATGATTTAACTTATTCTTCAGGAGCCTGTTAATGTATGGGCGCTTAAGTTTTGTGTTTTCCATAATCATGTTAAAGTATGTTTCCTGAATTGAGTTGATTTCCTCAACTTCACTGGAAATCTCATGCCACGGACCTCTTACTCCGGCGCTGACGGAATGGATCATCATTCTACAATTCTTGCCTGCTTTGCGGTGACCCTTTGAGCCAGCTGCCAGAAGCGGAATACCAGCAGACATAATTTTTCCAAGACCATATGTTCTAATGATCCCGCCCTGCGATTTAATGAACTCCATGACATCGTAAATCGCTGCACAATCGTGGGCGGCTCCACCGAAAGTAGAGATGTAAAAGTCAATCGGCTCTACGATTATCTTCTTAGGACCATTCGGCTTCTTTGAGTCAACTGGGACTTCTACTTTTCCGGATTCATACAAAGCAATGAGTGCTGAGATCACTTCTGCCGACTTTTCTTCATCTAAAGTACCAATAAGTGCTAGGGCTCGGACCTTTGCTTTCTTAGGAGCTGAAGGTGGTCCTAAAAGATCTTGCAAGAAAATAAGGGAAGTCATGTCTTCTGTCATTTCTGGCTCTTGTTGTTTCGCAGTCTTCTTTGTTGTCTTCTTTGTTGTTTTCTTTGTTGTCTTCTTGTTCATCTGTATGCCCTCAATAAAAAAGGTCGCACGAAGCGACCTTTTGTTGAAAATTTAAATTTTAGTAACAGCAAACAACCTTATTCTGCTTTCTTTGCATGAGCCTTCATCACTCTAGCAACAACATTTTCAGTAATCTCTCTTACTCTTTGCTCAAGGGAGTTTTCTGCTACTTCTTCAGTGGTTTCTTCAGTTGCTTCTGCCACTTCTTCGGTTGTTTCTTCGGCTGCTTCTGTCACTTCTTCAGTGGTTTCTTCAGTTGCTTCTGCCACTTCTTCGGTTGTTTCTTCGGCTGCTTCCGCTACTTCTTCAGTGTCAGTTGTATCGACTTCGTCCATTGCTTCTGGCTCGTCCATTGCTTCTGGCTCGTCCATTGCTTCTGGCTCGTCCATTGCTTCTGGCTCGTCGTCGTCAACTTCAGCTTCAATATCCATA
>Ga0163109_10004377_pt1 | contig 10726 bp, 1 predicted proteins | sample CRUFie1St13metaG_FD_108704 | JGI IMG/M metagenome (GOLD analysis project Ga0163109, IMG submission 108704) | Marine microbial communities from the Costa Rica Dome - CRUD Field 142mm St13 metaG | ecosystem: Environmental > Aquatic > Marine > Oceanic > Photic zone | place: Costa Rica: the Eastern... | reverse complement strand
CCCTCACCCCCCCCACCTCTCCCACTTCACCGCCGCCGCCCACCCGCCCGGTCCCTGTCGGGGGGGAGCTGACGTGTGCCGCCGCGGCGGGCGGCCTCCCCGGCCGCGGCAGGTCCTGCCGAGCACGTTCTCGGGGAGCGAGGACGAGGGTTCGGGCTCGGAGGGCTCGGAGCCCGCGATTGTGTTCAGCGGGGTGGACTTCAGCCTGATGGACTCGGAGTCGGGCGCGCCCTCGGGTGCGGAGGCGCTGGCGCGGGCGGGGCGCTCCGGGGCCGCGACCCCGCCTGCTGCTCCGCACGGGGCGGCCACGCCGGCGAAGCGGCCCGCAACGCCGCAGGTGGTGCTCCTTCCGCCGCCGGGGCTGTCAGAGGCGATCGGCCAGGCGATGGCGGGCCCCGGCGGGCCCGGGGCCCAGCACACCGTGACACTGCCCGTCGTGGACTCCACGCGCCGCGGAGAGAAGGACGAAGGGCCCCAGGAGCGGCACGACATTCCGACCGAGGGGTGGCTCTCCGGGGCAGCGGGCCGGCTGTGCCGTGGCCGGGGGGAGGAGTTGGGGAGCTCCGGCGAGCCGGTGGCTCGCCTAGAGCCGGACGACCCCGCCGCCGAGGCGGCCTTCCGCGAGGCGGTAGCCGGGTTCTCCCCCGAGGCTTCGCCCGCGGAGTGCGGCGCGGCGCCCCTGCTTGATTTGGGAGGGGCGCTCGCAGGCATGGATCTCGACGGGCTCATCGAGCGGCTGCAGAACGGGACCTGTGACCTGGGGGAGCAGGACGAGAACGAGAGCGCCGAGGTTTTGCGGGAAGCCCTGGCGGACCGAAAACTGGAGGTTCCTGACCCCCCCCCCGCGCAGCCGGCGGAGGGGAGCCCCGCCGACGCCCCCGCGGAAGCGGCGTGCGAGTCCGCCTCGCAGCAGCTGCCGCCCGCCGCCGGGGGGGGGTCTTCTCGGCCGGGCTCAGCCCGCCCGAGATCTCCGTTCATGCGGATCCTACAGGAGTCCTCGGACATGCGGACGGCGAAGCGCGCCCCTTTAGAGCGCCCGAAAGTGTTCCTGGACCTCACGGGGGGGAGCTCGCGCCTGGGCGAGGCAGAGAGCCAGGAGTCTTCCGGCTCCGAGCTCGAGGACGAGTTTGAAGAGTGGCGCAATCAGCGGGCCGCCCTGAAGGGGACGGGGGCCCGGAGGGGGGGGCGCGGCGGGCAGAGCGCTGAGGCGCGTCAGGCTCTCCGCATCAGCGAGGATCCCGCGGGACCAGCCGGCGTGCAGCGCGAAGGGGGGGGGGAGGAGGAGCACTGCGACGGGCGCTCGGGCAAAGAAGATCGGAGAGAAGGAGAGCGGGCTGTCACGGAGGTTGAGGCTGCAGCGGGGGAGCTAGAGGAGGTGACGCCCGTAAAAACGAAGGACGACGCAAGGCAGAAGCGTCTCCTGGGCGGAATCGGCGGCTCCAGGCCCGGGAGCCCCTTTCTGCCCTCGGGCGCTATGGGCCCTCACGAACTGCGAGAATTCCTCGAGGGCTCGCAGCACCTCCAGAATGGCGACAGCTCCACGGAATCGAGCGGGGATGAGGCCGGAAGCGGCGACGAGGCAGGCGTCGCGGCCTGCGGGCGGCAGCCCGCTCGGGAATCATCCCTGGCGAGGCAGCAGGCGTTGCAGAAGACCAACACCCAGGGCTCGCAGCGGAGGCAGCCGGCCCCAAGGGCCAGGAGGGGTGCTGATAGCGGGCAGCCTGCCCCGAGGGAGCCGAGTCGCAACGAGGAGGTGGTTCGGGCGAGAGAGATGTCCGACAGCGAGTCTGACGAGGACAAGAAGAAGGCGCTCTTCGAGCGCGAAACAGCCCTGATGCGCGCTCGGCGTGTGGCCCTGTGGCGGGCAGCCGTCCTTCGCTGCTGCGAAGAATGCCCTATCCAGACCTTCCACGAGCAGACCTCCTTCTTGCCGCCCGTCCCATTCTTCGAGGAGGAGGCCTCGCCGTTCACGATGGAGTTCTGGGTCCGCGATCCGGCCCAGCTCACGCCACTCACCCGCTGGGCCCTCCTCCAGAGCGAGCAGAGGGGGCCTGCGGCGTTCTCTGTTGTGGGCATGGCGCTCGTGGCGAACCCGGAGTCGCAGCCCTCTGAATCCCTCGACATCTACGACAAGCGCCTGGTCTGCGTAGGGCGCCCCTCAAAGATCGACACGAGGGATGGGGGTATGCGCGTCTTCCTCACGTCGCTCAAGCGCGTCATGCAGCAGACATCGCTGGAGTCTCTGGGCATGATCTCCGTCGACGGGCGCGAGAACATCTGGGAGGTTTCCCGAACGAAAGCGGGGTGCTCGGAGCTGCAGAAACCCGCGTCACCGGTTCCCGTGGTGCAAGGTCTCTCGGCCGAGAGGACCCTCGAGAAGGACACGGAGATCTGCATGAGCTACCTCGTTTGGGAATCCGTGAACTGTGCGACGGTCGGAGCGGTCCTTGGGCGGGCTCTGGAGGAGGGCCTGGAGCTTGCCGGCCTACGCAGTGCATGCCTGAAGGGCGACCAGAAGTCGGAAGTCCCGCATCTGCCGGAATCTGGAAAGCTCTTGGCGTTCGCACTGGCAGGGCGGAACTCAGTCGCTCGATGGAAGGAAGCCGTCGGGCCGAACGACCATTCGATTGCTTCGATTACCGACCCCCTCTCCCTGCGTGCTCGCCTCTCTCTAAGCGGGGACGTTCTCATCGCTTCCGCGACGCCGAAGGCGGCGCACAAGGATTTCTGCCACTTCTTCGGGGGGCGCCTGGACTTGAATGGGGACGCCAGCATCTGGAAGCCGCCCTCCGAGTCCGAAGCTCTTTCTCTCGTGGCCCTGCACTCCACGGTGGCGTCTTGGGTGGCGATTTCGCTCCCTCACCACAGGGAAGAGGTTTGCCACATCACCCGCAGCCTCGCAGAGAAGGGCTTCACCTCTGACCGCGTCGTCATGCGAAGAATTGATGCAGCCCTCAAAAAGGTGTCTGGGCTCTCGGTGCTAGAGAAAAGTGCGCCCGTCCTGTTCGCCAAGATTCGGAAACCGTGTCTGCACTTCTACGTGAAGACGTGCCTGACCATGGGCCAGGGCTTCTACGCCCCAGGCAGCCTGGCGGAGGTGGCGGACCTGGACAAGCTCCTGGACACTGTGGACTCGGCCCCAGCTGAGGTGCAGTCGCGGAAGGTCATGCGCAAGCTCGCCAAGATTGAAGGCAAGGAAAAATGCCTTCGGCAAATTGCTTGCGTGGCCCTGTCAGGGAACCTGGCGAGTGCCTCGAAAGAGCTGCCAGGCCTCTGCAGACTGGATGAATCTAGGACCGAGTTCTTGGGGTTCAAGCAGGTGGATTACCTTCGGCCGGACCAGCAGAGGCTATTCTACTGCGGGCACGCGGAGGGGGACGGAGAATTGCTCAGGGCCACCCAAAAGACGGCGCTGCACCGGCGCAAGACTATGCTGCAGGAGCCCCTGATTCTGGCGCTCTTCCGGGGAAGCAGCGTCGTCGCCCACGTCAAGGCCAACTGCCGCCGGGCGATCATGCACCCTGCAGTGCTAGAGAAGGGTGCCGTAATCGGAATCGCCGAAGAGGGGAAGGCGGCTCAAAATGCAGTCGCCGCCCTCTTCAAGGACTCTGAGATCCACGACGACGCCGAAGGTTGCGGTGTGGAGTTCTTCCTCCCTTTCCCTCAAAAGGACCGCGTCTTCTCTCTCCTGCGGGGCCCTCCTGTCCACGAGGTGATAGTCGTTGCCAACCTCAACAACATTGGCCTGGGCAAGCTCAGCAGGGCGTTCCACGTCCTTCACGTCAAGGGAGGGTTCCAGCTCGTGGACACTCGTACGCGGAGATTCCCCGCCGACGGCCTGGACCTACCGCCCGGCTTTGTGCCGAGCATGGACGCTGCGGCACTTGCATTGTGCGTGAGGGGCATCGACGGTGTCCGCAGGTGCTTGGAGTTCTTCGAGGCCGCAGGGCTTCTGGGGGAGGATCTGGCGGTGGTGGGGTCGGTCCAGCAATGCGACGAGTGGAGAACGGTTGTTTTCGGCCAGTCCCACGCCGGCGTTCTCCCCTGCGAAGCCGCAGGGCGCCAGGGCGTGTCCCTGTCCAACATCGAGAAGTACCCGCTCTCCGCCTCCGTGTCCCGCGGCCTTCTGCAGACAACTTGCCTGATGCTTGGGCCCTTGAACGTGAGTGGCCCCTTTTGGGACGAGGATGACAAGAGCGTCGTGGATGGGCTCTCCTCTATGGCGGACGTTCTCGATCTCGTGCGCCGCGAGGGCTTCCGCGTTTCGAACCTAAAGCTCGTGCACGTGGAAGGCGCGGCGGGAAAAGAGATGCAGAAATTGTACTCTCTCTCCGACCAGGAGTCGAAACCGTGGGCTTCCGGCTGCCAGGCTTTGGCCATGGCTCTCACGCGGGATAATGCCGTCGCAAGGCTGCAAATGGCGCTCCAGAAGCGGAGGGAGAAGCGTGGCGACGTGGAATTCAGCAGCACCATGAACGCATCGTCGGCAAAAGCTTTCAAAGAGGATCTTTCCTTCTTCTTCGGCGGAGAAGAGCTCTACGATAGTGCCTTTGAGGCGCCGCGCAGCTGTGTGTGATGCAGTGAATTAATATTATGCCATGAGCGCCGTTGGGGCCTCAATTTTTTTAATGATTCTATTCCGCAGGCACCAATTTGGCTGCCAACCGGGCCGCCAGAGCACTCCGACGCAAGGCCTTCCCTGTCGTGACCCCTTCCATCACCTCATCGTCTTTCTCAGCGTGCCCCCAGAAGCCGAGGTTGAACAGCTTCTCCGGGCCCCCGTCCTTCTTGGCCGTGGGCTTGACCCTCTGGGGCTCGTTCTTGCCCTTCTCCAGGAATTTGATCCTTTTCGCTTGATTCAGGCTCCGCATGCGCTCCTCCAAGATGGCATCCGCATTCATCGTCGCCTCCTTGGCATCAAGGGCCTTCCTCTCATCGAGCGACATGACGACCTCCTCCTTGGGGGGCTCCAGAGCTTCAGCCTGGAAAGGGCTGCCCTTGACGTGTGCCCATTTCTCTTCGCCCTCGCGGGAGTGGTAGACTTCGATGCTGTAGTGCCCCGACGTCGGGAATTCGGCAGAAATGACGAAGTACCCTTCGTCACTCTTGTGGACCGGTGCCGAGAATTCAAACTTCTGGAACACGTTCTTCTTTCCGACTTTCTTGAGCGAGCCTCCCCGGATTGTAATCTTGAAGGAGTCGTCCGTGCGGTTCGTAAGGTTGCCATGCATGTCGTACGTGAAAACCTTCAGCGGCGTTACCTGCTGCGCGAGGCAGTGTTGTAGAGGGGCCTCGTTCAGTTCGCAAGCGGAAGAGTGCGTCACAGACGGCAAAATTTCGACCTGGAACGGGCTGCCTGGTATGGGCCAGCGCCCCAACTTCACAGTGGCCGTGTAGAAACCCGCTTTGACACCCCTGTAGGATGCCTGGTAGACCGAGTCGGTCGGACCGTCCACAGCGCCTGACACGAAGTCAGGGCCGCGAAGCTCAACCATGAAATCTTCGCACTTCAGGGGACTATCCTTTGTCGACATGATGCTGAACGAGCCAATGTCCCCTGCAATGCTGGCAGGGACTCCGGATCCGCTGATCCAGAAGCTGTTCACCACGGACTCGTCGACGACCTGGTAGCCGCCCCAGAAGCCGACGTTGAAAAGGCCGGTGGGTACGACAGTCATGTCGTACGGCGAGCCCTTTACAGGCTGCCCGTCGAGTAGCACTGACAGCACGATCTTGTAGTAGGAGTGCTCTTCTGCCAGGATCCGCACGGTGTACGTGCCGTCCTTCATGTCCTTGACATCTCCGAACACTGTATTGGAAGAAACCTTGTTCCCAACCACACGAATGTCGAGGTGGAAGTAGTCGTTGCCTTGAAAAGTGTCCACGCCATTCGCGTCCCGAGCTTGAATTTTGAACTCGGACGGCTGCCCCGCCGTGAGGAGCGGGGGGATGCCGGTGACTTCGCAGCTCCCAGGGTCAGTCCCGGCGGGCGCGACGCTCTGGTAGAAGGGGCTGCATAGGATGTGTTGACCATTGAGCTTCACGCTGATGGTGTAGACGGTGCGCCCGAAGTACTCCGGTTCCTCCCCAGCCATGTAATCGCATGTGTACGACCCATCCCCATTGTTTTTGACTGTCACAGGGATTTCCCACCCAGCCATCACTTTCACGGCGAACAGGGCGGTCCTGTCGAAGACCTTGTTGTAGAAACGGTCCCGGGCAACAATTGTGAATGAAGTCCGCTTCCGCGCTACAGAGAAACCGCTGACGCCCTCGCCCGTGGCAGTGCACGTCTGCGCGTGAATCTGTCCGGGCATGGCCACAACCTTGGGGTTGCTCATGTTGATCGGCGAAAACTTTACGGGCTTTGTGAAGCCGCAAGCAGACTCTGCGTAGACCGTGTACTCGCACGACTTCTGAGGAATGTAAGAGCACGCGTACGTACCATCCTTATTGTCCACCGTCTTCCCTGGAATACGCTTCTTGTGAGAGTCGATGATGCCGCAGCGGACAAGATCATTGCCGCCGTTGAGCTGCTTCCCGAACTTGTCAGAGAGAGTGACGCAGAAGTGGCTCTCCACCCCTGACACTACCGCATTGCTTCTGCCCTCAATCGTCGAGCCGACCAAGCCTGTGCCGGATGCCTTGGACTTCTTGGGGTCCATCAGACCGGAAGAAATCTGGATCGTCACCGGGCTCCCCGCTACAGGCTGGAATCCGTTCCCGTCATCGGCTGCAATGCTCACGGTGCACGTGCCAGCCGCCTGGGGGGTGAACACCATCGTGTACGTCCCATTTTGGTTGTCCCGGACCACGATGTCCTCCTCGGTCTTCTCCCCCCCCTCATGCTGGATGCTGTACTTAGCCCGGAACTTGTCCCCGCCCTCCATGCGCTGGTTGCTGAAAGAGTCAAAGGTGCGCACCAGAAGGACGAGTTCCGACCCAGCGAACCATCGGTTGCCGGCCGCCCTGCCTTCGATGCGGCACTTTTCGATGTCTGTCCTGGACGGGTCGCACACGATGTCGAAGGGACTGCCGACAACATTAGCAAATTTGTACCTCACTGTGACAGTATAATGGCCCGACCGCGTGACGACGTAGGTCCCCTTCAGCTGGGGACCGTCCCTCTTGAAGGACACTTCCGAGCTCTCTTCCCCGGCGGTAGTCCCCGTGATGTCCACAAGGTGACTTTCTATCTTGTCCAGAGACATCTGGTTTCCGAACGTGTCGAACATCATGATGTTGAACTCTGCTTCCTGTCCGGGTGTGCAGCGCTTGTCGCCTGTCCCGCTGATGATGCAAGTCTTGTGAGACGGCTCCCCGTAACCCACGGTCATGTTCATCGGGCTCCCCTTGACATGCTTATTGTCCGTTCCAACAACTGAGAGGTTGAATTTGCCCGCAACGACAGGTACGAGGCAGATTGCGTAGTGGCAGCTGTCAGTCGTCGAGAAATTCGACTCCTGGACCAAGTTCCCCTCACTGTCAGTCATGTAGGCTTTGAAGCCCCCCCCAGCCCTAGAGGTCAAAGTCCCGCTGCTGTTCCGCGCCTGCAGATCGACCTCCACTCGTTCACCGGCCTTGCATGAAATAAAAATTTCCCCAGATTCACGCTTGATGTGCTTGCTCTCCAGAGTCGCATGCACCGACTCGGTCTCCCTGTAATCTGCCACGGCTAGCGCCTGCCCGTACCGCGCTGACGGAAAGTTCTCCATGAATGCGAGGTTGACCCACGTGTGCGTAGTCGTGTCCAGAATGTAAAAGTCCTTTGCCCACGGGGCGCGCTCCGCACCTAGCCACCCATGGCACAGGAACAGCTTGGAGCCCACAGCGGCAAGGCTCGCGTCTCGGCGAGGTGCCGGGGCGGGGCCGCGAGTTGAAGGGGCGCGCCATTCCATGTCGAGGTTGTCGGCATCAGAGAATCTCCAGCTCAGACTACGCATGTCGTTCGTGAGGGAGGAGGTCTCCCCCGGGGCAGCCGTGTCTCCCCCGAATACGTACAAGCAAAATTCAGAGTCTGTCCGGACAACCGCAGAGCTATGGCCATATCTCGCCTCCGGGGGTGAGCCCCGAAGCGACGGTCGCTTCCAGGTGAATTTTCCGGCGCTCTCTTCGAGAATACTCACGTCGTTGAGCACCTCGGATCCAGAGCACCCGCCAAAAGTGAGCACGCAGCTTGTCCCAGAATTTGGTCCGCATCCCTCCAGAACGGCTGCGCTATGGCCGTACCTCGCCTGCGGGCGGGTACCGCGGGCCTGCTCGTCTACCCAAGACCAGGACTCCGTGTCCAGAAGCTGCAGCCGATCCACGGGCTGCCCATCCGAGCCGCGGCCGCCCATCACTGCGATGAATTTCCCGAGCCTTGAGGCTGTGTGGTCGCTCACTGGCTCCCACGTGCCGGCAGTCTCGCGAGTGATCCACTGCTGGCTTTTGGAATCGAACACAGAAACCGCGCCACGGGTCGAGCCCCGGCCAGACAAGCTCCTGCCCCCCAGCACAATCAGGGAGAAGAAGTCCATGTGCACGTCGCGGTTGCACTGCAGGGTGCGGCGAAGGGCGCTGCATGCCAGGACGGTCAAAGGTACTGTGCAGATTTCCGTGCCACGCGAAGAGAGCAGGCGTGCAGGGTGTTTTCTCAGGTCGCCAGAGCGCATCACGTCCAGGAAGCTCACCTTCGCGGAGGCGACTTCCATGTCCACGCCCTGGTGCGACACGGCAACTTTGCGGCCCATGAGTTTCACAGTGAGGTCAGGCTTTTCCCTTCCTGTGACAATCTGCACAATGTGCTGATGCACCGTCTTCTGTCCGTTCAGGGAGCAGTTGAAGTCCGCACTGAACGGGATGGGAATTTTTTTGCCTTTCCACTTGTCCTCGCCCACGACCGCTTCCGACGAAGCCGTGACACTGTCCCCCTTCTCCCCACCGAAGCAGACGGTCAGCCACACATTCGTGAAGGGTATCTCCTGCGCAAACTCCGCCCCTTCTAGCGTCACCCTGACGCTGCGCTCGTCCCCATAGGGCAGCCTCGCCGCACCCTCAAGCTGCTTCGGAAGCATGGAGAGGAAGATGGCGTTGTACGAGAGCACCTTCGCAATGGAGCCCAGACTGCACCATCCCGGGCTCGCCTCGCAGCGCAGGAGCAGGTGGGCAGCAGACGGGCCGCTATCGCCGCATACAGTCTCGAGTAGGCTCCTAAAAAACAAAGTCGGCACGCGGTCTTCCACTGCCCCCGACTTCGCGTCAGCGGCTATGCACCTCAGGAGCACGGCCAGCATTGCGCCCCCCATATCCTTTGTGTCGATGTTCGGCACCATCTGGCTGATGCGAGAGACGTGGCGCAGCAGGAACTCCAGGTTCAGCCCCGCGGCTGCCCAGAGCTCCGTGTCGTGCTTGCTTCGAGGCGCAGTGACACGCTGCGGGATGACAGTGGCGGAGTGTCCCACCCGCGGGCTGAGACCCTGGCCATGAGAAGGGCTTGCCCACCGCAGAGAGCTCAAGTCCATCGTGTGCAAGTCCCCAAGAGAGTATGCCTCGCCGTGGCGAAGCTCGAACTCCTCTCGGAGACTCCTGTGGCGGGGGTTCTCCGACGAGCTCGCGCTCAGGACCTCGGGCCAAACGCGAAAGACAGACTGCTGACCGCGGGCAGCCCCGACCCCCCCCACCATGAGCAGCTTCCCGGCACCACCAAGGGCTGTCTGCACGTCCTCCTGCACCGAGCGCACTAGAACGCCGTCCCACAGCCCCGAACCCTCCGCGAGGGCCTGCTCGAGGGTAGGCCCCCCCAGTCCGAAGTAGGCGAGGAGGTCTTCCTGCGCCAGCTCCTCCTCCGCCGAGGTCGAGAGGTCCGCGAGGACCTGGGCGAGAGTTTCAGTCTTTCCTGTGTCCTGCCTGACCCGCGCCGGCTCGCCAAGCAGCTGGGCCACCTCGGGGCGCGCCCCGAACGCGCCGAGGATCCGCGCGCGGCGTACCAACCGCCCGTCCCCTTCCCCCGCCGCGTCCGCGAAGACCGCCCGGGCCAGCTCCAAGAGTTCCCCAGCGCCCGGAGACGCCACGCACCCCCGCGCCCCCGACCCAGCCAGGACCGCCGCCTCGGCTCGCGCCCCGAGCAGGTCCTCCCCAGGGGGCGCGCGCCCGGGGGTCGCTTCCCATGAGCCCTGCGCGATGAGCCCCCGTCAGCACCGCGCCCCCCCCTGCAGCACTCCGTTGCGCCCGAGCCGGCCGGCCTCCCCGCCGCACTCATGTCTGGCGCATGCAAGGCGGGAGGGAGGATGGGGGGCGGGACGGCGGGGGGGGCGGGGGGGGGCGGGGGGGGGCGGGTGAGGGGGCCGGGGCGGGCGCGGGCGCGCGAGGCCGCCGCGAGGGGCGGGCAGCGGGCGTCGGCCGGGCCGCCGGCGGGCGGGGTCACGGGGCGCGGGGCGCGGGGAGGGCGGCGGGGGCGGGGGCGGGGGGCCGGAGGGGGCGCACCTCCGCCATGGCCTCCGCCCCCCGCCCCCCCCCGCTTCCTCCTCCTCCTCCTCCTCCTCCTCCTCCTCCTCCTTCGTGCCTCCCCCAACCACGACACGTGTCGTGATCACGCAACTCCCCCCCCCGACGCGCTTCCGGTCCGCCGGCGGGGGGGCTCGGGGGAGGCGCCGGGAGAGGCTCGCGGGGGCGGGCGGGGGGGGGGGGGCGAAGGCGGGCGGGGGCGCGCGGGGGGGGGGGGGGGCGGCGGGGGGGGGCGGGGGGG
>Ga0163109_10004376_pt1 | contig 10726 bp, 8 predicted proteins | sample CRUFie1St13metaG_FD_108704 | JGI IMG/M metagenome (GOLD analysis project Ga0163109, IMG submission 108704) | Marine microbial communities from the Costa Rica Dome - CRUD Field 142mm St13 metaG | ecosystem: Environmental > Aquatic > Marine > Oceanic > Photic zone | place: Costa Rica: the Eastern... | reverse complement strand
TGAGATTTGCTTTCGGAGGTTTTCTTTTTCAACCTCTAGAAGTGCTTCTGGGTTTTTGGCTTCAGCCTTTGAGATGAATAGGCTAAAAAAACCTTTGATGAGATTAGCGATTCTCTTGAACATAATGTTTTGTCTAGGTTGCTGCTATTTTTTAACTTAGTGAAGGTTAGGAACGTGGTTTCGTTGGCTTGCTCGAATCTTTGGATAGCGCTTCGCCTCGATCTGGTAGTAGGCATTTAGGAGGCTGGTCTCAAGATTTAGTTTACGCCGTACTTCCTCTAGAGTCTCTGAAAGGTGAGGTTTGAAGTCAAAAGTGTCGAGCGGTTCGCAGTCTGATATGTAGCCAAGGTGCGTGGCATCTTTAAATACTTGCGTGCCGTTACGTGAGAATCGGTAGGGTTTGGGGTAAAGCTTGCCTGCGAGGAAGGAGAATAACTTTTTCTCGAAGGTAGATACTCGGTTTGTTGAACCCATAGTGAAACCAATAGTGAAGGCTTCGTCGATTAGTTGTAATCCCCTGCCAAGAACTATGTGAATAAAGTCGTGCTGTTTGAGGGTGACTCGCCCTTTGAAGAAGCCAATTCCTCCTAATTTGAAATCTGGATTTTCTGCGAGTTTAATCATAAGTGGAACATCGGTTGGTGGATTCCCGATGCTCATGAGGCTGTCGTATGCTTCCTGAAGAGTGATCTGATCGTCCCAAATGGGTACGTGCCAAGTTTTCAGAGATTGATGGAATTTCGCCATGTAGAATATTTCAAAAGTATCTTAAGCCTGAATTTATAACAAAAAAAAGTCAGCCTTAATATAAGAAGCAAGCCTAGTGTTCCTTAAGAAATTCTAACTCTTTCATTTCTTCAGGGAAGTCTCCATGAATTAAATGTCCCACGTGCACACGAGTGGATAGGAAGTGTGGATCTGAAAACATTTCTGGTTTGCGCGGACGTACTAGTGGAACATCAATCAACTCGGCCACCCTTCCTGGATTGGCATCTAGTGCTAGAACTCGATCAGATAGATACACTGCCTCATCGAGATCGTGCGTAATGAAGAGAATGGTTACATCGATTGTACGGCGAATTTGGAGAAGATATGCCTGCATTTGGGCACGTGTCTGTGCGTCAAGAGCACCAAAAGGTTCGTCCATGAGAAGGATTCGTGGCTTATTTGCTAGGGCTCGGGCTATACCCACCCGTTGTCGCATACCTCCTGATAATTGATGCGGATATGCTTTCTCAAAACCATCCAAGCCAACAATCTGAATCCAGTGCTGTGCTTCATTAGTGGCGTCGGTTTTTGAAGAACCGAGTGTTTGTGGTCCAAATGCAACGTTTTGTTCAACTGTTAACCAAGGAAACAGTGAATATGATTGAAATACCATTCCTCTGCCCGGTCCTGGACTATCAATTGTGTTACCATCCAATTTTGCGGAACCGCATGATAAGGTCTCTAGTCCAGCAATAATTCTAATGAGAGTGGATTTTCCCGAACCTGATGGACCTACGATGGACATAAGTTCTCCTTCATGGACCTTAAATGAAATATCTTTGAGGGCTTCTACTGTGCCGTTTTCTCCGTGGAATGTTTTACCCGCTCCCTCAACATCAAGAACAACAGGCTTTTCCCTCAATGCCTCGAGTTGCTTCTGCACATCGGGCGTCTTGTGCTTGTAGTCGATAATAGGCTCTTCCATGACTATGCCGCTCTCTTTTTGATGAATTGGAGCAAGATGGTCAGAGACCCAGTGCGTTTTTCCTTCTGCCAGGGAAAGATTCTGTGACCAATCGCCGCGAGTAACTGGTCGGTTGCTAGACCGATAATGCCAATCATTATAATTGCGGCATAAACATTGTCGTAATTCTTGTACTTACTCTGTTGATGGATGAAAGAAGTTATACCTGATTTTGCTCCAACTAGCTCTGCCACGATAAGGTATGTCCACGCCCAACCCAGAAGTATTCGCATATCTTTGTAGAGGTTTGGCAGAATGCCTGGCACGATGACTCTTCGGATTAAATTAATACCGTTTGAACCAAGAGTTTGCGCTGCTTCTATGATCGCAATATCTAGCTTTCTGGTAGTGTTTGAGACGACAAGAACTTGCTGGAAGAATGTACCAATGAAAATGATTGCGATTTTCGGGGCATCATGAATACCCATAATGGCAACGCACAAAGCACCAAAAGCAGGAGCGGGCATGTATCGGATGAAATCAATAAAAGGTTCTGTTAAACGAGAGCACAGAGAATATGTTCCACAAAATATGCCCAAGGGAACTCCTACAATGGAGGATATTGCAAACCCCCAAAAAATAATTGTTACACTATGCCAAAGACTTTGGTGGAGCCATGGGTCGGAGGGACGTCTGGGTTCGGTCTTAAACGCTGTGTAAAAAGCACTCAGCACTTCATGAGGGGCAGGTAAGTAGACAGGATTAGCTGGTATGCCCTTTGGGGTTTTACCTCCATTTTCAGAGATGCGTCTGCTTTCTGTTTTAAATGCCTCTTTCTCGATTAACGAACCTTCTCTGAATAACGAGGCATCGCCGGATTCTGTAATCTCTACGAGCGGATGCCAAACGAATGGGGCGTAGCTAACAATGCTCCATGCCAGTATTGGCAGCACAAAAGCAAGAATCCCTGCAAATGCATGAATGCCGGATGGGAGTGCTTTGCGTACTTGGAAGAGTTGTCTCAAGAACTTTGCCTAGATGATTTTTGACTTTTTTAATTACCCAAAAGGCTTGAGTCAAAGTAGGTATTCACCTCTTCGGCAGTTTCGTAAACCTTGTTGTCTACATTGAACTGGTTTACGATTTGGCTAGATCCATAGACAGTTGTGAAACCATCGCCCTTTGAGAATCTTTCTGCGTTTTCTTTCAGATTTAGGATGCGAGTTCCTGCCAGTAATGGAGAGTACTCATCAGGAGTAATCTGAACTCGAGCGCTAAGGATACTCAGCATTTCATCTTTGTTTTCTGGATCATTCATAAACTCCACAATACGTCCCCATACCTGAACCACTTTTTCCCAGTCAGATCGGTTCTTTGTAAGACTCTCTGGCGATACGAATAGCACATCATAGATCAAGCCTGGGATATCAGCACTTGTGAAGAGGGCTTTGGATCCTGAGATTTTCTTCAATGCAAGTCCTGAATGAGGTTGCCAGGCTGAGATAGCATGGACATCACCAGTTTCGAGAGCTTGCGGTGTTTGGTCGGTAGGAACATTGATTATCTCCACATCCGATTCCGAAAGGCCAGCAGATTCAAGAGCCTTTAGTAGAAGTAGGTGGCTGACAAATCCAGTTTCTACACCAATCTTTTTCCCCTTGAGATCGGCAATTGATTTTATGTCAGCGCTAGCCACGACCATGTCATTGCCATTACTGAAATCGTTAAGGAGGATGCCAATGCCCTTCTTTCCTGTAGCTCCAGTAACAAGACCGTCTCCATTTGTCATGCAAACTGCATCCACTTTGTTGCTGGCGAAAGCGTCCATGGAGGCAACATAATCCAACCATTCAAATTTTACATCGACACCAGCTTCCTTGAAGAAACCTTTTTGTATACCTATCTCCCAAGCTACCCAACCAGGCCAGTCACTATAGGCGATTGTGATACTTGATTGGCTTTCGTCCTTACTGGTTGCATCTCCGTTTCCTCCACATCCGCTAAAAAATGAAATGGTCAGGAAAATGGGGATAAGGAGGCTTATTGTTTGTTTCATTTTTTTTCCTTTTTGAATACTGAGTTTAGATTATGCTTTGAATATTAATTAATAATTTAAAAAATTAGCTGGCTCGTATCTTCGATGTCAAGTGGCAACCTCAATACCCAATTCAGGGTAAAGGTCTTATTTCAGCACCAAAATTCTTTTTTTGTTTGGGCCAGCAGCCTTAAGTCCTTTGAGGGTCGCCTCTCTATTGCTGGTGGCATCGGTGGCTATGACCGTGTAGGAGACTCCTATTTTGCCGGGTATGGTTGGGGTGTGGAAATTTCCTTTAATTCTCAGTGTGTACAGGGTTTCCTCGATAGATTCATCGATGATAGTTAAAACAGGATTCGTTGCATTCTTGACGATAATTGTCGGTAATCGTGCCGCGTTTGGGAACTGCAGGTTGTCCTTCTGTCGGATGGTGATGGGCCATCCTTCGAATTGCTTTGCTCTTTCTGATGCTGGATCTTCCCAGCGCGGCCAGCATTCAAAAGTGGCTAGGCGCTGTTCTTTGTCGAAAGTAACTATTCCATATCCTGGCATGCGGTCATAGAGTGCGGCTGGTTTATGTCCTGATCGTACAGGGTTAGCTACAGCATGAACAGTCATTTTGTTCCCAAATCCGTCCAGATGCTCTCCGGTATATTTGGGAGCATTGAACTTTCTGTTCTTGCCGGGTCGGGGAGGGAACCAGCGTCGTGGCCAGACATTTGCGATCGAGGGCACGCAAAAGGCATATGGTGAGTCGTTCCAGTGGTCGACCCCATACTGAATACAGCTAGCAAGATGCTGGTCGCCAGCGATGTGGAATGGTAGTCCCTTACGAAAGGCTCGGATTGCAGCGTTTCGACCAGATTGTGGCCATCCGTTGGAGTCGCAGTCTGCGGAAAGTTCATCTTCTGGGTATTCTCCAGGATTTGGGTAGACCATACTTGGTACTATCTTGTCATTGAGAGCTCCCTTGGGCAGTGTCGATACGTTGTTGAATATTGTTTGGGAAAGAAGAACTTTCATTTGGACGTCAGGCTGACTCCAGTCTGCCGCCCAGTTTTCCAGAAAGGCCAGTTGCTTTTCCCCAAGAAGAACTGCACCGGGCACGTCGGCATCAAGAGGATCAAAGCTTTCATTGTGAAACCAACCGTTCACGACTTCACCTTTCTTTACGACTACACTCGGGGAGGACTTCCACATTCGATCTGCGATGATACCAAAACTTAGACCTCCGTATTCCATGGCGGTGTGGTAAGTGCTAATGCCTTGTAAAATGGGTTTCGGGTGTGCTGGGTCAGGCAGATGAGAGACTTGGGTACGATGTACCGCGTTCACGAATAGCGGATCCATCTGGTAACCGCCTGAGTCGGCTGCGTTACCACCTATGCCCTTGGTTAAAACAGCTTTCTTACCTCCAGAACCCCATATGTTCCCATGATAGACGTCATGGTCGTCTGGCAAACAAATTGTTGGTCGGTCTCGGGCTAGATCGCGGAAAGCCCAGCACCAGCGTACCCAGTGATATAGATAGTCAATACATGCTAGGTCAGCTGGCTCTCGGATAATACCCGCTAGACCACCTTCGTAGATTTGGTCTCCAGAGAAAAAGAGCATGTCAGGGTCATGCCATTTGATAGCGCGGGTCAATTCGTTATGGGGGTACCAGATAGAGCCATGGTTCCAGTTTCCTGCTCCTTGGGCTGAGATGTGATGGCCTGTGAAAGCAGCAAGCTTGAAAGTATCCTCTTTGGCAGGATCTTTTCGGATGGTCCCTTCATAGTAATGCGTTTCGGTCTGACTCTCCCCAGTCCGTAAATTGTATACAACGCGGTATGCGTACTCTCGTGAACCATCCAATCCTTCAACTCGAAAAGGCACCGTAAAGCTGTGTTGGTGTAGTTTTCCGTGTGCAACCTTCTTCCAGTTTGCCCCCTGACCGGGCCGGATGTAAAGTTTAGCGTCTTGGCTATCCTGTTGACCGAGTGCAGGCAATTGCGCAGTCAGTTTCAGAATATTGCGGCTGTGGGTGTACTGAACTGAGTAGACCGGACCAAGTTTGCGAGCTTTATCTTCTTTTAGCTTGGTTCCGGATGCAGACCAGTCCATGAACCAGTAGCCTGCTCTTGGATTCTGCTCAGGGCTGTGGTGCGATACGACTGCCAAGTTTCCATCAATAAGGGCCGCATCGACTTTGGGTGAGGTGAATTGATGGATGATTTCGTCAGATTTCGTGGATCGGGCAGTCACGGTAAGCTTGTAAGTTTCGCCACGATCGTTTGGGACAGCTTTCATATGAAGCCTCACTTCACTAGGGATTTTTCCGGTGAATGCTGGACCTTTTTCTGGTTTGCCTGGAAGATGGGGGAATGCCTTTTCGATGTTCCAGACTTCAGTGATCTTATTTCCTGCTGTGTTGCTTCGAATTACAGTCTTTCCTGTTCCATCGATGGCGACAATTAGGCCCCCATCCTGAGCCGGCCAATGATGGCAAAGAGCACTTATTCGGAAGTCTACATGCGGACCGCCTACGCCGATAAGAAAACCTGTCCAAGTGTTTGCAATGGATTTGGTGGAAGGTGAGTGCTGAAGCGCACCAGTGAATACTTCCATTTCAAGCGTTCCAGCATTACTGCCCGCAAAGTGGCTAAGTCGGTGCACTGTTCTCATAGGTTTGCCTTTGCCGACAAGACATTCCAAGCGTCCGTCTTTCACTTGCCAGTCAAGCATTCGATTGGCAAAATACTCGGGACCTGGCCAAGGGCGTTGAGTTTGATGGGGGAAGTCGCTCTTGAAGAAGGTAGCTCCTAACAGAGTGGGCAAAAGTAGGAAGAAGTTTCTGAAAATATTCGACATGATTTTAAGTGATCGCCAAAGCTAGAGTGGGATAGTTATCTGTCAACTGGTCAGAACTGTCAGTCTTGACGGTCTAATATCGGGTGGTAAACAAACCAAATGCAAAAGGATTGTCCCAATTGGCTAGCTAGCTGGCTCATCCTACTTTTGGCCTCAATGTGTACAGTCGCGCCGCTTGCTTTTCTGGATATTTCGGAAGGGCAGTGGATTGAGGGCGCTCGGGGTGCAATGGTGGTGAATGAAAACCTAAAGTTTGCGGCTTTTTTATTTTTGGGCTGTTTGCCAGTTGGGAGTGTCTGCTTGGCGCTTTCCAATGGCTGGATAAGTTGGAGCCTTCCTCGAGGAATCCTGCTTCCAGCTAGTTTACTTTTGATCGCATGTATCGTCAGCAGTGTTCGTGCCGTGGATTCTGGCCGACACTGGATGACTGCTTGGCAGGTGTTCATACTGCCTTTGTCACTGTTCATTGGAGTAGGCTGCTTAAAGTGGAAAACTGTGTTCGTCGTGAGATTAGTCCTCGCGCTTTTACCTGCCGGTGTCTTGGTGGCAGTGATGGGGTTGGACCAGTTCTACAAGTGGCCATGGGTTAGCCTCGGCGATGTACTTCCGCATTACCAGCTAGGTTCCATGCTTTACTCTCAGAATCTTGCCGCCGAATACTTGTCATTGCTGATCCCGTTGGCATTCGCTTGTGTATTTCTTCGCTTGGGTAAATGGCGTTGGCTTTGTTTTTTGGCGGGTGGAGTAATACTTTTTTTCTTCATTCTGACACGAGCTCGTGCAGCATGGGTTGGGCTTTTGGGAGGGAGTATACTTGCTGGTGTAATTGTGATTTGGGTTCTCATCAGCCATGAAAGTTCGGAGGTGGTTTCTTCTGTTCGGCGAAGGGTGATCCTTATGTCAATTGGCTTGGCGGGAGGATTTTTGGTTTTACTGTTTTTGTCACCCTATTGGGCTACGGGTCTAGGAGATGACCCACCAGGACCCAACGAGCCACTTCAATCAAACAGGTTTATTCTCGAGTTTAAATCTATTTTCGAAGGTCAGTCTAATGGCCGCAGACAGATTTGGAATGATAGCTTTCAAATGGGGCGTGAGGCAGGTGGGTTTTGGGGTCTAGGAGCAGGTCAGTTTCGGATTCACTTTCCTCGTTTCATTGATGCAAGCCATGAGATGTTTGTTGATTCTCTTAACGGACCAATGTTCAAGCAAACCCGTCGAGCGCACAACGACTACCTGCAACTTCTCGTAGAATTAGGGGTGCTAGGATTTGTTGCTGCACTCTGGCTTTGGATTCGCGTAATCTTTGGCGCTATCAATTCTGTTAAGGAATCTCTTGATGCCGGCGACATTCAGAAACTGCTTTTATTGTTTGGATTACTGGCCTCTGTGCTCACGCTTTCTGTGGCAATGTTCTTTGATTTCCCCTCACGTATGCCGGCAACAATATCAATCGGCTGGACTTGTCTTGGTTTACTGGTAGGATTGGAACCTCGCCAAAGTTCATCGTCGCAATTTCAAGGTGATGGTCGTTCGCTTCTTGTTTTAGTTGCACTCTTTACAATCGCCATGAGTTGGAGCCTTGGTTGGCGTACGTTAAAAGGAGATTTCTTCAGGGTACAGGGTAGTTTGGCTCTTGGAGTTGGAGACTATGCAAATGCTCGCTCCTATTATCAGGTCGCTAGGCGTTGTCAGCCTTGGGAAGATGACCCTTGGTTGAAATTATACTGGCTCTTTAGACAGGACTCTAACATGGAAGGGGCTCTTAACGTTGTCCAAGGGCACTTGGCTCGTAACCCTTGGTATTACCTACCTATGAAATATGAGAAAGAATGCTACATGCATTTGGGGCGGTGGGAAGATGCTCGCAACTCTGTAGAACGGATTTTAGATCTCTACCCTAGGCATCCAGACGCTTTCCGCCTAAAAAATGAAGTCGGTATTTATGTGAACTGATACAACGTGGCTTGACGCAGTATTCATAGGCACTCTTAATCCACCCCAGATGAGCTATCACTGCAACAACTCGGAATGTGACCTCCATCAGGCGCACCTGCCTCAATCTGCTGCAACAAAGCTCGATCACCGTTGCTTCCTCTGCGATGGAGGCGAACTTGTTGTGCCAAAACTCTCTCTCGATGGCATTATAAAGGAGGTTGAATCTCTACCTGTTGCACTCCAGATTCTACCTAGACTTCAGTTATTGCTCAATGATGATAACTCAAACATAGACGATATTATCAATGTCACTAGAGCTGACGCTTCCCTGGTCACACAGCTAATTAAAATCAGCAATAGTGCAATCTATTCCCTTTCAGAGAGTCGTTTCTGCAACTCTATTGAGGAAGCACTCAATCGTATTGGTTTTAACACGGCATACAGAGTCGTAGGTTATGTGGCAGCAAAGCAAATTTTTCAGCAAGACCTCGAAATATACGGAATGACAGGACTATCCTTGTGGGAGGCGTCAGTTCGCACTGCAAATTGCATGCAGCGATTAACATCGATGATACAAGCATCTTCCGACAGCTATGTAATTCCAGATGACACAACAGCATACACTGTTGGATTGCTTCACCCCATAGGTAAGATGTTGGTAAATCACTACCACGAGACATATGGTATTCCAGCGATTACGGTCGCAGATTATCCCTTAAACGAAGATGCTGAAAAAATGCATTTAGGCTTCAACCACAGGGAAGCAGCGGCAAAACTTCTTGCTCACTGGAATTTTCAAGAAGAAGTCATAGACCCTATATTACATCAATCAAATCCATTGTCCAGCAAGGGCGATCGTCCTCTTACTTGTCTCCTTCACGTACTTTCCAGCGCTGTTTTACAATTCCCGCTTGGTTGCGAATTAACCTTAGATGAGATGGCTGAAAGATTTAAACCAAATCACGAGTATGCTGCCATTGTTGGAATTCCCAAACGAGACATTCTAAAAGCTTTATTGGATTCAGCAGAAGAGTGTAGTCATCTTACCAAAAGTCTTTCATAATGAGCCCTAAGTACGCTCGGTTTTTTTCATTTTTTGTCTCACCGTACCTGTTGTTCACAGCTTGTAACAAAAGCCCCATAAGACCTGAAGCAATTGATGAGTCTATAGAAGCAGAAAGCATAGGTGCTAATCTAATTTTTTCGGATGCCAAACACACAATTCCTGAAATCCTAGGCAAAGCTTTCACTACCAGTACAAGCGGTACTCACATGCTCCTTGTGGAACCAGGTGTATTTAGTATGGGCAGTCCTGAGCATGAGCAAGGCAGAGAAACCATTGAAACGTTGCATGAGGTGAATTTGACCAAGCATTTCTGGCTCGGCGTCAACGAGTTGACTCGGTTGGAATGGGAAAAAGTGATGAATCCGATTGAGCCATCGATTCCCAACGATACGGAAGTCGATGAGGATAAAGTGTCTGAAGACCCTTTCTCTGATCTGACTCGGCCTCATTATCCAAAGGTCCAAGTTTCTTGGGTTGAAGCCATGGATTTTTGCCAAAAGCTTACTGAACTGGAGTCAAAAGCAGGTAAACTACCAGCTAATTATTCCTACACTTTACCAACCGAAGCTCAATGGGAGTTTTCTTGCCGTGCTGGCACCTCAACCGCTACTGCCTTTGGTAATTCACTTGGTCCAGGAGATGCCTCCATTGATCCTCAGCGTCCTTATGGGGCAGTGGCTAAGGCACGTATCCCCAAGCAACTTCAACGAGTTGGGAAATATAAGCCCAACGCTTGGGGGTTCTACGATACCCACGGTAATGCTGCTGAATGGTGTCGCGACTTCTTTTTTGCACGCTATCCTAGTGGGTCCATCACTGACCCCCTTTATGATAAACCTACTGGTCTAAAGGTAAAGCGAGGCGGAAGCTATTTTCTAGGTGGAGTTTCTGCTCGTTCCGCAAAGCGTGGAAGCGATGCTCCGAATCGCAAGAGTGACACACTAGGCTTCAGGATTGCATTGGTAAAGGGATAATCCAACTTGTTTTAAGACCTTTATTCTTAGATGAGCTACCAGTGTTCTAATTCAGAATGTGCCAACTCAAAGGCCCAGTTGCCTAGACAGGCGGCGGAGAAATTTGATTACATCTGCTTTCTTTGCGGTACAGGCGAACTTGTGGAGCCTGCGGCAACCCTCGATGACCTACTTGAGAAAGTAGACAT
>Ga0163109_10004375_pt1 | contig 10726 bp, 10 predicted proteins | sample CRUFie1St13metaG_FD_108704 | JGI IMG/M metagenome (GOLD analysis project Ga0163109, IMG submission 108704) | Marine microbial communities from the Costa Rica Dome - CRUD Field 142mm St13 metaG | ecosystem: Environmental > Aquatic > Marine > Oceanic > Photic zone | place: Costa Rica: the Eastern... | reverse complement strand
TTATTTAATTGCAAAATAAATCTTGTATTTACATAATAATTGTATTCAAAGATCTTTTTATAATTTATTCAAAAGAATTTAATTTAAAATAACTTTCTCTGAGAGAATATTTATTATCATAAGAGGAACATTAAATAATTATTATGTATTCGTTGGAATTAAGCCTTAGATATTCGCCTTTCCCGCTTTCAATTCAGAAGAAAGAATTAGAGGATGTTCAAAGACTTTATGAAGAAATAAAAAATTCTATGAATGAAACCGCAGAAACTTCAAACTTGATTGAATTAACGTGCGACAAAATTCAAGATAAATTAGTTGCTGTCAGAGCTAAAGAAATAATCTCTGTGCAGATATATGAAAAATCATCAGTAGCAGGAGGAGCTAAAAGGCCAGGATTCTCTATTAACATGGACTAATAAAAACTATGGGAGATTATCTTAAAAATGAAATACCCCAAATACATTTTAAAGATGTGTCTTTTTCATACCCTGAACAAAAAGAAAATTTAATTTTGAAATGTAATTTCTCAATAAAAAAAACTGGATTTTGGATGATCGTCGGTGAAAATGGATGTGGAAAAAGTACTCTTTTAAAATTAATAAATGGAATAATTATACCGAAACATGGAAGAATTAATTGTAATGCAAATATAGGGATGGTATTTCAAAACCCTGATCATCAAATATTGATGCCAAGTTGTAGGAGTGAACTTCTTATCAATATTAATCAAAATTTAAGTGATTATAAAATTAATCAAAAAATCCAAATTGCGCTGGATCAAGTTGGCCTTGCTGGCTTTGAAAAAAGGCCAATTCATACTTTAAGCGGTGGGCAAAAACAACGCTTAACTATTGCTTGCGCTCTTATTAGTAATAGAAATTTTATTCTTTTGGACGAGCCTACCTCTTTACTTGATCAAACCAGCCAATTAAAAGTTTTAAAGACTATTAAAAATCTTACAACTGACCATGCAAAACCTTTATCAGCTTTATGGATTACCCACCGTTATGAAGAGTTAATTTATGCTGATGCAGTAGCAGAGTTTAAAAATGGTTTTTTATCTAAATGGCAAGAACCATCAAAATTTCAATATAATTAAACTTTTTACTTGTCATAAGGCACTTTAAAGAGTTAAATTCATCATATAATCCTCGGTAGCTCAGCGGTAGAGCGATCGACTGTTAATCGATTGGTCGCAGGTTCGAATCCCGCCCGGGGAGTTTTTTAAAAGATTTCTCAAAATTACTTTATAGTTACTTACCTATAAATTTCATGTAGGAATTGAAGTGATTTTAAAGGGTAATAGAATTTCTAAATTTTTAAAGCATTTTTAGAATTTTGTGTATAAATTTTGGACACATCTAATAAAAAAGGCTTCTTAATTAGAAGCCTTTTACGGTTTTTAACTGATAAAGTGTTTCCTTGTTTCCACAATCTCAGGAAAACCCCTCCTTCACACCTTATTAGGATATGTCATATAAATTTTTAATGTGGAGGAGTTGATTTAATGTTACTAAACTGTCACAAGTATATGAAATTCATCTTTGTATTTATTAAATTTCATAATTTAAGTTAAGAATGCTTTGAATTTTTGAGAAATTAAAATCTCTAAAATTCTTAAAAAATATACTTAAGTAAAAGAATCAAAATTCTAAATTATTATTTACTCTTTCAAAAAAATAGCTTTGCGAATGATTCTCTATTAAAAATAACAGTATCTTTAAATATTAAATTGATTCATGGGGTTAAAAATGTAATTTTTAGTTTTATAGTTTATTTCAAATTTTATTCATCCCACATATCCTTTTTTTCTTGATTTAACAAATTCTTTTCAAGCAACTCTTGTCTTACTTTTATAATGCTTTCTTCAATATTACTTTTGGGTTGATCATCTTTAAATTTTGTTTGTATCTCTGAAATTATTATTTCAAATTCTTCTCTAAAAAAATTTGACATTTCATTCCACGCCTCAAGTTCTTCTTCTTTACCAATAGTGTTATTTATTTGATGCGAAATAATTTCTAATACAAACTTTTTAAGTTCGGCATGACTCATTGATGCTATTTTTTTTTGTATATAGTACTCTTTTAAACATTCGAGTTCTTTTTTTGATAAATCAGAATAAGTAAATGATTTTTTTTTCATAATCCTTAGATGTATTTTTAATATTAGTTCAAAATTTTTTACATAAAAAGTTTACATTTGTAATTGAAAATTATTTATTTTTTCTGAAAAAATTCACAAAAACTTGGACATTATATTCTTAAAGCGTAGAGTTTCGATTTTTAACATACATTAGATTTTATTGATTGCTTAATTACACACAGAATTACTTATAAATGTTAAAGAAATATTAATCAAATCGAAAGAATTTATAAAATTTCAATTCTTTTCGAATTTATTATTTCCTTCTAATACATTGCTATAATTGAGTTTATTCCTGTAATAGTATCTATTATATTCTTTACATTAAACTGCAGTATTTATAAATTCTTGAGAGAATCGTACTACTAAAACTTAATTTTAATTTAATAGTATATAAATATGAAAATTTCAATCCTTTTAATAGAAGATGATCGAGACATGCGTGAACTAGTTGCTGGGCATCTGGAACATTCTGGTTTTGACGTTCAAAAAGCTGAAGATGGTATAAAAGGTCAAGCGCTTGCACTTCAATATTCCCCGGATTTAATATTATTGGACTTAATGTTACCGAGTGTTGATGGTTTGACTTTGTGTCAACGACTCAGAAGAGATGAAAGGACTTCAAATATTCCAATTTTGATGATTACTGCATTAGGTGGTCTGAAAGATAAAGTTACAGGGTTTAATTCTGGTGCAGATGATTACATCACTAAGCCATTCGATTTGGAAGAATTACATGTTCGCATTAAAGCATTACTAAGAAGAACTAATAGAGCTCAGTTAAATTCAAGTAATCAACAAGAAATATTAAATTATGGACCTCTCACACTCGTTCCAGAAAGATTTGAAGCTATTTGGTTTGAATCTCCTGTTAGATTGACTCACCTTGAATTTGAACTACTCCACTGTTTATTGCAAAGGCATGGACAAACAGTATCTCCATCTTTAATTCTCAAAGAGGTTTGGGGATATGAACCTGATGATGATATTGAGACAATAAGAGTTCATATCAGACATTTGCGCACAAAATTAGAACCCGATCCACGCAAGCCCATATACATCAAAACGGTATATGGTGCAGGATATTGTCTAGAACTACCAATTGGTACCCAAATAGAAACTGATAAGCAAAATTACATTCAAGCTAGAAAATTAGATTTAATAAACACAGTAATAGATTAGTCATAAGTCTTCTAAATAAATTTTTAAAAAAGTAATTTCCCAAGCCAACTTTGCTTGAATATTATTTTTTAGGTGAGATTTTAAAGATTCAAGTTTCTTTACCAAATTACTATTATTTGTACTTCTCCACCAAATTGTTTGAATTAGGTTAACTAAATAAATTTGTTGATTAGTATCTAATTTCTCAGAAATTAATTTCGAAAATTCAAAAATTTCTATGATATCTTTTAATGGGGTATTTAATTTATTTAAAATTTCTACTGACAAATTATTCAAAATTTCAATATTTTTCAATAATTGACCTGGCGATCCATTAGCTGAATTAATTAAATCTTGGAAGTTTAATTTTTTTAAAATTTCTAGTTTAGAAGAATCAAAAAAATCATTAATGGTAGATTCTATTTGTTTACTTGATAGGGATTGAAATCTTATTAATTGACATCTAGAAATAATAGTATCTAGAAGAGTATTTAATTTTGATGTTAATAGAATAAATATCCCATTACTCGTTTCCTCTAAAGTTTTTAAAAGACAATTTGAAGCTGCTTCATTTAAAAGGTGTGCATCAATAATCAAAACAATTTTTTTTTCTGAATCGATTGGTTTTTGACCTAGAAAAGTTTTGATAGTTCTTATTTGATTAATTTTAATTATTCCAGTGCCAATTTTTTTTGTTTTTTCAGTATCTGAAACCTTTGATCCGTTTGCTTCCGAGTTTGTGCTAGGTTCAATTACCAGGAAATCTGGATGGTTTTTATTAGTAAGTTTTTTTTCTAAATTCTCATTTAAAGAAAATTGTTTGAAGATTTCTCTAATAAATTCAAGCGCTGCTTCTTTCTTTCCAATACCATCAGCTCCATAAAAAATATAACCATTTGCAAATGATTTGTTTTTGATTATGTTTGTAAGCTGTACATTAACTTCCTTATTAAAAAAGTTATTTTTTATCAACTCAATCATCTTTCTGAGAAAAATTGTTTAATAAAGTTTCTTTTATTTGATTAGAAATAGTTTTAATATTTTGTGAAGCGGATATTACTTTCCAGTTTTTTTCCTTAGCAATTAATTTGAAGCCCTCATTTACTTTTTCTAGAAATTGAATTCCTTCAGATTCAATCCTATCTGGAATTTCGTTTTTTCTTCGTAAGACGCTTTCCTCTGGAGATATTTCCAAGAAGAAAGTTAGGTCGGGATATGTTCTTTGACAAACAATAGATTCGATATTTTTAATTATTTCTAAATTAATATTTCTACCGTAACCTTGATAAGCCAAAGTAGAATCAGAAAACCTATCACTAATAACCCAATCGTTATTTTTTAAGGCTGGTGAAATAATTTTTGAAACATGCTCAGCTCTATCGGCTGAATAAAGCAATAATTCTGTAAGAGAAGAAGGTTTGTTATTTCTATTATTATCGAGAATTAGTTGTCTTAGTTTTTTTCCTAATAAGCTACCACCAGGCTCTCTTGTAGTAATTAATTTAGAATTTTTTGCGATCAAGCCACTTTTCGGAAGCCATTGCGTTAGCTCGTCTATTTGGGTTGTTTTGCCGCATCCATCAATTCCTTCAATGACTATAAATTTTCCTTTCATTTAATCCAAAGATAACGCATTAATTACAACTGTTATTGAACTTGTAGCCATCAATAATGCTGCCATTGACGGAGTAAGAAGAATGCCGTATTTAGGGAATAAAATACCGGCAGCTATTGGAATGGCTATTAAATTGTAACCAAAAGCCCATATTAAATTCTGTTTTATCTTTCTGATAGTTTTTTTTGCGAGATTAAATGCATAAGGTAACGCATTAAGTTGATCTCCCATCAATAAAACATCTGCATTTGCTTTGGCAATTTGAGTGCCTGAGCCAACAGCAATGCCTAAATCTGAAGAGGCTAATGCAGGAACATCATTTATTCCATCACCAATCATTGCAACTTTATTATCAAGTTTGAAATTTTCAATGCACTTAAGTTTCATTTGAGGAAGAAGTTCCCACCTTACTTCATTTTCTTTACAACCAATTTGTTTTGCTAATGTAACAACTGTTTGCTTCCTATCTCCGCTTAAAATGCTAATTTTAAATTTATTTTTCCTTAAATTTTGAACCGTTTTAATTGAATCTTCTCTCATTAAATCTCCTAGCAAAATAAAGCCAAGTAAATTTTTTTTAATACTGACTCCAATAATAGTATTCGTTTTTGTTTCTTCAGTCTCAATAGATTTTTTTGCATGATTATCGATAATTATTCCTTTACTTATAAGCCAATCAATATTTCCAATATTTATTTCTCCATCTATTGAATGAAGTTCCCCTGAAATTCCTCTACCTGTTTCAGTAGTGATTTTTTTAATTGGAAAAAAACTTAATTTTTGTTTTTTGGCTTCTTGAGTCAAGGCTTTTGCAATTGGATGTCTGCTTTCACTTTCAAGACTTGCAGCTATCTTTAATAAAAATGAATGATCATTATTATGTTTATAGTCAACAATGAAAGGTCTACCTTTAGTTAGTGTTCCCGTCTTATCAAAAATAATATGATTAATTTTTGATGCCATTTCTATTTTGTCACCTCCTTTAAATAAAACCCCTTTTTTTGCAGCTTTGCCTGATGCCACAGTGATTACGGTTGGTGTAGCTAAACCAAGTGCACATGGACAAGCTATGACTAATACAGCAATGGAAAGTTGAATTGCTAAACTCAGAAAATTTTCTGCATTACTGCCAAGCGAGCTATGGAGAGTATGAATTGAGTTTGAAATTAATTCGTTATGACTATGAATCAATAAATCTGGCCAAATTTGTTTAGCTCCTTTCCACCAAAAAAAGAAACTAAAAATTGCAAATGCGAGAACAAAATAAGTAAATTTTCCAGCAATCTTATCTGCCATTCTTTGAATTGAGGGTTTTTTTGCGTTTACAGACTCAATAAGATTTACCAATTTTGCAAGTGAAGAATCTTTGCCAACTTTTTGTACTTTTAATCTTAGGGTTGAGTTTAAATTTAGAGACCCATTGACTAAATTTTCACCTTCTTTTACTTCAATTGGTTTTGATTCTCCAGTAATATGAGAGACATCAACATATGAATTACCCTGTATTACAATGCAATCAGCAGGCACTCTGTCACCTGCTAATACTCGAATTTCTTGATTAGGTTTTAAAGCATTAACCCTAATTGACTTGATTTGATTATCATCAGTATAAATATTAGCCATTTCAGGTTGAAGATCTAATAATTCCCCAATAGATGAACCTGTTTGATATCTTGCTCTCTCCTCTAAAAAGCGCCCTACTAATATAAAGCCCAATAACATAACTGGTTCATTAAAAAAACAAGGAAAACCAAAAGTAGGCAGAATTAGCGAGAGAATACTCGTTATGTATGCACTTGTTACTCCTAGTGCAACCAAAGAATCCATATCTGGACGATTTTTAATAAACGCTTTAAATCCATTAATAATTATCTGTCTTCCCGGCAAAATTAAAGCGAGTGTTGCTAATGAAGCGTGAAAGAAAATATTTCCTAATATTGGAAGATTTATATATTTTCCTTCTGCTAGGTGACCCAAACCTGAGAAGAGTAAAAGTAGCAGTGCAAAAGTAAGTTTTTGCCATTGATTATTCCATTTCTTTTTTTTTTCTAATTCGGATTTGTTTATCTTTTTTGAGAAATCATTTATGTAAACAGTTGATGGGAAGCCTTCTTCTTTTAGGGTTTCAAGAACTGTTTCTATTTCAAAATTAGTATTAATGATTTCAAAATATGCACTTTCGGTGAGTAAGTTAACAGAAACATTTTCAATACCATCAGAATTAATCAATAATTTTTCAACGGTACTAACACAACCACCACATTTCATTCCTGTAATTTTTAATTGGATGCTCTCCATTTCTTTCACGATGAAGCGTATTAATGCTTTGCTTTATTTTTAACTATAATAATAAATGTTATAGATTTTTTAAATACTTCTTTTTTAAATTTACTATTTTAATTTTATCGGACTTCACACAGTGCCAAGTAATCAGAACAGGGACAATTTTATTGATAAGGCTTTTACTGTAATTGCCGAATCTATAGTTAAGATAATGCCTATTGCTGAGAAGGAGAAAAAGGCATACATATATTATAGGGATGGTTTAGCTGCACAAAATAATGGAGATTATTCAGAAGCACTTGAATATTATAAAGAAAGTTTGTTGCTAGAAGAAAATAAAATTGATAGGGGAGAGACCTTAAAAAATATGGCAATAATTTATATGAGTAATGGTGAAGAGGATTTAGCTATAGAAACATACAATAAAGCATTAGTCGAAAATCCTAAACAACCATCATGTCTTAAAAATATAGGTTTAATTTATGAAAAAAGAGGTAGATACGCAGAACAAAGTGGCGATTTAGACCAAAGAGACATTTGGTTTGATAAAGCAGCTGAAGTCTGGTCAAAGGCGGTGAGACTTTATCCTGGTGGGTACCTTGATATTGAGAATTGGCTGAAAAATTCAGGAAGAAGTTCTATTGATATGTATTTATAATTTATTTTAATTAATTTAGCAAAGCAAATTTTACTGCTTCTTTAATATCTGAAATTTCTTTAATATTGATGAGTTTTTCATAATTATTTTTTAGTTCTTCATTAATTCTAGGTACTACGATGCTTTTCATTCCAAGTCTTGCAGCCTCTTCTATTTTTGTTTTCAGATTACCTGATTGTCTAACTTGACCACTCAAACCTAATTCCCCAATAAATGGGCACCCTTTCAAAGGTGGAACATTTTTTAAACTTGACAAAATTGATATTGCAACACCAAGGTCCGATGTTGGATCATTTATCTCAAATCCTCCTCCAGTTGCTATGTAACAGTCAAATTCAGACAATTTAATACCGACGTGCTTTTCAATAACGGCTAAAATTTGGTGTAATCTATTAATGCTAATTCCTGTTGTAGTACGTCTTGGGTTACTATAAAAAGATTTATTGACCAGTGCTTGTATGTCTACTGCAAATGGTCTTGAACCCTCGTTAGTTATTGTGGTTGTTACCCCTGGAATATTTTCTTTGTTAGTGAATATTGAACTTGGATTTTTTATCTCTCTTAAACCCTTCTCCATCATTTCAAAAATACCAATTTCAAAGGTCGACCCAAATCTATTTTTTATACTTCTTATAATTCTATGCGATGAAATATTATCTCCTTCAAAGCTCAGTACAACATCCACTAAATGCTCTAAAGTTTTTGGACCGGCTAAAGCACCATCTTTTGTGACATGACCAATAATTAGAAGTGCGATATTCTCTTCTTTGGCAAGATTTTGTAATTCAGAGGAACAATCTCTTACCTGAGAAACTGATCCTGGTGCACTTTCCATTTCATGATTTTGAATAGCTTGAATACTGTCAATAATTGCGAAACTTGGATTTACTCGTTTTATCTCCTTAATTATTGAAGATAAATTAGTTTCCGCCATTATTTTTAAATCAATACTGCTTTGATTTAATCTCTCCCATCTTATTTTTAATTGCTCTAAAGATTCTTCCGCTGTAACATATAAAACTTTCTTTTTGAGGGATATTTTTCCTGCTGATTGAAGAACGATTGTACTTTTGCCAATTCCTGGCTCACCTCCAAGTAATATGACAGATCCTGGTACTATTCCTCCTCCAAGAACACGATCAAATTCTTTAAAACCACTTAGGAATCTTGATATTTTTTCGGAAGAAATTTCGTTAAAAGGTATAGATTGTTTATAATTTTTTTTATCTTTATATACAGATTTGCGGTTTTGAATTTCTTCAACAATTGAATTCCATGAGTTGCAGTTAAGGCATCTCCCAAAATATTGAGAGGTTTCAGATCCACATTTCTGACAAATAAAACTCGAAAATTTAGTAGACATTAAGTCTATGAATAAGGTTGGTAAACAATAATGTTTGGGATATTGCCCCTCTACAAGTTAGATTAGGTTAATAACAAATTCTCTTACTGATTAGCTAATAGAAACAAATGGCTGTATCTAGTCAAACTAAAGAAACAATTCTGGTCGCCGATGACGAGGCAAGTATTAGAAGAATTCTCGAAACTCGTCTCTCCATGATTGGCTATAAAGTAGTAACTGCTTGTGATGGGAAGGAAGCACTAAAATTATTTAAAGATTATGAGCCTGATTTAGTAGTGCTCGACGTTATGATGCCAAAGTTAGATGGTTATGGAGTTTGTCAAGAATTGAGAAAAGATTCTGATGTGCCAATTGTCATGCTAACAGCATTAGGAGATGTTGCAGATAGAATAACAGGATTAGAATTAGGAGCTGATGATTATGTAGTAAAGCCTTTCAGTCCTAAAGAATTAGAAGCAAGAATCAGATGTGTATTAAGGAGAATAGATAAAGAACAAATTCCAGGAATGCCTAATTCAGGATTAATTTGTGTCACTGATATAAAAATTGATACAAATCGAAGACAAGTTTTTAAAAGTGATGAAAGGATAAGGTTAACTGGTATGGAATTTAGTCTTTTGGAACTTTTGGTAAGCAGATCCGGAGAGCCATTTAGTAGAGGAGAGATCCTAAAAGAGGTTTGGGGATATACTCCGGAGAGGCATGTAGATACACGAGTAGTAGATGTTCATATATCAAGGTTAAGATCAAAACTGGAAGCCGATCCAGCGAATCCAGAATTGATATTAACAGCAAGAGGTACAGGATATCTTTTTCAGAGAATTGTCGATATTTCCCCTTTTGATAGTAAATAAATGGGCAAAGAAACTGCACATAAACCTAATAAGTCTAGAGCTATCAGGAGGTTAGTTATATGGTACAAAAGAAATTCTGCTGTTACTTCAATAGTTGATACTGCGGCTAATTCTGCTGCAACTGCTAGTAATGTTGCAGGTAGCGTAGTCTCTGGGGCTGGCTCTGTAGTTAGTACAGCTAGTAATGTAGCTGGAAATGTTGCTGGAAACGTAGTTTCTAGCGCTGAATCTGTCGTTAATACCGCTAGCAGCGTAGTACTAAATGCTAGTTCCTTAGCTAAGAATACATTACAGCCATTAGTATTTGATCCTTTAAAAAGATTACAAAATAGCGAAAATATTCTAGATAAGGCAGAAGATACAAATTCTGAGAGAATTTGGATCGCAGTTGATGGTATGGGTGGAGATTATGCTCCAGCTCCAATTCTGGAGGGTTGTCTTGATGCCATCAGTAGATTTCCTATAAACATTAAGTTTGTTGGCAAAATTGAAAAAGTTACAAATGAAGCTGAAAAAATTGGTTTAAAAGAATTAGTTGAAAAGGAAATTGAAAATAATCGTCTTGAACTAATTGATAGTGGAGAGCCTATAGGTATGAATGAAGAAGCTACTGCAGTAAGGAAAAGAAAAAATGCCAGTATAAATGT
>Ga0163109_10004372_pt1 | contig 10730 bp, 9 predicted proteins | sample CRUFie1St13metaG_FD_108704 | JGI IMG/M metagenome (GOLD analysis project Ga0163109, IMG submission 108704) | Marine microbial communities from the Costa Rica Dome - CRUD Field 142mm St13 metaG | ecosystem: Environmental > Aquatic > Marine > Oceanic > Photic zone | place: Costa Rica: the Eastern... | reverse complement strand
GCTCTTCCTCACGGACGTCCGATCCGCTGTCTCGCTGCACCTGCGCGTACTCGATTTCCGGAATGGTGTGGAAATGGTTGCGGTAGCCAAAGAAGGCGAGCGCAGCAACGAGCGCGACCTTGATGAGCAGAATCCAGCCCCACGCCGTGGTCACGAGCGCGCCGGGTGAGGGCAGGATGAAGAAGGCCATCACCACGCCGGTCACCGCAACCCCGAACACCGAGTACGTGGCGAGTCGGGAGAACCGAACCGCGAGCTCGCTCCCGTCGGGCACCAGGCTCGCTTCCTGCGTTCGCTTGCGCAGCACAAGGGCCAATGTGATAGCGAGGGCGAGGATTCCCCCACCCCAGATGGCCGCGAACGTCACGTGCGCCGCGTCCGTGGCGACCATCAGCCACAGTGGTCCCGCGGTCACCGTATGGCCGTCGAGAGCATACGAGGCGATCACCGCTCCGCTGAGGACCCATATGAACGGGCTTCCGTTGACCATTCCGGGAACGCCCGCGAGGGCGGCGCCGGCGAGGAGTCGCAGGAGCGCGGCGGCAATCAGATTCCAGCTGGACCCACCGAGCAGTTGCGACGCGAGGTCAATGACCGCGCCAACCACGGCGACAATGCCGGCGATCCGCATGATCCGAAGCAGATAGAGACCAACCCACGTCATGCGCGGCAGAGCTACGAAGGCCACGAACAACGCAACACCCCAGCCGATGATGACACCGAGGTTGGAGATCGCCGACGCAATGGATGCGACCGGTCCCCCGCCGCCGCCTGTTCCGAGTTCCTCGGCAGCGGCAAGTTCTGTCTCGAGGTCACCGGTTGCTTCGGTGCCTTCGTCTTCCACGGCTGGCTCTGCCAAGACGACATCACCGACGCCGAAGCGAATGACTCCGCGCACCGTGTGTCCGTCGGCCGCCTCGGCTTGCCAGACAACGCCGTAGATTCCTTCGTCGAGGGAGATGGCCGGCTCCAGAAGCCAGGCGTTTCCACCATCGATTTCCACCGGCTCGTAGACCAGCTCGGTCCCCTCGCTATCGAGTAGTCGCGTCTCGGTCTCGTTCAGGCTGATGGGGTCGGAGAACCTCAACTCGATCTCGGTCAGTGGCTCGGCGACCGTCTCTCCGTTGGCCGGGGAGGAACCTTCGAAGGCGGCGTCGGCCTGCGCACCACTCGCGCAGCCCAGGGTCACCAAGACCATCACGGTGACGGCGAGCAGGGCTTGACGGCCTCGGTGCCAGGCGCGGTGCGAAGGACTTCTCACGAGGTCACCGTACCTAGGTGGCGGCGGCATTTACCCCACACACGTCTCGACTTGCCCGCCGAGTAGTTGAACCGTAAACTATCTCTAACCAAGGAGGCTGCATGCCGGCTGTCACCGCAGACACCATGACCCTTCCGCGCCTGGGCGTGGACCCCGCTTCCACCCTGCGCACCGTCAAGACGGTGACCAACGCACCCCAGGGATACGAGGGTGAAGGTTTTCCCGTCCGCCGCGCGTTCGCCGGCGTCGACCCGATCGACCTCGACCCCTTCATCCACATGGACCAAATGGGCGAAGTGGAGTACGCGCCGGGTGAACCCAAGGGAACGCCGTGGCACCCGCATCGAGGATTCGAAACGTTCACCTACCTGATCGACGGGCAGTTCCTGCACCAGGACAACCACGGCGGCGGCGGAACGATTCTCGATGGCGGCACCCAATACATGACGGCCGGCGATGGCATCTTGCACATCGAAACCCCACCCGAACATCTGGTGGAAGGTGGCGGCCTCTTTCACGGATTGCAACTGTGGATCAACCTCCCGACCGAGAAGAAGCGCATCGACCCGCAGTACCAAGACCTGCAAGGCACCGATGTCGCGATGGTCACCAGCAGCGACGGCGGCGCTGTTCTTCGTGTCCTCGCCGGCGAAATCGCCGGTCACCAGGGACCGGGAATTTCGCACACGCCCCTCGCCATCGCTCACCTCACGCTCGCTCCGGGAGCACAGATCGATATCCCGTGGCGATCGGACTTCAACGCCCTCGCCTACACCCTGGCCGGCTTCGGTGCCGTAGGAGCCGAGCAACGCCCCGTCCACACCGGTCAGATGGCCGTCTTGGTCAACGGCGATGCACTCCGCGTTCGCGCGGCCGATCAACAAGAGTCGCGATCACCGAACCTGGAGATGTTCATCATCGGTGGTGTGCCGCTGCGGCAACCGACATTTCAGTACGGACCTTTCGTGATGAGCACGAAGTCTGAGGTCATCGAGGCGTTCGAGGACTTCCAGGCCGGACGCTTCGGCCACATCCCGGCCGATGCGATCCAGCCGCATCGCCCCCAGGGCTAGATCGATTCGCTAGTTGCCCGCTGCACGTTCGGGAGGACCTCCAGGGGGATCCTCCCGATGCAATTGGGTCACATACTCCTTCCACGCCTGGGTCTCGGGGTCCTCATCGAGGACCGCCTCTTCGCCGCCCTGACCTTCTACTACCCGCTGATCGGCTGCGACTTGATCGCCAAGCGGCCAGCCCCCAGTGTGCGCTTGTTCTCACTCGCTCTGATGATGATTCCCGAGACGGTGCTCGGAATGGTCGTTCACTTCTCACCCGTTCCGCTGTACTGGGCGTACGAACAATCCGCCCTACTGCACGGCTTCGACGTGATGGCCGATCAAAAGTTCGCGGGGGCCATGATGTGGGCGATCGCCATGGTTCTGGACGGCATGTGGATGATGGTGGCCGCCATCGAGTGGTGGCGCGATCAAGAACGCGAGACCAACCGGCTTGAGCGCCGGGAGTACAGGGAGTCGATCAGCGCATGAAGGCGGTTGTTGCTCTTGCCTTGGCGGTACCGCTGTTGCTCACCGGATGCGGGCTGCTCTCTGCGGAGGAAGAGCCCCTTATCCCCGTGCAAGCAGGAGCACTCACGTCGGACCCCGGCATCGGGCTTACGGTTATTCCTGAGTCCGAGCGCGGAGAACCTCTCGACTTGGCAGGAGTTGATCTGCAGGGGGAGCCTTTAGCTCTCAGTGATTCACGAGGTGACATCACCGTCGTCAACTCATGGGCCACCTGGTGCGCGCCCTGTCGGACTGAAATGCCTGAATTCGCCGAGGCCGCGCGGACCTTCGAGGGTCAGGGCGTGACCTTCGTCGGCATTAACGTCGAAGACAACGAAGACGATGCCCGCGAATTCACCGTGGACACTCCTTACCGCAGCATCGTGGACAAGGACGGAACCCTCCTCGCGCAGATCCCCGACATTCCACCCCGCTCCCTCCCGGTAACGGTGATTCTCGACCGCGACGGTCGCGTCGCGGTTCAGATCGTCGGACCCATCGTGCTCGGGACCCTCGAGGACACCATCGCCAGCGTCATCGCATCCGAAGCCTGAACCGTCTCTCCCGCCAGGTGGTAGACATCGCCTGTGGATCTCACCGGGGTTTTCGTTCCCCTCGTCACACCGTTCGACGAGTCCGACAGTGTGGACCTCGATCGTGTCGACACCATCGTCGAGTCAATGCTCGCGGCCGGAGTGCACGGAATCGTCGCCTGCGGAACCACCGGCGAGGGGTACTCCCTCTCACTCGACGAGCGCCACGCGGTGACCTCCCGAATCCACGACGTCGTCGCCGGATCGGTTCCGGTCCTCGGGGCCGTCGGTGGCATGTCTACCGGCCAAGCACTCGAACACGCGGCGGTCGCCTCTCACCTTCGACTCGACGGGCTCATGCTGGCTGCCCCCGCCTACAGCCTGCCGACTCCAACAGAGCTCGCTGATCACGTGTCCACCGTTGTCGCGGCCGCCGGACTGCCGACGGTTCTGTACGACTACCCCCAACGCACCGGTGTGCCCTTCAGCTTCGACACCCTCGACCAGCTGGCCTCAAATCCCTTGATCGTGGGCATCAAGGAAGCATCAGGAGATCTGACGCGACCGGGTGAGATCACACGTCGATTCGCAGGGGCTATCGACGTCGTGTGTGGTGCAGACGCAGCGATCGTGGAGTTCCTCGACTCCGGGACCCGATGCTGGATCGGAGGCATCGCCAACCTTCTTCCCGTCGCCCACGTCGCCATCCTCGATCCGAGCGCACGCACCGACGCCTACAACGCGATCGCGCCGGTGTTGACGTTCATCGAGGCGGGCCAGTACAAAGCGAAAGTAAAGGCCGGTATGGCGCTTCGCGGACTCGACGTCGGCAAGCCCCGCGGGCCAGTGACGGCGATCGACGACGTCACCTGTAACGAACTCCACGCACTACTCGACGCAGCGGGCGACTGGGCGCCCGCGCTGACTACCGGTTGACACATGAACATCGTCGTCATCGGTGGCGGAATCATCGGCACCAGTTGTGCTGCGTTCTTGGCCGAGCGCGGAGCCACCGTGACCGTCGTCGACGCGGACAAGCCTCGCTTCGGTACGTCCATCGGCAATGCTGGACATATCGTCGTCAGCCACTCGATTCCCTTCGCCGCACCCGGGATGGTGAAAAGTGGTCTTCGCTCCCTGCTCACCCACGATGGCGCGTTCGCTCTATCGAATCGACCCGGCCAAGGAACTCTCGACTGGCTGATCGGCTTCGCACGCCGCTGCACCGAAGCCAACGTCGCCACCTTCCACCCCGGGCTCGAAGCAGTCCTGCACCGAAGCGCAGAACTCTTGCTCAGCGACGGTGCACTGGACATCAATACCCGCGGACTCTGGCAAGTGTTCACCGGAGCCGGAGCCGGCGAACGAGCCGAACGCGAAGCCGGACACATGCGAACCCACGGCGTCAATATCCGAGACATCGACGAGGCCGAATTGCGAGCCGAACCCGGACTGTCCGACAACGTCAACGCCGCGATCGAACTCACCGACGATCTCGGGCTCGACCCTGCCCACTTGTGGATGCGCATGCGTCAACGCGGGGAAGACGCCGGTGCCCGTTGGATGACCGGCGTGGTGACAGACGTTCGATCATCCCCCACCGTTCGGACAGCCGACGGCGACGTCACCCTTGACGCCGACGCCGTCATCCTCGCGGCTGGAGCGTGGTCCCCGGCGGTGGCCCGATCACTTGATGTGGACTTGCCGATTCGGGCAGCGAAGGGTTACTCGGTGACGCTGCCGCGCACCGACACAGCGCCCACGCGGCCGATGCTGCTGATGGATCAACGCACCGCCGTGAATCCACTGTCCGACGGGCTGCGCCTGAGCGCCCGCTACGAAATCACCTCACCCGATGACCGCGACATCGTCCAACACCGGATTCCCGCCCTGATCGACCGTGCTCGAATCGCCCTCGACCTTCCGACCGCGCCAGAATCCGTGCAGCCTTGGACCGGCGTCCGGCCCGCAACGATCGACGGCGCCCCCTACATCGGGCGCCTCCCCAAGCGCGGGTCGCGACCGGTGTTCGTCGCGACCGGGCACGGCATGATCGGCACCGCCATGGCCGCCGGAACAGCCGATCTGATGACCCGTTTGGTCTTCGCAGAACAGATCAGCGATGCCGAGGCGCGCCTCGGGCCGCAGCGACTCTTCGCCTAGCATCGAGCGGTGGAATCGATCCGCACCTGGCAGTGCGTGGACTCACATACCGAAGGCATGCCCACGCGGGTCGTCGTCGGCGGCGTCGGTGTGCTCCCGGGATCGACTATGGAAGAGCGACGTCGATACGTCATTGAGCAGGCCGATGACCTGCGCACGTGGCTGATGCTCGAGCCCCACGGACACGCAGCAATGAGCGGCGCGATCGTGCAACCTCCCACCCGCCCGGATGCGGACTGGGGTGTCGTCTACATCGAGGTGTCCGGCTGCCTGCCCATGTGTGGTCACGGAACTATCGGGGTGGCGACGGTTCTCGTGGAAACGGGCATGGTCGAGGTGACCGAACCTCAGACCGTGATTCGTCTGGACACCCCCGCCGGACTCGTCATCGCGACCGTTGAGACCGAGGGCATCCGCGCCCGAGCCGTCACCATCGAGAACGTCCCGAGTTTCGTCACCGCACTCGATGCGGCCGTAGAGGTGCCCGGACTGGGCACCGTGACGTACGACATGGCCTTCGGGGGAAACTTCTACGCGATCGTTGATCTCGACACGATCAACTCAGCACCTGACTTCGGTCCGCAATCCGGCGACGCACTACTCGACATCGGCATGCGCATCATGGATGCGATCAACACCCACTCCGCTCCCGTCCACCCAGAGAATCCGGCCATCGACCACGTGCATCACGTGCAATTGGTTGCACCCGGCAGCACCGCACAGCATTCACGGCACGCGATGGTCATTCACCCGGGCTGGTTCGACCGCTCGCCGTGCGGCACGGGAACCAGCGCTCGCGTCGCGCAACTGATTGCTCGCGGTGAGATGACGATCGGCGAAGAACTCACCAACGAGTCGATCATCGGCACACGCTTCATCGGCAAGGCCATTCACGAGACCAGCGTTGCCAACTACCCGGCCTTCATTCCCACCATCACCGGACGCGCCTGGATAACCGGCACCTCGCAGCACATGCTCGCACCGGACGATCCCTTCCCCCGAGGATTCCGACTGTGACAGCCGAGCCCACTCGTGCCGCACCGCTTACACCGCACCCCGAGCGCCTCGCACCCGAGCAGCCGCACTACACGGAGATCATGCTGGCGCACGATGCCGCGTGCGAGCGCGGAGAACTCGGATACCTCGATCCACGGACCGGCCTTTTCGTCATGACGGCGACTTTTCATCTCGACCGCGGCCAGTGCTGTCACAATGGGTGCCGGCACTGTCCGTACACCGGAGCCGGGGAGGGCTCATGACCGTTCGACCGTTCGTCGCCGAGCGTCCACGCGAGTATGCGCCGACGCCCCCGGCGATCCACCGTCGTGACGCACCGTCCGGCTTACCGCCCGGACCGCGAGCGAGGGTGCCCGGTGAATTGCTCGTTCGTTTCCAACGGGACACCCCGTCGTTCCTGCTGGATATGCGCAATCGCTACGGGCCAGCGTCGTCCTTCTTTCTCGGAGGAGAACTGTTCCTGGGCATGTTCTCCCCGGCCATGGTCCACGAGATCACCGTCGCGCAGCAGAGCTCCTTCATCAAGGGCGTGGGCTTCGAACGCATGCGAAAGGTTCTCGGCACCGGGCTCTTGACCAACGAAGAGCCGATCCATCTTCGCCACCGGCGCATGATGCAGCCGCCCTTCCACAAGGCCCGACTCGACGCCTACGCCGAGGAGATGTCTGCGCTCTCGCGCGCCACCGTCGACTCATGGCAGGTCGGCTCCACCATTAAGTTGGCGCCGGAGATGATGCGCCTGACTCTGCTGATCGTCGCGCGCACGCTTTTCGGTACCGATGCTGATCGCTACACCGATCAGATCGCCGAGTCGATGGAGATCGCCATTGATCGCATCGAGCGAACCATGCTGCCCGGCCTGGATCGACTCGACTCCCTGCCCTTGCCCTACTGGCGCAAGTTCCGGCGAGCGGCCGACGAGCTCGCCGCGATTGCCGAAGATCTCATCGCCGAGCGTCGCCAGCGCAACGCTGAGGGCGATGACCTTCTGGGTCTGCTGCTGGCCCTTCGCGATGAAGACGGATCGGCGTTCACCGATGACGAAGTTCGCGACGAGGCACTGACGTTGATTCTGAGCGGCCACGAGACGACGGCCAATGCGTTGACCTGGGCCTTTAGTTGGCTGGGCACCCGCCCCGACGTGTTCGCGGCGCTACGCGACGAGGCTCTGGCTCAGGACTGGATCACCGCCGGAGCCCCCGCGACGGTTGCCGATGTGATGAGCACCGAGGTCGCTGGCCAGGTGGTCTCGGAGTCGCTTCGACTCGCCCCGCCTGTCTGGGTGGCCCCCCGCAGAGCGCTGCAGGACGTCGTGGTTGACGGTGTGCGGGTACCGGCGGGAGCCCACGTCCTCATCAGCCAATACGTCACCCACCGAGATCCTTCGTACTTTCCCGATCCGCATACGTGGGAGCCGTCACGATGGACGCCGCAACTACATGCGGATCTCCCACGTGGCGCGTACTTCCCCTTCGGTGCCGGGACTCGCAAGTGCCTCGGTGACCAGTTCGCCCTGCTCGAAGCACGCATCATCTTGTTGCACGCAGCCGCCCGTCATCACCTGATGCCGGCGGACTCGCTTCATCCGATTCCGCGAGCCGAACCGCGAGCCACCTACCGCGCCAAAGGTCCGGTGCCCATGGTGGTCACGTAACGCAGAATTCCCCCGCCACGTATGGTGCCCCTGTGATGGGTGTCAGGACTCTTGCTGCGGCGATGAGCCTGTTCGTCGCCGTTGGGGTGGCTCTCCCCGCTCAGGCCGCGGACAACGCAAAGGCTCGGGGGGACTGGCGGATGGCTCCGCAGTCCAAAGACGTCGACGGTGACGGCTTCATCGACGGTGACGGCGGAGTGCCCGCGAAACGACCACTCGGAGCAGTGCCCTCGGCAAAATTCAAAGGCGCCGGGAATCAGATCGCGCAGCCGGCCGAGCGACTCATCAACGGAGTTCAGTCCTGGTACCTGAATCCACGCGGATACTCAGTGACCCTCGATGCGTGCAAGAGCCGCGGAAACCAATACCAGTGGCGTATCTACCGGGGCAAGGAACAGATCGAGCGCGTTCGTTGGCGCAAACTGACGAAGAAGACTTGCAAACGAAACATTCCCCTGCAGGAGGGCTCCTACCGATTCAAGCTCGAAGTCAGGTCGGGAGCATCGGATGTCGACTTCCAATGGATCAAAGCAGACGTCATCGACTACCTGTTCGTTATCCTCGGGGATTCCTACGCGTCGGGAGATGGAAACCCACGCAACATCGACGCCTGGCTTCGCGATCCCAATGGGGAGTTCGACCCCTACTACGACGATGTCGCCTGCAAGCGGAGCGTCCACGCCGGGCCCGTGCAAGCGGCCCTTGCACTAGAAAATTCCTCCGAGAAGTCCTCGGTCACGGTGATCGACGTGTCCTGCTCGGGAGCGACGATTCTGACCGGGGTGCTCGGCCCCTTGCCGTTCGCCGGGCAAGAGACAAGTCAGATCGAGCAGGTCCAAGCGATCATTGGCAATCGTCCGATCGACATCGTCGCGTTGTCCGCCGGGGGCAACGACATCGGATTCACGTCGGTTCTCAGCACTTGCGCATTGAGCTTTAACTGCCCCGTCGCTTCCGCGAGCACGCTGCCGCTGAGTCGCTTCGACTCGGTCAACGAGGGAGTGCAAACCCTGACTGGGCAGCTTCCGGCCAAGTACGCCCAGCTCGCCGGGTGCCTCGGTGGCGCATCGTGCACGCTGACCTCCGGCGCCCAAGTCGCGCCCTTGAAATTGGCCGATGGCGCTCGCGTCCTACCGATGACGTATCCCGACATCACCCGTTCGGCGGTGGGAGAACCTTGTCGCTACTTGACCTTGAGCCCGTCGGACTTCTCCTGGGCGCGGGACACGATTCTGGCTCCGCAGGCGCCCAATCCGTACCTCTACTCTCCGTCGTTTGGGTCCGATCGAAATCTATCCACAGCCAACGGAACGCTGAACGGGCAGATCCTCGCCACCGCGGCGCTTGGCTGGAAACCGGTCGCCGGGATCTGGGGGGCGTCCGGAGAATCCACCACGGGCCACGGGGTGTGTGCCGGTGACAAGTCCTGGGTCTTCGGTGTCACCACGCTGTCCGGGCCCTTCGCTTCTGCTGCGTTCCACCCGAATCCCGCGGGTCAGCGATCGATCGGCCGCCAAATCGCCCGAACCCTCGGTCTTCGGTAACGTCCCCTTTCCCAGCGACCACCATCTCCCGAAACCTCGAAGGATCACACGTGCCAGAAATCAGAGTCGGTCTCCTCGCCTACGGCGCCATCGGCCACGAACACAATCAGGCGGTGCAGGCCACACCCGGACTCACACTCACCGCCGTGTGTGACACCAATCCCGAGCGCATCGACGCGGCCCGCGAGCTCGCCCCCGACCTCACCGGCTTCACCGATGCCGACGAGATGCTGGACTCAGGCCTGTTGGATCTCGTCGTCGTCTCCACTCCCCCGAATAGTCACCATGATTGGGCAATGAAGGCCCTTGAGCGTGACCTGCACGTTGTCTTGGAAAAGCCCATGGCATTGACCGCCGACGAGTGCGACGCGGCGCTGGCGTTCGCCGCGGAGAAAGGCAAGACGCTCGTGGTCTACCAGAACCGTCGCTTCGATCGTGACTTCATCACCATGCGTCGCTTGATCCGCGAAGGATCAATCGGCGACGTATTCCAATACGACAGTTTTGTCGGTGGCTACTCCCGTCCCTGCGATTACTGGCACTCCGATGCCAACGTATCCGGCGGTGCGATCTTCGATTGGGGTTCGCACTACCTCGATCAAGTCTTGAACATCTTCGATGCGCCGATCGAGCACGTGTCCGGCATGAACCACAAGCGCAAGTGGTTGCACGCAACGAATGCCGACCACGCGGAAGTGACCGTCACCTTCAATGACGGCCGCCAGGCCACGTTCGTGCACTCCGATCTCGCCGCCGCACGCAAGCCCAAGTACTACGTCCTCGGCACCGAGGGCGCGATTGTCGGTGAGTGGGATGCCGCCGCCGAGCCCGCCGTCGCCGACCTGCCCGCCCGCATCTTCCTGTTCGACAACACCGGTGCCAGCCGCGAGATCCCGCTCGACGAGGTGACACCCTTCACCTTCCACGCAGAACTTGCGGCCTACCTCACCGACGGAACACCCATGCAGGTCGATCCGCGGCAATCACGCAACG